>ODAI012080208.1_pt1 | contig 11922 bp, 5 predicted proteins | sample 1539321 | NCBI WGS metagenome assembly ODAI01 (sample SAMN02144231, study PRJEB22623) | gut metagenome | biome: sheep rumen | host: Ovis aries | place: New Zealand
ACCGCCGGGTGCCCGGGCAATGGGCAGGGCAATGCGCTCGTCGAAGGCTCCGCAATAAAGCGCCGTAGTCCCCGCATAGGAACATCCCGACACGCCAATGCGGCGCGGGCCGATGCGGGTTGCCTCAGGTCCCAGCTGCTGCAGGCCGTCAATCAGCCGCGACAACCCCCAGGCCCATTCGCTGTAGGCGCCATTGGCCGAGAGTTGCGGATAGAGTCTGTCGAACGAATGCTCGCTGCGCTCGTGGTGCGGACGCCATTGTGAATAGTCGTTCACCTGGTCTTCATGGAACGTCATCACGGCCACGGGACGGCCCTCCAGCAGCTGTCGCGGCAGAGAGAGCATGCTCGTTCCAATCATCAGGGCATAGGGCGCCTTCCCGGTCTTCGGATAGTGTATGTGCGACCGCAACTTCAGCGTGCGGCCGTCGACGGTGACGAACACCTCCAGCGTGTCCCCGGTCATGCGTGCCCACACCTGTCCGTCCTTCATGGCAGGCTTCTCGCCGATGCCATAGTGCTGAATCTGGGCACTGATCACGTTGCGGCGGCGTTCCCAGTCGGCAAACGAGGCCACCCCCTCGAGCGCATCAGGCAGTTCGCGACATTCTTTCAGCTGGGCAACGTCGGGCAGGTCTGGCTTCGGAAAGTGGCTGCCCGTGTTCTCGCGGTCGTAGGCCAGAGGCTGTGCCGTGGCTGCCGCCAAGCCCGCCAGCAAGAGAGTTGCCATTGCAAAAAATCGTTTCATCGGTTCCTTTTATATCTGTTTTCAATTTTCAGCGTCTTTGCCAACCACACCAAACTCGAAGTCGTGGAGTGTGCAGAGCGACTTCTCCTTTGTTTCAGAACTGAACGTGAAGAACAGCGCATGCTTGCCCGAAAGTTCCTTCAGGCCAAGCAGTCGGACCGCCATCAGGGTCTTCGCCTGCGGCATGTCGGCCTTCAGTTGCAGTTCGCCCAGCTTGCGACCGCCCTTCTTCTCCCACGGGCTGTCGACCCAGATGCCTATCACGCCGTCGACGCCCTCAGGTGTGAGGTTCAGCCGCAGCTCCAGCTCGCGGCCTTGCGTCAGACCGAAGTTGAAGTACTTGTAGCCCACTGTCGAGCCGTCGGTGTTGTTCACCACGTAGTTGCTGTTCTCGGGGCCGTAGCTTGCGGCCACATACGAGCCGAAGAACGTGTTGTTCGGCCAGTTGTGGATGGCCACCTTCGGCCCCGTATACCAGCAGGCGATGCCGGCCGAATGGTTCTCGAGGGGATTCAGACCGCCGAGCGAGAAACCCTCTGAGGTGTATTCGCCTTCGCTGATGGTCACCTTGCCGCCCGGGCCCTCCTCCACATTCACCTCGATGGGGGCCACCATTGCCTGGCGCGAGAACTCGTTCAGGCCCGTCTGCCGATGGTAGAACACGTACCATTGTCCGTTCACCTCGCAGATGCTGCCGTGCGTGTTGCCCGAAACGTTGGCCGAGGCAAACACGCGGCCCTGCTCGTCGGTTTCGCGGGCACGTCCGTCGATGATGGTTCCACCATAGGTGAACGGTCCCAGCGGATGGTCGCTGTAGGCATAGGCCAGCGTGTAGTTGGTCGTGGGCAGCCCGAACTCGCCCTCCTTCGTGAAGCGGCTATAAATAAAAATGTACTTGTCCTTCACCTTGCGCATCGACGAAGCCTCGAAAAAGCGCTCCTCGCCCTCCTGCCTGAATCCCGGCACCATGTCGGCCACCACCTTTGAGCCTGGCTTCACGGTGGCCATTGTCGTGGGGTCCAGTTCGGCTCCATTCGACCGCTCGAAGCCCCAATAGCCATAGACACGCCCGTCGTCATCGACAAACACGGCGGGGTCGAAGCCCAGCACGCCGTCGGTTGCGTTGGGATTGTCCTTGCTCCAGTTCACCACCTCGAACGGTCCGTCCGGGCGCGAGCTCTTGCAAACCATTCCGTTGCGGCCCCACGCCTGGTTGTTCGGATAGAGGTAGTAGGTCTTCGTGCCATCTGGCGCAGTCACCAGCGCCACGTCGGGTGCAAACAGCACGTCGGCCTTGCCCTCGGCATCGAGCTGCTCGCCGTTGGCATTCTTGCTCACGCTGAAGATTTCGCCATCGCAGCGCCATTGGGTGAGGCTGTCGACCGATGCCGACCACACCACTTGCTCGCGGCCGCAGTAGTCAGTGCGCCGACTGTCGTGCGAACCATAGATGTAGACGCGCATCTTGCCCGGCTGGTCAGGGTCTTCAAACACGTAGGGCTCGCCGTCGGGAATGTGTTCCCACAGCGGCAGATAGGGGTTGCCTGGCGTCGGAGCCTCCCCGACCGCAACACCGCCGTTCTTTCCGCACGACGAGAGCAGCGCGCCCAGGGTCAAGGGCACAAACAACACTGAGAAGCAACGCCAAAAGGCATCATGCTCGATGAGATTTTTCAGATTCATGCTATTCAGATTTTGATGTTTCTTGTTGCAAAGTTACACAAAAAAAACGAAATCCGACATGCTTTCCCACATTATTCTTTCACCCTGCAACATTTCGAATAGTTTTTGTTACAAGCAGCGGCGGAACATCCTCCACGACATTTGCTCCATCAGTAGTTCCAGGGAGGTTAAAAATAACTAGCTGAAGTCTCTGAAATGCTCTGTGGCTCTGTGCGAAAACAATGACCAAGCAGAACTTGCGAAAGTTGAATAACAAATTCAAACGGCGGTACAGGCCTGATGAGCGAGTTGAGCATGAAGCCGAACCAAGGAAAAAAACGGTTGTTTTAAACTTTTTTAAACTTCGTGCGTCAAAATATCGGTTAACGGTTATCGGTTAACGGTTATCGGTTAACGGTTATCGGTTAACGGTTGACGGTTAACGGTTGACGGTTATCGGTTAAAGTTTAAAAGGGATGCGAAGACCACCTATTATAATATTGACTCTGACGATGTTTCTGCTGGGCCATCCCGCAATGGCTCAACAGGCGTCATTGTCGGGAAAGGTGGTCGACGCGGAAAGCCGCGAGGCGATGGCAATGGCGACGGTGCAGCTCTACAAGCTTGGCAAGAGCGACACCACGTTCGTGGCTGGTGCCCTGAGTGACGGCAACGGCGCCTTCAACTTCAACAACGTGCGGGCAGGCAGCTATCTGGTGAGGCTGACGTTCCTGGGCTATAAGCGGCGCGAGCAGGCGTTCACAGTTCAAAATCCGAGGGTGAAGGGGCAAACCCAGTCGCTGGGCACGCTGACCATGGAGGTGGAGGCTGTTGAGCTGAGTGAGGCCGAAGTAAGGGCGAACGTACCGAAAATGATGGTGAAAGACGACACGGTGGTATATAACGCCGATGCCTTCCGCGTGCCCGAAGGGTCGGTCATAGAAGCGCTGGTGGAATCGTTGCCGGGTGCGAAGGTCGACGACAGCGGCGGCATCACAATCAACGGCAAGAGCATGAAGAAGTTCAAGCTTGACGGCCGCGACTTCATGACGGGCAACAACGAGGCAGTGATGAAGAACCTGCCCTCGTATGTGGTTGACCAGGTGAAGGCTTACGACGAAAAGAGCGACCTGAGCCGCCTGACGGGCGTGGACGACGGCAACGACGACTTCGTGCTGGAATTTGTCACGAAGCGCTCAGCGCGGAAGGGGCTGCAGATGAATCCCGACGTGGGCTACGGCACCGACGGGCGCTACGGCATGCGCCTGACGGCAATGAAGCCATTCGGAGGGGTGCGCTATACGTTCATGGGGAATGCCAACAACGTGAACGACCGCAACTTCTCGGGGCGTGGGGGCCGCGGTCGGGGCAACGGCAACGGACAGCGGGAGACGAAGACTGCTGCACTGGACATGAGCTACGAGAACGGGAAAAACCTGAAGGTGAGCGGGCGTGTGACGTGGAACCACAACGATGCCGACAACTGGAGCCGCACGGGGTCGGAGAACTTCGTCAACACGCGCGGCGGTGCATTCTCGAACAGCGTCAGCCAGAGCTATTCGCGCAACAACAGCCTGACCGGCAACATGAACCTGCAATGGACCATCGACTCGCTGACCACCCTCTCCTTCCGTCCGAACCTGAGCTTCACGAACAACGACAGCCGTTCGTTCTCGACTTCTGCCTCGTTCAATGCCGACCCCTTCGACTATGTCGACGACGCACTGAGCGAGGAGGGCCTGGCCCACATGGACGAGCTCGACCTCATCGTGAACGGACGGCAGGGCAAGTCGCTCTCCTACGGAAAGAACCACAACCTCAGCTCGCAGCTGCAACTCTTCCGCCGCTTCGGCACTCGAGGGCGCAACGTAGCCATCAGCTCGAACATCAATCACAGCGACGGCAGCAACCGCAATGCCAATCTCTCGGCCGTGAGACTCTACCAGACACCCGACCTGCAGGGCAACGACTCTACCTATCAGACGAACCGCTACACCAGCTCCGGCAACCACAACACCAGCTTCTCGCTGGGTGCCACCTACACCGAGCCTCTCTACACCTTCAAGCCGAAACCACAGCCAGAGGACACCCTGCAGCAACGGCGAGGCCCCTTCGGACGACGCAACGACCAGAGACGCGGCATGGGCGCTCAGGGCATTTTCCTGCAACTGCAGTACCGATACAACTACAGCCACCAGAAAAACGACCCGAAGACCTACGACTTCCCTGACTACACGAGCGAACAATTTGCCGACGTGATCAACGACTATCGCGAGTGGACACGCCTGTTCGGCTATCTGGAAAACCCCTACGAGATGTACCTGAGCGACCGTCTGAGCCGCTATTCCGAAAGAACAGAGCACGGACAGAACATCGACGTGCAGCTGCGCGTGGTGCGCGAAAAGCTGAACATGAACGTGGGTGTGTCGGTTCAGCCGCAACGGTCGCACTATGTGCAGCAATACCTGGGCGTGCCGGTCGACACGGTGCGCACGGTAGCCAACGTCTCGCCGACGCTGAACATGCGCTATCGCTTCAATCAGCAGACGAACCTGCAGGTGACCTTCCGCGGCCAGACTCAGCAACCCAGCATCACGCAGCTGCTCGACATCTTTGACGACACCAACCCGCTGAACATCTCGATGGGTAATCCGGGGCTGAAGCCGGCGTTCACCACCAACCTCAGCACAAACTTCCAGAAGCAGCGGTCGCCGAAATACGTCACCGACAGCCTCGGATACGAAGTGCCGAAGAACCAGCGCCACTGGAGCTACAGACTGAACGCAAGCCTGCGCCGCACGAGCAATTCCATCGGCAACGTCGTGACCTACAACGAAACGACCGGCGGCCGAATCAGCCGGCCCGAGAACATCAACGGCAACTGGAACACACAGCTGGGAGGCTCGTTCAACATCGGGCTCGACACGCTGAACCGCTGGGACGTGAGTGGCGGCATCAACGGCAGCTATAGCCACCAGATTGGCTACGTGAACCTGAACCGCACGGCCCAGCCCCAACGCAACGTCACCCACAGTTACAACCTGGCACCCGACGTGTCGCTGAGCTTCCGCAACAAGTGGCTGAGCTTCTCCCTGAACGCACGCGTGACCTACGCCCGCGCCGAGAACGAACTGCAGGCATCGCGCAACCTCACGACCTGGAACTTCAACTACGGCGGCAACACGAAGATTACGTTCCCCTGGGGCTCGAACCTCTCCACCGACTTCCACGTCTACAGCAAGCGCGGCTACAGCGACCCGTCGCTGAACACGAACGAGCTCATCTGGAACGCACAACTGTCGCACAGCTTCCTGCGCGGCAAGAAACTCACGGTGATGCTGCAATGGTACGACATCCTGCACGAGCAAACCAACTTCTCGCGCACCGTGAACGCCAACGGATGGACCGACCGCGAGGTGAATGCCATCACGAGCTATGCCATGCTGCACGTGAGCTACAGGCTGAACCTCTTTGGCGGCGGCAACAACCGTGGACAGGGATTCCGCGAATGGGGCGAAGGCCGGGGCGAAGGTCGGGGACAAGGCCGACGAGGAGGCAACCGACCCAATGGCGACGGACCCCGTGGCGGCGGATTCGGCGGCGGATTCTAGCGAGGGAGTGTCAGGGGTGGGGGTGTGTCAAAATGGAATGACGGGTGAAAAAGCCCTGCCACGAAGTCCCCTCCTCCTGGGAGGAGGGGTTAGGGGTGGTGGAGAAGAAAACGGTCATAACCTATTTATTATCAATAATTTATATTAGTCGAACCTTGTTTTTCTCTACCACCCCCGACCCCTCCTTCCAGAAGGAGGGGAGTACGTGGCAGGGCATTTCATTCTATTTTGACACACCCTCATGCGATAGGCACGGGGCGAGAGACCTTTCATCCGGGTGAAGAACTTGCTGAAGGATGCAAGGTCGGCAAAATGAAGCCGTTCGGCTATCTGCTGAAGTAAGGCTCATGAACACTGAGTCCAGGCAATCAAACGGCCTTGTCAGAACAAGAATGCGTGATGGCCTGGCTTTTATCAATGAATGCATCAAAGAGTTGCCTTAGAATTAAAAAGGACTACGCCACGGCTGCGACTGCATTCCCTTAAATTAAGGTAAAAACAGAATGCAAAGCACACGAACTCTTGTGTGTTTTGCATTTTTTTTGTAATTTTGCACCACTTTACAATCGCAAACAAAAAAGAAACAAGAAATATGGATGCACTCTACCCAAAGAAAATCATTGACGCACTTGCCACCGTGACCTATGCGGGAACGAAGAAGAACCTCGTTGAAAGCGAGATGCTGGCCGACACACCCAGTGTGGGCTTCGACCGCGAGCGCGGCATCTGGAGCACAAAGGTCGTATTGCTCTTCGAACGCGACACCGACCCGTTTCTGCGTTCAACGGTGAAGGCTGCCGAGGCTGCCATCAAATATCATTGCGGAAGCGACGTCGAGGTGGAAATTGAAACTGAGTTCAAGAAGACTCCACGACCTGAAGTCGGGAAACTGCTACCCGAGGTCCAGAACATCATTGCCGTCAGCTCGGGCAAGGGCGGTGTCGGCAAGTCCACCGTCTCGGCCAACCTCGCCATCGCGCTGGCACGCCTGGGCTATCGCGTGGGCCTGCTCGACTGCGACATCTTCGGCCCTTCCATGACGAAAATGTTTGGCGTCGAGGACGTGCAACCCTATGCCGTTCACAAGGACGGGCGCGACCTCATTGTTCCCGTTGAGCAATACGGCGTGAAACTGCTCTCGATTGGCTTCTTCGTCAGTCCGCAGACTGCCACCCTCTGGCGCGGCGGCATGGCCACGGGAGCACTGAAGCAACTCATCGGCGACGCCGACTGGGGAGCACTTGACTACCTGATTCTCGACACACCGCCGGGCACCAGCGACATCCACCTCACACTTCTGCAGACTCTTGCCATCACGGGGGCCATCATCGTTTCCACACCGCAGCAGGTAGCCCTCGCCGACGCACGCAAAGGCATCGACATGTACCGAAACGACAAGGTGCAGGTGCCCATCCTCGGACTCGTCGAGAACATGGCTTGGTTCACGCCGGCCGAACTGCCCGAGAACCGCTACTACCTCTTCGGACGCGAAGGCTGCAAGCAGCTCGCCGAGGAAATGCAGGTGCCCCTGCTGGCACAGATTCCCATTGTCCAGAGCATCTGCGACAACGGCGACCAGGGCACGCCCTCCGCACTCAATGCCGACACCGCCTCCGGCCAGGCGTTCCTTGCCTTGGCACAAAGCGTTGTCACCGTGGTGCGCCGCCGCAACGCCACCTTGCCGAAGACCCAGATTGTCGGAACAAAGAAATAAGCAGGCCTACCCCCAGGGTGCCACCCCACAACCCATCCCCTGGAGAGGGGCTGGGGGGACTCATTGGGGTAGACTTTTAATTACCAAAAACAACAACCCCTCAAGATGAAGAAAAACGTGATTTTAACGATGCTGATGGCATTGGTCTTCGGCACAGGCTGCGCACAGAAAGCGCAGGAAAGCAAGGCGGCTGACGAAACAGGAAAGGCTACCGTGTACATGACAACGGAAATTTCGCCCGAAGCACTGGTGAAGATTTACAAGGCACTCGGACACGAGGCTACAGGTCGCGTGGCCGTGAAGATTTCCACCGGCGAAGGCGGCAACACCCACTACCTGAAGCCCGACCTCATTCGAAATCTCGTCGAGGAGGTCAACGGTACAATCGTGGAATGCTGCACGGCCTATGGCGGCACGCGCCAGGACCCGAAAAAACATTGGCAGACCATCCACGAGCACGGATTCGACTCCATCTTCGCCGTCGACCTCATGGACGAATTTGGCGAAATCCGCATACCCGTGAAAGACCGCAAGCACCTGAAATACGACATCGTGGGCGAACACCTGGCCAACTACTCGTTCATGATCAACCTCGCCCACTTCAAGGGCCATGCCATGGGCGGCTTCGGCGGCGTGCTGAAAAACGCCTCCATCGGTGTGGCGTCGACCGGCGGAAAGGCCTACATCCACTCTGCCGGCAAGACCGCCGACCCCGTGCTGACGTGGACCCCCGAATACCTCGCTGCTGGCCCCACGCAGGACGACTTCCTCGAGTCGATGGCTGCTGCGGCACAGGCTGTGCATAACTACTTCGGCGACCAAATCCTCTACATCAACGTGATGAACAACATGTCAGTCGACTGCGACTGCGACGGCCATCCTGCCGAGCCACGGCTCAAGGACATGGGCATCCTGGCTTCCACCGACCCCGTGGCACTCGATAAGGCTTGCCTCGACCTCGTCTTCAACCACAAGGCCAGCGAAGGCGACGACGAGAAACCGCTCATCGAGCGCATTAACCGCCAGCACGGCACCTACATCGTTGACTATGCCGAGCAAATCGGACTGGGCACCCGCAATTACAAACTCGTGAACATCGACCGCTGATGAACAGATTCCTGACATTCCTTCTGCTCCTCGCTGCCACCACTGCCCTGACTGCAGGAAACATTGTCTGGTTCGACGGCCACAGCCATGTGGGCTACGTCGCCCAGCAAACCTATTCCCCCGTGGTGAAGACAGCCCTCGCCATGTTCAGCGACGACATGCGGGCCGTCACAGGCCAACGGGCTGAAGCCGACAGCAAAGGACGACTGGAAATCATCGAGCTCAGCAAACTCACCAACAAGGAATTCAAGAAACTGCAGAAGCGCCGACTGCCCTTCCAGAAAGTCATTGCACGCAAGGATGCCTTCTACATCGGCGTTCACGACGGACGACTCGTTGTCATTGGCGACGACGGACGCGGAACGGCCTACGGCATTCTCGAACTCTCGCGCATGGCGGGCGTGTCGCCGTGGACGTGGTGGGGCGACGTCGTGCCCGAAAAGCGCAACCGTCTGGAAACGCCCGACACCTTCACCACCCTGCAGCAGCCGTCAGTAGAGTTTCGCGGCATCTTCATCAACGACGAAGACTGGAGCCTGCGCCCATGGTCTGGTGGCGACATCACGGCCGAAACCTACGAAAAGCTGTTCGAACTGCTCCTACGCCTGCGTGCCAACACCATCTGGCCTGCCATGCACGAAGGCACCACACCCTTCTTCCTGAAGAAAGGCTGCCGCGAGATGGCTGAACGGTTCGAGATGTTTGTAGGCTCAAGCCACTGCGAACCCATGCTGCGCAACAACGTGGGCGAATGGGACACGAAGCGCCTGGGCGACTACAACTTCTTCACCAACCGCCAGCGCGTTCTCAGCTACTGGCAGGAGCGACTCGACGACACACGCAACCTGAATGCCATCTACACCCTCGGCATGCGAGGCATTCACGACGGTGCCATGCAGGGGGCCGAGAGCATGGAAGAAAAAGTGAACGGACTCAACGATGTCATTCGCGCTCAGCACAAAATGCTTGCCAACCGGACAAGCCTCCCCACGGGCGAGAAGACGGGGGTGGGGGTTCTCCCGCTCTACAAAGAGGTTCTCGACATCTATGACCACGGGCTCAGCGTGCCCGACGACGTCATGCTAATGTGGTGCGACGACAACTACGGCTACCTCACCCGCATGCCCGACTCCCTCGAACGCCGGCGCTCAGGAGGCCACGGCATCTACTACCACCTGTCCTACTGGGGACGTCCGCACGACTACCTCTGGCTCGCAACCACACAGCCGGGACTGCTGTTCCACGAAATGTCAACGGCCTATCACAAAGGCGTGCGCCGCGAGTGGATTGCCAACGTACACGACCCCAAGGTCGCAGCCTACCAGCTCTCCCTCTTCCTCGACATGGCGTGGGACTTTGACAAAGTAACAGGGTACCAAAGTAACAAAGTAACAGGGGGGGCAGGCGCCCATCTGGCTGATTGGCTCGTCCAGCAGTTCGGCACCGAGTGCGGCCACAAGCTGCTCCCCGTCATGAAGAAGTTCTACGAACTCACCGCCGTCCGACGCCCAGAATTCATGGGATGGAGCCAGGTGGAACTCGACAAGAAAAAATACGACCGGGGCCTCTCGCCTGCCGCTGACACCGAATTCAACCCCCTGGCCTTCGGCAACGAACTCGAACGCTATCTCGGCGAGTTCGAGGAATTGCGCCAGCGCGTCGATGCCATTGGCCGACTGATTCGGCCCGAGCTGGCCGATGCCTATTTCGCCGCCGTGAAATATCCCGTCTTTGCGGCCGCAGCCATGGCCACGAAGCAACTCGAAGCACAGGAATCACGCCACATCGCCCGCAAGGAATCCTTCCACCACGACGACGAGGCACTCTCCTCAGCAGCCCAAAGCATCAAGGCCTGGCGCTCCTTGCAACAGCTCACACACTACTACAACCAGCAGATGGCCGGCGGAAAATGGAACAAGCTCATGTCGATGGCACCACGCAACCTGCCCGTGTTCGACGCCCCTGCCCTGCCCGACCAGCTCAGCGAAGACGAGATTCGACAGAACGGACAGCCCGGCGAATTCGAAACCCAACCACAGACCGATGCCAACGTCGTGGTTCGGAATGCCGCCGACTTCACCTCAGCCAGCGAAGGAGCCGAAACCGTGCAGATGCTGGGCCATTCCATGCGCGCACTCGCGCTGCCAAAAGGCGGACAGGTCACCTATAAGTTCAACACCCAAAAGCACGGAACAGCCTTACTCACCCTGGCCCTCATCCCCACACAACCCGTCGACAATGGCGACCTTCGCTTCGCAGTCAGCATCGACGGAGGCGAGAAGACCGTCTATTCGCTGAAGGAACCATTCCGCTCCGAACGCTGGAAGCAACAAGTGCTGCGCCAACAGGCCCTCCGCACGCTGACCCTGGAACTCGGCTGGGGCACCCACACCCTCACCATCGAAGCCCTCGACGACCACGTCATCCTAGATCAGTGGATGCTCGATTTCAACCTCAAGCGCCAGTTCTACCGCTTCCCGCTCTAGCAAATCATCGCCGAGGAAACAACACCCTGCCACGAAGTCCCCTCATCGCTCCTTACTCGCGCTTCGCCACCCCTGACCCCTCCTCCCAGGAGGAGGGGACTTCGTGGTTGCGTTTTTTTACCCATCATTTCATTTTGACACACCCACTTCTTGCGTACCCAACGGCACGCTTTGTGCCAACTTCTATACCATTCCCTTTGCTTATCCCCCCCAATATTCCTCCACGAACCGCCCCCGCGGCTCCTCTCGCCATTGCACGTGAATCCATCTGCTTCGTGGGTTCCTCCTGCTGCGTTCGTACTGGCAGAGATCTACCCACTTGTTTTGTCTCAATAAGTCAAAGAGCGCTTTACCTTCCGCATCGCTTCCGACGGCGATGTCGGCGGTTTGTAAAGATTTGAGTGCCCTGCAAGGGATTTGAGTGACCTGCAAGGGATTTGAGTGACCTGCAAGGGATTTGAGTGACCTGCAATGTAAGGGTTCTGGGCGGCCTGAAAGGCCAGCAACCTGTCAGCCCAGGGCAGCGCCCTGGGTAAAGGGCAGCAAGGGAACGGCGCCCTGTAAGGGCAAAATCTTTATCTCCTGGCGTTTTAAA
>ODAI010157177.1_pt1 | contig 11921 bp, 11 predicted proteins | sample 1539321 | NCBI WGS metagenome assembly ODAI01 (sample SAMN02144231, study PRJEB22623) | gut metagenome | biome: sheep rumen | host: Ovis aries | place: New Zealand
ACGGTCGATTGCGTTGCACCACTCGCCTTTGACACGCAATAGAGAAGATTGTCGGAATACGCAACTGCGACGATGTTGTTTCCAGTGTTGAAGCTGTCTGAAACAGTGTAGGTGGACAAGTCCATAATGTGCACAGTCGTACCAGTATAGTCAGCAATGTAAACAACATTCTTTGTGGCATTATATGCAACCGACTGGAAATGCCCACCGTTGCGCACAACATGTCGCTCGATGATGTTTCCACTGTCGGGATTAGTAAAGCGCAGCTCTGCGCTACCATCCTCTTCTGGCTTAACATAGGTCAGCATCAAAGTGTCATTAACCATGCAACCAGCCTGTAGGGTAGAATACGTCTCATTTTTGTTGTTGTATTGGCCTAGCGGATGTAGGTGGTGCGGAACGCCAGTTGCGTCTGCAACAGTAGAAACCAGCTCATTGACGTCAGCAATCTCGTCATTGACAAAGTCAGTGATTTGCTCGATTTCATCATCAAGCGTTTGGCGCATGTCAGATACAGCGACCTCAGTTGCGCTAATTCTACCGTCAAAACCCTGCACTTCCTGCCTATACGCCTCAATCTGCGCATTGTAGTTGCCAGTCAATGCCCAGAAAGTCTCGTTGGTAATTTCGACGCCAATGGGAACATATTGGCGCGACGTATAGCTGTCACCCTGATAGAGAACAATCGTAAGTGGCTCATAGGGCTTAGTGTTGTCCCACTGAATCGAGTCCTCACCCTTGCGCCCAAAGATTGGCACATAGCGTGCGCCGATGTACTGACGGGTTCCGACTACCTTAAAGAATTCCTCGATAATCTGGCTGATTTCCTCTGGCGTGAAACTGTTAGGCATTTTGCAACCTTTCTAGTATGTAATTGTAAGATGGCCGTAGTTATCGTTTGAATAGTCAGCAATCGTGTCAAGAACAAAAGCAAGCTGATATGCCACGTTTGCGCAGAAATAACCATCATCAGTAAGGCCGAAAAACACCCCATTATTTAGGACGCTTTTCATTACCTCACCAAAGTTGTCATGAATCCACTGTTCCAACTGCGCCGCATAGTAGTCAAAAAATCCAGACTCTTTGAACTTCTCAAAATCATCTAGCAGCTTATTGATGGTGTCACGGTCAACGTTGATTTCATCGCCCATGTAATCAACATACTCGCACAGCTTTTTAAGCAGCTTACAAATTGCCTTCCACCGCTGTTCTGCTGAATAAACATCCCAATACATTGATGGGAGTACAGGAGTGGCACCCATGAACGTACCAAATGGAGTAAGTGGCGTGCAATGCTTTTTACTCAACATCGGTGAATTCCCCCTTTCGATATTTAATGTCAATTACATCGTTTTTGATGATTTGTAGAATGCCAATGATATAGGCATTAGAGATTAGAAATACAAACGCAAACAGCACTAGAAGAAACGACACATCATCACAGCTCACTTCCGCGCTCCATTCTATCGTTCATCAGCGTGATAGACTGTGTAAGCTTTGCGATTACATCTTTTAGCTCCTTCATCGTGGTATTAATCATCCAAAACAAACCACAGCAGCAGACAATTGGAAATCCTACAGTGCTAATTGCTTGAACAAGTTCCTGATAATCCATTACTTCACCACCTTTACCATGCGTTGATGTTTACACTGTGCAGCTGAGAAAATAGGTCAGAAATTGCTGAGCATATTAGCGCGTTAACGTCTTGATAAGTTCTGACGCGCTCTGCCAGCTCTAGCACGTCCATTTGCTTGATACGCTGATACTCTGTATCATTTCCGCTAGAAGCGTAATCCTCATTTCCAGCCAATCGCGTAGATGGAAAATCAGAAAATATATTGCGTGACTTATAATACTCGCTTTCTTGTCCTAGCGGCTGATAGAATTCTGATTCAGAATCAAGCATTGCATAAAGCTGCATGAACTTAGGCATAATTTCATTCATGCGCGCGAGGAACATTTGCTTCCAAACTCCGGGCGGTGTGACGCAAATCTCACGCCACCAGAAATGCTGCGTAATACGGGTACACAATTCGGCATGTTGCTCTGCACTATACTTAGGACCAAAATCCCATGATGGGTCAGTCAGGTCAAACCAGCCATCTTCCGCAAGCTCACAAATTTGAATTGTGGTTACCGCATGAAAGTCAGGCGGCTCACCAGTCAAATCATCTTCAAATACCGTGATATGTGAAAGTGCCATTACATTACCTCCACATCGTCTGCATCAGTAAGCTGCGGTAACAGTTCCGCCTGATGAATCATATCGCGTTGGAAATTGAAGTTGCGAGACTCAACGTCACTATTCCACTCAACTGAAATTGGTCCATCAGTAAGGTACTCAGGGAACATCATATTCAGATGGTCACAAGCCGCACGACGTTCTGCCAGCGACGCAAGACGGATAATCTCAGCGGGATTTCTATGCGCCTGAATCTCGTCTTGCGTTTGGCGCTCCATCTTCAAAGTGCTGTTCTCAATTCCGAGCATCTGATAAACGCGGTTCCAAACGTTCATCTCGTCTTGTGCGATTTGCTCAGCCAGATATGGCACACCAGTTTGCATAGCCATCGTCTGCACATCGCGTGCAAATTCAGGATACGCCAGAACAGCAGGCTCTCCACCTGCAACCTGCTTAACCATATTTATGGCGTCAAGTTTGCGTTCCTCGGGAACCAGCCACACGACAGGCATTTTCTGATGAAAACGATTGACGTTCTTGGTGATGCGAATTTGCGCCAACTCACGCGCATAAAGGTTAATGCCATCCATAAGCGGGAACCTAGTGCTATTGTCACGCACCAAAGCGCCGTTAAACATAGTGCAATGAAAGCGCCACCCATTGTTGCCAATAGAATCCCACTGGAAGGGGTTATCATATACGTCGAGAATGGATTCATATTCTGCTCGTGTAGAGAAGAACGTACCCTTCATGCTGGGTGGAAATGCGATGGTTGCCATACCTTCCAGCATAAGCGTGTATTCAAGAAAACGCGCGTCACAGGTTTTAGGAAGATTAATCCATCTAAAGCGATTCATCGCAAGTTGCATTATGATATTGCGATAATACACGTATACGCGCTGATTGTAGCTGGCTGACTCCCACCACATAGCGCGGCCATAATTGTAGCGATTTTTGTAGCGATTCTTACCGCCGCGCTTAGCCATATTGCACCACCTTTAGCTGCAAATTGGTCGCCCTATCTACTATGGATTGTAGCATTTTTTCCTGATTTTGTAAAGCTGTAGCAGTTTGCCCCGACATTTCCGCGTGATAATCTGTAGTCTTACTATTGAGCCGCTTTATGTTTCCATCCATTTCAGACAACTGCTTTTCGTATTTAATGATACTTCTTATTTCATCATCTGTCATGCCCTGAAAGGTGTTATCTTTCTCCAGCACAGTAAGCAATTCCGATACGCTACGCTGCTTGACTTCCTCAACCTTTTCTGACATTTCTTCAACTTTCGCGTCACTTGTTGTCATAGATGCTCACCTTTCCAATCTCGTCTGGATTCTTCCAAACTGTGACACCGCGCAGGAAAATATTTGTCATGACTTCTTGCACAAGATTGTTTGAGCTTTTTCTATCATCAACCCAAATGTCACCAGCCTTCCAGTAGCAGAAGTGTGGCATTGGGCACAAACCGCTTTCGTCTATATCCCATATCTGGTTTAGGGCATATCCATAACGCATGAATGTGTCGCCGACTTGATACACGTCACCGTCAGGAATTGTCTTTACCTTAAACTGCACGCCGTTGTTGCCAGAGTAGTATGGAAGATAGTTTCCGTCTGCTTGTGTTACTGGAATTGGTGCACGCATGTGTGCATCATATCGCATATACTGTGTTGCATATTGCGCGGCCTCAAGATTCTCCTTTGCATTCATTACGCCAACCTCACGAGTGAATCCAGCGTTGGCATTTCCAGTGTCTCGCGTTGCGTCAGAATTAGCACGCATCGTAGCAGCATTATTGCTGGCATTTGTATTCATCGTGCTATTGGTATTATCAGTCTGCGATGAAAATGAATTATTATTGGTTGTATTAGTTCTGGTGCGCAGAAGATTTTGCTCGTCTGTTGACAAAGTCGAGGCATCGCACGATAGGGCCGTTGTATACGTGTTTGCATTGTTCATTATTCCGACTGAAGTCTGCTGACCGTTTAGCACGATACCAGCCGTGTCCTCGGCAACCTGAACGCCAATCATGCCAGTTGCAAGAGCACCCAACGCGCCGATTGCAGCGCCAGCGCCCATTCCGATGGGTCCGCCAGCGGCACCGATTGTAGCACCTAATCCGACGCCAGCCATTGTCCCACCGACCATGCCGCTCCATGCGCTGCCAGAAGCAGAATTCTTGTTTACTGCCGCCGTCGTCTCATTGTTGACGTTGGTCGTCGCAATGGAAACGGTATTAGATGTGCTCGTCTTTTCTTTTGAATTTGTATTGTTATAGTTTGTAATATTAGTGGATGCCGTATTTGAGTTGTTAGTATTGGTGGTGTTTGCCGCTATCGTAAGATCCGCATTGTTACGATTGCAGGTTGTAGTATTTCCCGTATTGGTCGTTAGAGTCGTTGCGCTGCGGTCCGTGTTGGCATATGCGGTATCGTTTGCGTCTACAGCATTTGCGCGTGCTGTGTTGGCGCTTCTTACTGCATCGTGATACGCGGCCAAAGCCTTTTTCGCGTTTCCGCGTATTCCACTGTTAAAGTTATCGAGGTTCCACGCGGTATTACCGTCCATGTAAATGGCATAGCACGGAATGTTCAAATCAAAACAGGCTTTGGACCAATCAGAATTAGGCATCGACTTAGCATGTGACGTGCCATTCATATCAATCCATGCATAATTTTGCGAGCCGCTGCCGTTGATTCCGTCAAACCAAATTCGTGCATCCAAGAACGGATAAGCCAGCATTGCATTTTTATGCGCTACAATATCACCCGTGTTTTCAATACGAATGGTAATGCTTTCGCCTACGTTGTCGGTTATCTCAATCTCGCTGTACGGGAATGTATACAGCTTTGCAAGGTGCCTATAGCGCGCGGGGAAGTCGAACATGTTTTTGGTCAAAGAAATGTCAACAGTTTCATTTCTCCCAGCACACCTGAAAATTGTGTAACCGCAAAACTGAATTTCATTCTCAAAAGTCAGCATATCTGCATCGACCATAAAGCACGCCAGCACGGTACGGAAAAATACTGGGCAATCATCCATCACCTTTGCGATGAAATCTTGCGCACTAGCTGCTGCGATTGCATACATGCAACTTCCGTTCGGAATATAATTTTGTGTCCTTCCGAACGCATTGCTACGCGCACGCAGGGTGGAATAATTGTCACCATTGCCGACTTTGAAGCCGTTGACTTGCAACTGATAGCCATATCGAGCATCGACGTTGCTGTAAGTTATGTCACCAAACGTGTAATCAGGGTCGTTGTGAGTTACCGTGCCCAAATTGTCGAGCATAGATGCGGGACACGTGGAAGCGAAACACACATACTTAGTACCGTTGCCAAATGGTATGTAATTTGCATCACGCACTATCTGCGCGGAAGATGGCGTAATATCAGGCGCCAATAGATACTTGTTGTTCGCAATGGGATTACTAAGGTACTCGTCAACGTCAGATGCGGCTACAGGCGCGTGACCTCGCTCGAGCATCAGATACTTGATTTCAACATCGTTCTGATATTGAGTCCAAACATCCAGCGAAAGCCTGCACGCCGTAGAATTCGCAGCGCGATAGTCAATTGAGTCAATAAAGAAGTACCACCTGCGAATACCAATTTCAGAATCCTCATAGTTAACAGGTGGCTGCGACCCAGGCAGTACAGGAATGGTGACAACCATATAATTGAAACGCGCTGCCACGTCATATGGTACAGGAATTTTGACTGCTTGCTCAGGCACATATGCGCGGTCAGAATCCAGCTCAATGGTGTAATAATCATCGAGCTCGTCAAACCAACGGTCACGAACGATATTGGTGTCGAACTTTACAACGTCAGAATAGTCCGAATTCCAAAGCACATTGCATAGCTTAATCTTTGTGCCAGCAACCCAGCGCGTATAATCGAATTCGTTTTTATATGCATACACGTCAACATTATCAAGATTTGGAAAACGTGTATCATGCAAGCGACCAAATTTCATACAATCAAACTCCATTCTAAGCAAAGCGGGAGTCCACACCACGATTTATGATGCAGACTCCCGCAATGAGAAGGGAAGGAACTAAAATCTAATTACATTATTCAAGCGCAAGGTTAATCGTAAGGCTGGTCGTGAAGTTGCTCGTAGCGCCGCTGGGATTGATGTACGACGCCTTTGCCTTTATATCAATAGCAAACGGAATTGCCAAATCATTCATAAGCTCATAAACGTCGTCACCAATGTGCAGCACATAATTGCGGTCAACGTAGGTGCGAGCACTCTTCACAGTATCAGTATAACCGCTTGCATTCTGACGCACGGTAACATCAAACGTCGCAGAGTCAGGGCGAACCTCGAACACGCCATCGTCATTGTTGGTTATACTACCAGCAAGAGTAACGTTAAGCGGCACTTCCTTGGTACCAAAGTCATAAGTGTTTGCACCATCAACTGTGGCAACAATAATATTGCTAACGGTCTGCGTAGAAGTCAGGATGCTAGTACCCGTATCGGTGGTGTAGCAGATTGCGGGCGCAACAGGCGAGACGGAATACATGCCCCAACGATGCAGGAAGAAGTTGGTTGAAAGGGTAAGCTCATTGTAGCGCGAAGTGGTCTGACGCAGACGGTCACGACACTGGAAGAAGTCTCGCGTAGTAAGAACCGCACCGACGCCAGCCATCGGGAACTCGTCAACAAGAACGATGCGCTCCTGAATGTCACCCTTCTCCATATGGAACGCACCCATAAGCGCGTCAACGTCAATCGCCGCGCGAACCTCGGGCGTGGTCAGGAAAATGAGCTCCTCGGGACGCGCGAAAACGGGATAATCTCGCAGCTCGGGAACGTCAGCGTGATAACGCGCAGACGGGAACGCAAGTCGGCCAGCATCGGCCTTAACCATCTTCAGAAGCGTCTTTGCAGAATCGGCTGAGTCAGTAATATCCGACGGAATGGACTGAAGATTGCGCTTAAAGAATCCCATGCGCTGGTCATAATAAGCGAACAGCTCCAGCATGATACGATACTCGTCGTACTCGTCTGAAGAAATGGGCGTCTCCATAATCTGCGCGATATAGTTGTTCAAACCCTCGCTCTCGCCATCGCCAGCAAAGGCCATCATAAGTTCCTCGCGGTTTACCGTGATGGGGTAATACTCCTGACGGTTAATCTTATGGAACCACACGGCTGACTCAGGGCGATAGTCGCCAAACAGCTTCTCCACATCAGGCACATCGCTGTAGGAATGGGAACGCACCCACTTCACGGCAATTTCCTCAAGCTTATCGCCCCAACGCAAATCGGCCTTCTTGAAGCCCGCAAGAGGATTGCGCCACGCCTGCTGATGAACGTAGGTAGCACCGATTCGATTAATGAGAACATTTACAAACTGATTGTACAGGTCCCAATTCTCAGGTGCAAACAGATACGAAACCGTGGCGTCCATATCACTCACAGTCTCGCGCGGCACTCGCTGCTGATAATCGTTACTGCCATTCAGCCAAACGCGGTCGAGAATGGTACTGTTGTTAACTGCCATACTTTTTTCTCCTTACTTCTTAACTGAAAAATCCAGCTCTGAAAGTGGCTTGAAATCGTCAAGCGGCTCTGGGTCAGAATCATCCTGCACCACCATGCCAGCGCGAACCATGACACCCTGAGCATCACGGATTGACTTAATGCCACCCATGATAGTGTTCATCGTCTCCTTAAACGACTCAATGGTGGTTTTCATTTCGTTGAATGCATCAAGAGTGACATACTCAACGTTGGAATGCGTATCATCTGATGCAGAATTATCATCTGTATTTGCATCAGTCTCAGTAACAGTCGCATCCTCAATAACGGTATCGTCCTGTTGTGCATTCTGATTCTCGTCTGGCTTTGGCATGTTTTAATTCCTTCCCTTCATGTTGTCGATTTCTTGCAATAACAAAGCGGGCCACATGGAAAAGGCTGTAACCCCTCCATGTGACCCATTATAGCGCAGAGTGACCCACACAGTCAATTGAAACGCCGACCGTGCGCGACGGATATGGTGCGTATCATCGCATTGGTCCCCACTTCCGTCTACTCATTTCATGTGTGGCACCCCACTAACAACCATGATACTATCTTATGCCTAGCAATTCAAGCACCCTGTAGAAATCCCTCTTAGCTCCTACAGAATCATACCTCACTATACCAGACCAATACAGCTCAGAAAAGCTACGCAAAACGCTATGCAGCCTATTTGCAGCAATGTAGTTAACACGATTATCTTCATACGAAAGCGCAAATATAGGCCGGTCAGAATTGTTTGGCACCTTTTCGCTTACATAGTAATATCCCGCTTGCGTATCACTCCATATGCCAAATTTCTTACCATCAAGTACGATACCAAATTGGTATTTGGCTGATTTAGGCTTCTTGCACACAAATTCGTCTGACACGTTGTGGAAGATGTTTCTGACATTCTCATTCCCCTCAATCATGCCAGCAAGCATTCTACCTGCTACGGTACCCGTGGCCTTTTCGCTAGAATACTCGTTTGATTCTACAAAATGAAGCAAAAATGTCTTATTATCGTACCAGCGATAACCATACTGCAAATCAGTACCAACCCCATATCGCGCAAAATATGGATTAGTAATATCAACAGCGTTTCCAAGAAGATAAACGTGAGGCCGTAGGCCCTGCGTATCTTTGCGCTCTCGGGATATAGTATCAACAATATTCGCCAATATAGCAAACTCGTTAGGCAAATAACGATGATGCCTGTCTTGTCTGTCAAGAATACATTCATCAAATATGAAGCGGTCAACATTGTCAAACGTCCTTGTCTTATCAATCTGATACGTTGTCATAGCGATAAAATATACCAGCAAATGCCAAACAACTTTCTCGTCTGAATTTTCGTCTGGCTTTAGCGCCCAATATCCGTACCTAGAATCTGTCTTAAATATGTACTTTGACAGCTCAGGCATACGCGACAGGCGCGAAAAATAATTGTCAGACACAACACTCAATTGCGTCTTTGTTCTCACAATCTCAGCGTATCGCAAATCACGCTTTATGCATCGAGTAATTGTGCGCAAACGCAAACCAAAAGTCTTGCCGATACCTCGTGCGCCTACCACCATTGTCACATCTGCATCATATGATATAGTGGTATCCCAGTCGTAATATTTTGCATCCATTAGAACAACTCTATTCTCGCAGTTCCGTCAATAACCAATTCACGCATTCGTGTGTCAACATTTCTACCATAATGGTCATACATATATGACACGTTAGAAGCGTTTGTAAATTTTGAGGTGTCACCTAACCACCTTCCTGCCGCGTATAGCGCTGGCGATTCATGCGCGATAACATGTTGCGTATTTCCTAAATAATCTGTTACATAATCATCGAACACATCATTAGCCGATGGATGATGTGACTCAAGAACATGTGATATGTTGTGCGAAACGAAAATGTTATATCCTAAGCACGATTGAATAATATTCTCTGGTGAATTGCCCTGCACTTCCAAATCATGCATAAAGTTCTCAATATGATACATACCGTCAGGCCGTCGCAAACCTGCGCATGTGATGTGAAAACTTCCGTCGTAGCTGATACGAGCCTTATTCCACGCTTCATAATGCAGCGCATAATGATGCCCTTTGTTTTCCAGCTCAAAGCCGCCAACACCCTTCAAATCAGATGCCAGCTCTGGAAAGTTAGCACGAATACGCTCCATGCATACGTTAATTGCGTGCGTGCTGACTTCCTCCATAGACGATAGCGCCAACTCAACATCTTCATCTGTTACGTCAGAATCTAACGACATTTTCATTGAATCCGTGTCACCGCCCAACACGCGAACGCGCTTGCCAAAACACATCCACACCAACTGCATTGCTATGAGCATGTGCATACGTGAACCAGCTACAATTCTCATGCCATAAGTATAAAGTACCCTGCATGACGTAGGTTGCCGCTCACTCCAATTTTCCTCGGTTACTCGCGTGTTTACGTCAACCATCAAATCACCGTTCACGCACGTATATTCAGGCTTATATATGTCCTGCGCCATTGTACCATAAATTCCATTGAACATGCCTTTAACCGTGGATTGATAATATGACGCAAAAAATTGTTCGCTGCATTCACCGCTTCTGAGCATTTGCGCTATGCCATCTGGAATGGTACTGGCAATCTCACCAGTATAGGGCACACCCTCATGATATGTTGCGTGTATACGTTTTGCAGCATCCTTTCGCTTGTACAGCAAATTGCTTTGCAATGTCACATAATCAGGCGGCTTGACAAACGAGCCAGACGATTCACCATAAATCGCACGCATTGAATCCCACTCGTAGACCTGCGCAAAGCACCATAATTCAATTTCATTAAAGTGCATTACGCATCTATCTGCGTTGTACAATTTTCCAAAGGCAAACTCGCCATTCTCGAATTGATTGTACCAATGCAAAGACCTTACATATTCCTCTTGCACCATAGCGGCTTCATTAAATCCGTACTGCGCTGCTGCATCGATAATGGGACGAAACTTACTCAAAGGCTCAAGCGCCAAACCCCAATACTCAAAGCAGGTACCCTTCCGCATACGAACGTTTGTAAACTCTATGCGAGCATGAATTGCGCAATCAAATGGCTTCTCATAGTGGCTTAAAATTTCCTCCATAGACGTGTTTACTATGCGCTCGCATAATTTGGTCAACTTGTCCGCTGGCCGTAGCTTAAAATCATCAGGTATCATCCTGCCATTTATGAAAGTGTGATGCATACTGGTCACGTCAGCCGACAGCACATTTCTTTGCACCGTACTTGCATATCTGGCACTGGTAAATGTCCAGCCACCATAAAAACACGCCTTTCTAAGCGCATAAATATCGAAAGACTTAGGCAAACACTTATTGCAAAGCTGAATGAAAGAATAGTCAAGAGTTATCTTCTTATCATCCTGCTTTTCAATGCTAAGAGTGCCGATTTGCCGTTTTGCCATCTGTCTTACGATGCCTGTTTTGGTCAAAATTGTGAAGCCCAAGTCAGATTGCTTCATCCATTCATTTGATTGCAGCAAAAATCTAAAATAAGCTGGTATGACCTCAACATCTCGTCTAGCGTAAAACAATTCGCTGCTTGTGAGCTGCGTATGCGGAGTTCGTACCAAATTGTAATCCCAGTCCCCTGTTGCTTTAGGCAATCCAGCTGTTCGACCCATCGCCGACAATCCACGCATTTCCAGATGGAAAGTATCCCAGAATCGCAACAACACCTTCCCGCCAATCGTTTTTGAACACAAATCGACTGTATAGACATTAGTGCTTGATTGCGCACTTGCGTTTATGTCATATCTTTTGTCCAGTTCTTCCATCAAAGGCTGTAGGTCAAACATCAGATTGTATCCACACACAATAGGAACCTTGCCAGTTAGCCTACCCCATGTGATATAAGACTCTATACGCGATAGAAATTCATTTTCAGTGCGATAGAAATGAATAATTCCGTCCTTGCTAGAGTCATACTCACGCATGTTCACACCACGCACATCATTTTCAATGAACAATATAGGATACGCATGGGCGTTATTAAATTCATCTACAATGTTGCACGTTTCGGTGTCATATATCATAGCTATCTCGTAATTACTCTTCTTGCGTTTCATCTTGAATTGCTCCGCGGTTACGGTACTTTTCAAGAACCTCGTTGATACTCTTCTCGGTCATATATTTGGCAATATCTTCAGATGAAAATTCTGCCATTTC
>ODAI011903285.1_pt1 | contig 11921 bp, 8 predicted proteins | sample 1539321 | NCBI WGS metagenome assembly ODAI01 (sample SAMN02144231, study PRJEB22623) | gut metagenome | biome: sheep rumen | host: Ovis aries | place: New Zealand
CCGGCAAAGATGAGGAAGAAGACGAAGACGTTGAGGAACACCTCTGAGCCTTGCATGGTTCCGAAGGCGGTGGAGTCCCATCCGCGGGTTTCCTGCATGAGGTCCTTGATGGGTGAGAGGATGTCCATGAAGATGTAGCTGCAGAACATGGCGAGTGCCAGCAGCAGCAGTGCGGTCCAGCGCATGGCTGCGCTGTCGCGAAGGGTTTTTTGAATCGTTTGGGTCATATTTTTTACTGTTTTATTTTTATTTTCGCTTGAAACTTCGTCTTGCTCCCGGAGCAAAGCCTCGGTTTTATTTTTTCAGCCAGCGGTCGAGCCAGTCGAAGAAGGTGCGCTGCCAGAGTATGCCGTTCTGGGGCTTCAACACCCAGTGGTTCTCGTCGGGGAAGATGAGCAGTTCGGCTGGGATGCCGCGCAGGCGGGCCGCATTGAAGGCTCCCATGCCCTGGTTGTAGACGATGCGGTAGTCCTTCTCGCCGTGGATGCACAGGATGGGGGTATCCCACTTGTCGACGAACTTGTGCGGCGAGTTCTCGTAGGTCTTGGCGGCACGGCCGGTGAGGTTCTTGTTCCAGTAGGCGTCGTCGTACTCCCAGTTGGAGAAGAACACCTCCTCGGTGTCGGTATACATCGACTCCAGGTTGAAGGCTCCGTCGTGCGAGATGAATGCCTTGAAGCGCTTGTTGTGGTGGCCGGCAAGATAGTAGACGGAGAATCCGCCGAACGATGCTCCGACAGCGCCCAGACGGTCGCGGTCCACGAACGGCAGCGAGTCGGCAGCGAAATCGATGGCCGACAGGTAGTCGTCCATGCACTGCCCGGTCCAGTCGCCGGAGATTTGCTCCTTCCACTCCTGCCCGAATCCCGGCAGCCCGTGGCGGTTAGGCGCCACGACGACATATCCGTTGGCAGCCATCATCTGGAAGTTCCAGCGGTAGGACCAGAACTGCGAGACGGGCGACTGCGGACCGCCCTCGCAGAAGAGCAGGGTGGGGTAGCGCTTGCCCTCCTCGTAGTTGGCGGGCAGCATCACCCATACCAGCTCCTTCTTGCCGTCGGTCGTGGGCACCCAGTACTGCTGCATCTTGCCGAGGGTCAGCTGCGAGAGAATGTGCCCGTTCTCATTGGTCAGCCGGGTCACGGTGGCCTGAGCCGATGCACCGCGGCGTGCGGGAACGGGGTTGACCATGTAAATATCTGTCGGGGCGCTCAGACTCTGGCGGGTAGCCAGAATCTGCTGTCCGTTGTTGGCCATCTGGAGCGACGTCCAGTCATCCCACGTCTCGGTGAGCTGTGTCACTTCGCCTTTCTGGCTGGCCACGTACATGTTGCAGCAGCCGTGCCATACGCTGAGGAAGTAGAACTGCGGGGCGGTGGCCTTCACCCTTCTGCCCGTCTGCGGAGCCCAGCAGAATGACTCTACGTCGCTCTTCCAGTTCAGGTATCGCTTGGTGCCGTTCTCCAGCGCATAGATGCACAGGCGGTTCAGGTCAGCCTCGTATCCGTCGCGGGCCATCGACTGCCAGGCAATGTACTTGCCGTCGGGCGAGAACTGTGGATTCTGGTCGTAGCCGGGACTGTTCTCCTGCGGATGGCGGTTTACAGCCTGGTCGGCCAGCGTATGGCTCGGGTCGTAGACGGGCTCCACATAGCCTTCGGGCTTGCAGAGGTTGCGGGTCTGTCCCGTACCTATATCGTATAAGTATATGTCCGAGTCGGTAGAGGTGGCATAGTCCGTACCCTTCTTCTTGCGACAGGTATAGGCAATGGTCTTCGAGTCGGGACTCCATGCCAGTTGCTCGATGCCTCCAAACGGTTCCATCGGGCACTCGTAGGGCTCGCCCTCGAGAATGTCCTTGGCGTCGGCGGCTATGACGTAGTTGCTGACGGAACAAAGGAATGGATGCTGAATGCTCTCCACGTAGTGGTCCCAGTGGCGATACATGAGGTCTGTCACGCGGCGGCCGGTCGCCTTGGGCAGGTCGTCGGGATTCTTCTTGATGACCTCGTGGAAGGGAATCGACTTCAGGATGATGACCCTCTGACGGTCGGGCGAGAACTTGAAGCCCTCGACCTGGCCGCCGGTCTCGGACAGTTGGCGGCGCTCAGAGCCGTCGGTCTTCATACACCACACCTCGCCACCGCTGACGAAGGCGATGGTCCGTGCGTCGAGCCACGTGGGGTCTGTCTCGCTCTTGGCACTCTTGGTCAGCAGCCGCTGACCGCTGCCGTCGGCATTCATGACGTAGAGTACCTGGTGGCTCTTGTTCTGCTTCACGCTGTAATAGCCCACCTGATAGACCACCAGTTTCCCGTCGGGCGATGCCTCTGCGGCACCGATGCGCCCCAAGGCCCACAGGGCTTCGGCAGTCATCATGCGACTGTTCAGTTTAATGTTCTGTTTTCCAATCACGTTGTCTTGTGCTTTTGCTGTAGCTGGCAGTGTAAGAAGTGCCGAAACTACAAGAATCAGTAATTTTCTCATAAAACGATAAATTTTGGATGCAAAGGTACGAAAATATTCTCAATTCTTAATTCTTAATTCACATTTATTTCGTAACTTTGCAGCGTTATGAACAGATTGAAGATAGTAACTGTGCTTCCCGCATTATTCGTCATAGCCTTCATGGCCCAGTCGTGCGGTCGTCCGGCGAACAAGGATGTCAGAGCCAGCCGGGCTGACAGCGTCATATTCGATATCGGTGTAGCCAAGGAGTATGAGCACATGCGCCAGGTGGTCGACAGTTTTGAAATCACCGGCGACATCTCCACGCTGGATGCCAACCGCTGGCGCGGCGTGTCTTACTATCATCAGGGACAGTACCGTATGGCAGAAATATGCTATCGCAAGGCGCTGGAGTGCGAGGTTACCAACGCCCAGGACCAGCTCAGCTATAACAAGTCTGCCCGTCGGCTGTCGGAACTGTTGCTGGTCAGAGGCGACTTTGAAGGCTCCTTGCGCGTAGCCGTTCCGGCGGTAAAGAAAATGGAAGAGTCAGGAATCGGCTCCGATATAGACTATGCCATTCTGCTCAATAATATCGGCTGCTGTCAGCTGAACCTCGGACAAGACAAGGAAGCCAACGAGAGTTTTGTCACGGCCCGCGGCCACTATGCCAATCGCTGGCAGTCCGATACAACCAGCCGCGGATTCCAGGAAGCAGTACTGGGCACCGTATATACCAGTCAGGCCTATATCAAAACCCGCCGATATGCAGAGTCCATCTACTGGATAGACCGTACGGAGATGCTGCTTAATAAGTATCGCCAGCGTCCGGACGCCCGTTCGGAATACTTTGACGAATACCAGGCTCACATTGAGATTATGCGTGCCGTAGCCTTGCAGCGCCTCAACAAACCCAAGGAGGCTGCTGAAGCCTATCAGCGTTTCTTGAGGACCGACTTTTCGAAGACTGCTAACGGACGTATCAATGCGAATGACTATTTGGTGGTCGCTGAGCGATATCGTGAAGCTGCCGACAACTATCGCTACCTGGACGAAACGCTCGATGCCATGGGTATGGAAACCACTTTGGACAATATCCAACTATACTATCTGCCTAAATACCAGTCCAATGCCAAGGCAGGCCGGCGTGACTCGGCCATCGTTATCGGAGCACGAATCCTGACTCTGCTTGACTCCACCATCACCCATCAGAAAAACAGCGCCATGGCTGAGTTGGCTACCATCTACGACACACAAGGCAAAGAAGCCGAGATAGCCCGTAAAGAAGCTGAAGTCGGTCATACGCGACTGGTCGGAACGGGTATTGCCTTGGTGCTCATGATGGTATTCTTCCTTATTTACACCCTGCATAAGCGAAAGGCTGCCCATCGTCTGGCTGCAGCCCATAGCAAGCTGGAGGATGCTCATGCCAAGCTGAAAGTGGCTTATGACGAACTGGAGAAGACGACCAAGGCCAAGGAGCGCATGGCCAGCGAGCTGCGTATTGCCCGTGACATCCAGATGTCGATGGTCCCCAATATCTTCCCCCATTATCCCGGACTTGACATGTTTGCAGCCATGACGCCAGCCAAGGAAGTCGGTGGCGACTTGTACGGCTATTTGTTGCAGGGCGACGAACTCTACTTCTGCGTGGGCGACGTGTCGGGCAAGGGAGTTCCAGCCTCTCTCTTTATGGCTCAGGCCACTCGCTTGTTCCGCACTCTGGCCGCCCAGCACATGATGCCGGCGGAAATCTGTACACGCATTAATGCAGAGTTGTCTGGCGAAGACAATCAGCAAGGTATGTTCGTCACCATGTTCCTCGGACTGGTAGACCTCCGCACGGGGCATATGGACTTTTGCAATGCTGGACATAATCCTCCTGTCTGGGGGCTTCCTCCACAATATCTGGAGGTAGAGTCGAATGCCCCCATCGGATTGTGGCCGGACATAGACTTTGTCGGTCAGTCCTTTGAGAACATCAAGGGCAGTCCCCTATTTATCTATACGGACGGACTGAATGAGGCTGAAAATCTGCAGCAGGAGCAGTTTGGCGACGACCGTCTGTTGGAAGTCCTGAACGCCTCCCGATTCTCCAGTGCACAGCAGGTGGTGGAGAAACTGGTGTCAGAAGTCGAACACCATCGCAATGGTGCAGAACCCAATGACGACCTGACAATGCTTTGCCTGCGGATAGACTAATGTTGTCATCCATAGGTAAACCAGCAGGAGTCTTCATCTACACACGAAAACGGATATAGGTACGGTCGTCGAACGAATTGTTGTCAGGGTGGAAACCTTTGGTGGCTTGAAAGTCGGGACCGATGTTGAGCGGATCAGCGTCGCGTTGGCGACTGAGACGCTCTTCGCTTTCCTGCAATGTCGGACACAGGAAAGGATAGCCGTCAGTGGCAAGGACTATTTCCCAGGGTTGGAAGTCAAGGGTGATGGTACGAACATGCTGGAAGGGAATGGGGAATCCGTCTACCACGCTATAGGCGATATTCTGCTGGCGCATGGTCTCTATCATGCGAGGAATAATGACGGGACGAGCAGTATCGTTTCGCAATAGTTCTTCGCGGGAGACGCCCTCTGCCAATAGCCTTTTCATTTCGTCTGCGCGTTGGGCTGCCAACTCGGCCTCAGAAGGCTTGGGATTGTCGTAGTAGGTATATGCTGGTGCAGACTGGTGTGCGTCAAGCGGTGCCACCAGACACTGGCAGTCGCCTACCATCCAAATTTCACGTGAGACACGGCTATAGACCACCACGGAAGCAGTCAGACGGTCTTCAGGATGCTCGGCTAATCGGGGCATCAGCGACTTTTTGTAATGTTTGCGGATGCTGGCAGTAACTCCTTGCAGGAATTCCTGGCAAGTGATGTTTTTCGGCATGTGGCTGATGTAGCGACTGATGAGCTGCATGGCATAGCGGCCGTTGGAACGCCACAGACTATGGCGCAGCTGGCTCTTGGATGTGCTGCCATCGATGACGGCAATGAAATCAGCGGTGACGACGATGCCGTCCTCGCTTTTTACCTTGGGGTTCTTGGGAACGAGAGTCTGTTCTATGATTTGCATGATGAGGACAAAGTTCGTTAATCAGGTCGGTACGGCCAATGCGGCGCAGGCTTTGTTCGATATGCTGGCGCTCCTCAGGTTTATACCAGAAGAAATACTGACGCTGAGCTTGTTTCTGCTGGGAGGTCTTGGCACTTTGTACGGGTTCCAGCGTATAGGGATCATAGCCTGTGTACCAAGTCTCGGTAGAGACGGTCATGGGGGTCGGTGTGAAGTCCTGCACCTGTTCGAGTTGGAAGTCAAGCCGTTTGGTCAGCACTGCCAATTCGGCCATGTCGGCTTCCGTACAACCGGGATGGCTGGAGATAAAGTAGGGGATGAGCTGCTGGCGCAGGCCTTCTTCACGGCAGATGCGGTCAAAGAGCCGCTTGAAGTCGTAGAATTGCGAGAACGACGGCTTGCGCATCAGTTTCAGCACATGGTCACTGGTATGTTCGGGAGCCACTTTCAGTCGCCCGCTGACATGACGCGTGATGAGTTCGCGGGCATACTCTATGGCAGCCTTGTTGGCAGCCTCGTCCTTGCTTTGGTATAGCAACAGGTCGTAGCGTACGCCACTGCCGATAAAACTCTTCTTGACTTCAGGAAGCGCATCAACGGCACGATAGATTTCGAGCAGTTTGGAGTGGTTGGTGTCCAGGTTGGAACAAATCTGTGGATGGATGCAGCTGGGGCGCTTACACTTCTCACAGGCCTTGTGGTTACGGCCATGCATACCGTACATATTGGCTGAAGGACCACCGAGATCTGAGAGATAGCCTTTGAAATCGTCCATTTGCACTACTTGGCGCACCTCTTTGAGAATGCTCTCCTTGGAGCGACACGTGATGAACTTGCCCTGATGGGCAGAGATGGTGCAGAAGGCGCAACCGCCAAAACAGCCTCGGTGAATATTGACCGAGTGGCGTATCATCTCGTATGCAGGAATGCGCTTGCCCTTATATTTAATATGAGGAACGCGCGTATATGGCAAGTCGTATGACGCATCCAACTCTGCAGTCGTCATGGGCGGATAGGGAGGATTGACGATGACCGTCTGATGACATACCTGTTGAACCAAACGTTGGGCATGCATCATGTTTGACTGCTCCTCGATGTGCCGGAAGTTCTCTGCCTGGGAACGCTTGTTTTTGAGGCACTCTTCATGGCTATGCAGCACAATGTCGCCTTCTGATGGCGTGTAGTTGGATGTCAGATAGACGGTTTGTGGAATGTCGTGAGGGATGTTTGCTGCGCTACGGCAAACCGTCGAACCAGGTGTTGAAAGCGTGTCAGCCAACCTGTTTGCCAGTTCCACAATGGGCTTCTCTCCCATACCATAGATAATGAGGTCGGCAGGGGCATCACAGAGGATGCATGGGCGTAGGCGGTCCTGCCAATAGTCGTAGTGTGTCAGTCTGCGCAAGGAAGCCTCAATGCCTCCCAGCACGATGGGAACATCAGGATATAACTGGTGTAGAATCTGGGAATAGACAATGGTCGGGTATTCTGGTCGCAAGTCATGACGCCCGTCAGGACTATAGGCATCTTCGGAACGCAGACGACGTGCGGCAGTATATTTGTTGACCATAGAGTCCATACATCCCGGAGCAATACCAAAGAAGAGCCTGGGACGTCCGAGTTTCCGGAAGTCACGGAAGTCTCCATGCCAGTCGGGTTGCGGCACGATGGCCACCCGATAGCCCGCAGCCTCCAGAGTGCGTCCAATGACTGCAGCTCCGAAGGATGGATGGTCTACGTAGGCGTCAGCTGAGAAGAGGATGATGTCCACCTCTTCCCAGCCACGCAATTCGAGTTCTTTCTTTGTCGTCGGCAGAAAATCAGTCAGTTTATATTCCAACTTGTATGTCTTTTAAAACTTTCAATTCTCAACTTAATTAAATGGCGTTCCCTGGAACGCACGTGTAGTCATGCCGAGATTGTCATTTCCCTTGTTTTTCCAATTAATGAATAAGATGACAAGTTGTTGCAATCCAAACGCCTTCATGTTGGGATGATAGATAACGTCCAGACAGAGGTCAATGAGGTTCTTGTCTTTGCCTGCCTCAGACTCAAGCATGGAACGAATGTTGAGTTTCAGTTTGTTGAGCACTTCTTCGTCCACATAACCATTCGAATCGATTAGGTCTCGGAACAGTTGATATTGTTCGATGGTTTGAAGATGTTCTTCAGAGATTTCCATACTGCGTGTGCCACTGGAGTTTGTTTGAATTTTGTACATAGTAAATGTTTTTAGTTAAAGTTATTTGATGAGATAGTTCAATATACCGTTCATGATGGAACTCCGTTTCTGACTGGTTTTGATACACTCGAAAGGGAATCCCATGACGAAGACGCTGTAGTCAGCACCTTTATAACCAACTGCAGCCCCGTAGCCGTCAGCATATTGCAAGGCAGTGATGGCAGGTTTTACAGGGTGCAAAATGTCGGTAGAGGTGGCTGCATAGTGCTCCTCATTGAGGTTCTTGTAGAAATAGATTTTTGTGCCCATGCCTTGCACCATGTTGGTCGAAGCCTGGCAGTATCCGCCATACTGACAATGTAAGACACGGCTCATGAATACCTGTTCATTGTCTGTTAGCATGTCCCGGCCGATATATGCTCCGCTGACCAGCAGACTTCCTCCCTGTAGGGTATAGTCGCGCAGTGCCTGCTGCATGGAGGGACGGAACGTTTTGTAGGACTCAACGCTGTGTCCGTCGGTATATTCGAGACCTAACAGCAGGTCAACGACTGCATAGTCTTTCAGCAACATGTGTCCTGACTCTACTGCCTCGCTGGAACAGCTGACAATATTGTAGTTTCCTGCAGACTGAATGGCTTGGGCATGAGTCATGACATAGTTAAAATCGTTGCCGGCAATGAGCATACCTGCCAGTTCGTCACTGCTGTCACCCAAGCCACCGATTTCTACCCCCATCTGGGTGCGGTCGAAATTGATTTGGCGTCCTACCCATCCGAAGGTCGGTCCATAGGTGATGCCAGGGTCTTGGTCAAGATTGAAGCCTTGGTGCAGTCCGTTCTCGAGGATGGCGGGAGAAGAGAGCCGATGGAAACCGTTCACAACCAAAATAGTTTGCTGTGCCTTGGGATGATAGAGCGTAGAGAGTACTTCTGTTGTGAAACTCTTTCCGCCACTGTTGCAGGCTGCCACCTTGAAGTGGTAAAGGATGTCTGGTTCGAGCTCTAATTCAAAATGGTTCTTGCGAACGTAGGTTCCATTATCAAAGTCAGACTCACCAACGGCCGTATAGACTATATAGCCTGTTGGGGTGGAAGAGGGTTCCTGTGGGTCTTCTACAGCATTCCAACTGAGACGTGCCTTTTGACCGTGAAGCTGTATACGGAAATGGTCGGGTGCCAATGGGGTCACCACGAAAGGTTTGTCATGCATGTTGGTGACATAACGCAGCAAGGTCTTATAGATGGAACGGGCCAGCGTAAAGCGGAAGTTGGGGTCTTGGCCATAGCGCATGTCAGGGAAACTCTGATGAGACATTGTTTCCAGAATAGCACTGGGAACCTCGGGAAGGCGTGTCTCGGAGTAGTTGCGGTCGTAGAGATTGCGGCGCTCCCATTTACCATATTTATAAGAAAGGTCCTTCTTTTCGTTATTCAACAACGACTCTGCGAGTTGATAAGAAGCCTGTCGCGAGATACCGGCATTGAGTTTTCCGTCGTTGAAGTCGGTGGTACAGATGGCTAGAGAACCATAGATGCTGCTGCCATCGGGGTTATAGCCTGCATCGCTATGTACGGCCAGCGATAATTCAAAGGGAACCTTTCGACCTTCCGTCTGGGGCATGTAGCAGGAGCCGCCACCCAACAGATTGGTCATCAGGGAACGGACATTGATGTCGTCAGCATAGTCGTTTTCTCCGTTTTTACTGCTGTAGACCTCGTAGGGCATTCCAGCCCACTGGGCATAATAGCGAGCTCCTTCAAGCGCTCTCGGCATACCGCTCGTGCTGCCATAGCGCTCGATGTTGCCCATGCCACCTCCGAATCGGACGGCATCGGTTGTCACCACACCACTGTTGTCGCTCTGATTGCTGACGGTGACACGATTGAATTCGCTGTATCCTGCATCGAAGTCGAAGGTACCTAAATAAACCCAGGTAGAGCCACCCATCTGCTGATTGACATGAAACTGAGTGCGCTCACCTCGGTGCCATACTGTATAGAGTGCATTATCGATGCTGTTAGGTAGCGTCTGATAACTGACATAAACGGCATAGCGGCCCGCCTTCTTGAAATCTGGCTGATAGGTAGCCAACGAGTAGCGCGACTTGCTGGTGGTTGTTTTGCACATACGGGCAGATCCGGCTTCGAAGGGATTTTCACCATCGCTGTAGGTTCCTGTATGGATCATGAATCCCGGAACGGGTGAGGTCTTCCATGCTGTTTTAGAAGTCACCTCGACATAGTTGCGCTTGGAACCGTCGTTGTCGACGATGATTTCTTCTTTCTGCCAGTCGCGCTCACGAGGTGTGAAGACGATGGCTCCCGCATTCTCAAGCATGGGAATGAGGTAGGGCACTACGATGGTCTGGGTATATAAATCTTCAGTGGTGGCAAAAAGCTTAGGCCGTTGCCATCTCCACGTTGTTTCTTTCTGATCGTAGTAGTAGCCATGGCTGGCCCACAGGGCGAGATGCCTGCCTTGCAGTCCATGGTTGATGTCCAATGGGGTGGAAATGTTTTTCACCCAGGGCTCTCCGTTGTAGTCTATGTCACCCCATCGGGAGGTGTTGTCATCGTTGGCCGATACGGTAATGGGGAACAACAGGGTGAATATGTATAGTAACTTGCGCATCGTTTAAATTTCGCCAGTCGTAAAGTTCTCGGGCTTCTTTCCCTTGAAGTCCTTGAAATAGGTCTTGATTTCTTTCATCTGTGTATCGATGTCACCATTGGGAATAATGGTCTTGGTGCAGTTGATGAGCCGTTTCTCGTAGTCAACGCCATAGAGCAGGATAGGAATCTCTGCCTTCTGAGCGATATAGTAGAACCCTTTCTTCCATTCCGGATTGGGCGAACGCGTGCCTTCGGGTGTTATGCAGAGCATAAAGTGCTGGGCCTGACGTGCTGTCTCGGCCAGATTGTCCGTCATGCTGGTATGTTTGCTGCGCCATACGGGAATGCCACCTAAGCGACGAAACAACGGACCGAGGGGCCAGAAGAACCATTCCTTCTTCATGAGGAAGTTACTCTTCATCCCTTCTGCTCCACTGTATAGTTGGCCGATGAGAAAGTCCCAGTTGCTGGTGTGTGGGGCCAGACAGATAATAAACTTATTGGGGTGCGCCTCAGTGATATTGGCAGTCCACCCCATCTGTTTGTAAAGTAGCCAACGGCAAAATGATTTCCACATAGTTTTCAAAGTGTACTGATTTGGTCAATGATTTCTCCCACTTGTGCTGCGAACTTTTCTCTCAGGTCCTTGTAATATACCTTAGAAGGAATACCCGGTTCTGGATGTGAAATACGGCGAATGAAATGATCCTGCATCTTGATAATGCTGAAGATCAAAGCCTCTGCTGTGTCAGGATTGTGCCCGTAGAGAGACGCGGCAACACATTCCGCGAATAGCTCTTCGCAGATGAGCGTGATGGAACGTTTGAGTGATCTTTTGTTAGCCATAAACTTGATTCTCCTTATTTATTATATGGTTGTTTGCGTTGTCAAAGATACGAAAATTTTTCCATAAAACAAAGCTTGTCAGCAAAAAAAACCTTAAAAAGCATGTTTTCTTTGTGTTTTCTCATAGAAAAAGCGTATTTTTGCATTTCGAAAGCTTGCGACTGGATGGTCAAAGCAACGTAGAAGGTTACAATTATTCATTTTTAAAATAGTTAAGACAATGGAAAAAAGTGCATTGCAAATTGCAAGAGCTGCCTACCAGCCAAAACTGCCTAAGGCGCTCCAGGGAGCTGTGAAAGTTAAAGAAGGTGCTGCCACACAGAGCGTGGGCGATCAGGAAGAAATCAAAAAGCTCTTCCCCAACACCTATGGTATGCCTGTTGTAGAGTTTGAACCCGCTACAGAGGCCAATACCACGAAGATGAACGTCGGTATCATCCTGTCAGGTGGTCAGGCTCCTGGTGGTCACAACGTGATTACTGGTCTGTTCGATCAGATTAAGAAGCTGAACCCCGAGAACCGCCTCTTCGGATTCATCCTGGGTCCTGGCGGACTGGTCGACCACAACTATATGGAGTTGACTGCTGACATCATTGACGAGTATCGCAATACTGGTGGTTTCGACATGATTGGCTCTGGTCGTACCAAACTGGAGAAGGTGGAACAGTTTGAGAAGGGTCTTGAGATTATCCGCAAGCTCGACATCAAGGCTATCGTGATTATCGGTGGTGACGACTCGAACACCAACGCC
>ODAI012735071.1_pt1 | contig 11921 bp, 8 predicted proteins | sample 1539321 | NCBI WGS metagenome assembly ODAI01 (sample SAMN02144231, study PRJEB22623) | gut metagenome | biome: sheep rumen | host: Ovis aries | place: New Zealand
CCTGTGTTTCTCAGAGGTCCCTGAAATGGAAGCTGCTTCTGCCGCTCGCGTAATCGCCTACGATCTGGCCGCTGCCGTTGAGCAGGTATTTGTAGGTCACCAGGCCCTCGAGACCGACGGGGCCGCGGGCATGGAGCTTGCTGGTGCTGATACCGACCTCGGCGCCGAAGCCGTAGCGGAAACCATCCGCAAAGCGGGTGGAGCAGTTGCGGTAGACACCTGCGGAGTCGACCATCTGCATAAAGCGCGCTGCAACGGCGTCGTCCCGGGTCAGGATGGAATCAGTGTGGTGAGAGCCGTAACGGTTGATGTGGTCGATCGCTTCCTCGACATCCGCGACCAGCTTGAGGGAGATGACCAGATCGAGATATTCGGTGCGGAAATCGTCTTCTCCCATGATGTCAGCAGCCTCGATAGCAGCAGCCGCCTCAGAAGAGCGGGCGATCACGTCTTCTGCCTCCTGTGTGCCGCGGAGTCTGACGCCGGCGGCCCTGAGGTCTCTGGCCAGCCGGGGCAGGAACAGGGGGGCTATATCGCGATGAATGAGGATGGTCTCGACTGCGTTGCAGGCAGCTGTATACTGGGTCTTGGCGTCAATGATGATATTTGCCGCCATGTCCATGTCCACATCCCGGTCTACGTAGATGTGGCAGATTCCGTCTGCATGTCCCATCACGGGAATCTTTGTGTTGTTCATGATGTACTGCACAAACTGGTTGGAGCCGCGGGGAATGAGGAGATCGACATCCTTTTCACACTGCAGCAGCTCGTCGATCTCGTTGTGGAGCTCCGCCTGCAGCAGGCACTCAGCGGGAAGGCCGGCCGAGACAGCCGCATCGCGGATGATGGAGAAGAGAACGCGGTTTGTCCGCACAGTTTCCTTGCCGCCCTTGAGGATTGCGCAGTTGCCGCTCTTGAGGCAGAGGGTGGAGATCTGTACCAGTGCATCGGGTCTGGCCTCGAAAATGACACCGATCACGCCGATGGGAACGCTGACACGCTCCAGAACCAGTCCGGCGTCCAGTTCTCTTTTGAGGAGGGATTTGCCGATGGGATCCGGGAGAGAGATCAGCTGGTCGATCCCCTTGCAGACGTCGGCGAGCTTGGCTTCATTAAAAGCGAGGCGTTTCATGACGGCGGGAGCGATGCCTCCCTCTTCGGCTGCCCTGCAGTCCTCTGCGTTGGCGGCGAAGATCTTGTCTTTGTTTGCGGCAAGTGCCTCTGCGATGGCGCGAAGGGCACTGTTTCGCATTTCGTTGGAAGACGCAGCCAGCACAGGCGCGACAAGCTTCATTTTCCTCGCTTCTTCTCTTATATTCATCGGTGTACCTCCTTTTCCTGCCCGGGGCTTACGCCGGGAATCCTGCGTCCGGGCGGCGCATTTTATTTGTGATAGGTTCTGCCGTGCAGGATCATAAACCCGCGGTAGATCTGTTCCAGGATCAATACTCTTGTGAGAAGGTGTGTGAACGTCAGGTCGGAGAGCTTCCAGCGCAGATCAGAGCGCCTGAGCAGAGCGGCGCCCGGCCCCAGGGAGCCGGCAATGACAAAGACGAGATCGCCGCCCTTGTGTCCGGCTCGGGTCTGCCAGCTGCCCAGCTGTTTGGCGAATTGCTCACTGTCCCACATCTTTCCGCCCAGGTCCAGCAGGACGACCAGGTCCTGATCGCGCAGTTTTGCCAGTACCCGCTCTGCTTCGCTGTCCTTGATCCGGACGGCTTCGGCGTCCCGCTCTGCGTGGGTGTTGGGCTCATCCTTGACCTCGAGGACTTCTATTTTTGTGAAGGCCGAGATCCGCTTTGCATACTCTGAAACCAGTGACTGCAGAGCTTTGTCCTTCATTTTTCCCACACACAAGAGTCTGATCATCTGAGTCCTTTCCCGAAACAGGTGTTTTCCCTGAAAATGTAATGTTCTGATTATCTTAGCAAGGCGGGCGTGAGAATGCAACTATGTATGGGACACGTCAAAAAGGCAGGAAAAGAATTGCCTGTTCCCTGCCATGATCACCGATATAACATTTTTGCAGAAAATAATCGTCCTCTGCACCTTACAGGATGCCTTTCCCTATCTGCTGGGGTAGAGTCTGAGAAAATCGCTGGCGCCGGAGATATAATCGACGCTGCAGTCATAGTATTTCGCCAATGTCAACAGACGGTCAACCGGAATCCTCAGGCGGCCGGACTCGTAGTCGCTGTAGGTACGCTGTGAGACTCCAAGAACCCCTGCAATATTTTTCTGGGTGAGATTCCGTTCTTCCCGCATACTACGAAGTCTTTCTGTATAGCGCATAACGTGTCTCCCTGGTCTTGAAATGAATGATTACTGTGGATACAAAAAGTATATTCAAAAACAGAAGATTAAAAGACGTTTTAGCGCAATAAACACTAAAGATTTTTCGCCTGAGAATTCGCCTTGGAATTCGAAATGAAAAAAGTGCGTAAAATTGCTTTGGCTCTGTTATAATGGACACATGAAAACTCCTATCGATTTCGGAAAAGATTTTTTATATAAATTGTATGATCAGAGAGATGCGGACGCCTGTCAGAAGATGCTGGCAGGAGATCTGGTCTGGATCACACCGGAGAGCATGCACCATTTCCTCTCGGAGGGGGCGGTTCTGAAGTATCTTCGCAAGCAGGTGAACAAAGAGACGGAATCCCGCTATGTGGATCTGATCTCGATCAAGAGTTCTCCGAGCGCAGATAATATCATGACAGTGGCCTACGAGATCAATCTCGTATCAAGGGAAGAGGACAGGCCGCTCTATCTGCGGTGTTCCATGGTGATCTGCCGGCGGAGCAGGCGTCTTGAGATCACTTTTTTACATTTCTCCAAAAAATCCGAGCGCGACAGCTCTGAGCAGCTCCGCGCCTTTATCGCGAACCTTCCCTGCGGGGTCATGATCCTGGCATGTCTGGACGGACGCCGGGAGGAGGCGATTTTTTATAATGAGTATTTTGCCGGCCGGCTTCGCTACAAGCAGGATGAATTCGCACGCGCCATGGCCCAGAATCCTTTCTTCATGGCCTCTGAGGAAGACCGCGAACGCATTCATGAAGAAATTGCGGAGGCCCGCAAAAACGGAGGAAGCATCACGGCAAATCTCCGCTTTTACCGCCGGGACGGCAACAGTTTTTATTACAGAATGAAGGGGGCGCCGGCCTATCAGGCGGACGGCGGCACCGTCTATTACTGCGTCTTTCAGGAGACCACCGGATTCCAGATGACGACCGACCGGCTGCAGAGCCGCCTGGATACGGCCACTGAGATCCTGCGCCAGATACCGGAAGCTCTCTGCGGAATTGAATATCCTCCGCAGACCATGGCGGAGAGGGCACTAAAGGCGTTAGAGGCAGACCCCGCACCGGCTGCAGAGAAAACGGAGAATGCTGCGGAGGATATGGGGAAAACCATTCCGGTGCCTGCCGGCAGGGCCAAAGCGGCACTGTCCGCAGGGGATGACGGGGATGTCCGGATCTATCGCGGCAAAGCAAGCTCACCCGAGGCGCAGGCTGCCGGGGCGCAGGCCCACGGCACTGCCAAAATCACAAAGGCCGGGCCCAGAGTCTTTTTTACCAGCAAAAACATTCCATCCATGTTCGGCGTCTCCAACAGCGTCTATATGAAAAATATACTGGCGGATCCCTTCTACGGACTGGAGATCACCAGCATCACCCGCGACCGTCTCATGTCCTCTCTGATCCTGAATCCGGATAAGACGGCGACTGCAAAGGCCGTCTCCTGCGGGATCTTCCGCATCAGGAGGCCTGACCAGGCGGAAGATAAGTCGATCCGCGTGGAACTGATGGTCAGGCGCGTCAGGGACAAAGACGGCACCATGCGCCTGTACCTCTTCTATTTTGACCGCGAAGCGGCCCAGCAGGACATGGAGAGCCGGGTCGACAAGGCCATGAAAATGGGGCGCGCCGGCAAGGAACAGCTCCGCAGCGATCTGCGCAAGGCAAAGGAAACTGCCGCCCGCAGACAGAGCGAACTGACCGCAGCCATGAAGGAGGCGGAAAAGAAGTACACAGAGGATCTGACCCGTATTGAGAACAGTCTCACGGAGGAAAAGAAGCGTTCTGTCCTGATGAGCCGGCAGCTGGAGGAATCCAGGACGGCCCAGAGACAGATCGCCCAGGAGCGCGAACGGATCGAGGAAGATGCCTCCCGCAGGATCCGCAATCACGAGGCGCGGGCCCAGAGACAGGTCAGGGAGGCCTGCACCGCCCGCGATCTGCTCGAGGAGCAGCTTCGGGAGGCCCAGGAGCGCAGCCGTGAGCTCGAACAGCAGCTGCAGAAGGAAAAATCCCGCCGCATTCTCCTGGAAGAACAGTACAGACAGCTTCAGGAGCAGAATGAGGAGTTGCTCAGGGAAGACAAGGATTCCCTCTTTGCTGTTCCCGTTAAGATCACAGACAGCCCCGGCGCCGCAGTGATGGCGGGTGCCGGCCTGCAGTCCGGCATGCCGGCACTGACAGCAGGTCCCGCGTCTGCAGCCCCTCTGCTCCAGCCCGGAGCCGGTTCGGGAGTATCCGGTGCCATAAAGTCCCCTGCTCCTGCACATACCCCGGAAGGGAAGAAATCTTCCCCGCCTGCAAAGACTGCCCAAGCCGCAAAGCCCCCGGCAGCCGCACAGGCTGCTGCCCCGGTCTCCCGCAAAGGGGACTGGATGACCCAGTCGCAGCCGCTGACGGTGTTTTCCTCCATGGACGGGTCCTCCTCAAAGGACAGCTTATCCTCCATGGACAGATCCTCCTCAAAGGACAGATTCTCTTCCATGGACAGATTTTCCTCCATGGACAGATTTTCCTCCATGGACAGTTTTTCCTCCATGGATTCCGAGACGGATTCCGGCAGTGCCTTCGGGGACAGGGAATCCGATTTTACCGGGGAAGAGAAGAGTGATCCCGGCAGGAAGGGGGCTGAGAAGACAGCCCTGAGGCAGGAACCGTTCTCCCCGGAAAAGCTCCTCAGGGATATTATGATCCACGAGGAAAATTCGAATTCGGACAAACAGATCAATCTGCGTCTCCTGATCGATAACCGGCTTCCCGCCTCTGTGATCGGCTTTGCCTCTCTTCTGGAGAGCGCGCTCTGTGAGATCATTGAAAATGCGATCAGCCGTGTAGGGCCGGGCGGAATCATAAGCGTCTACTGCCGTGCAGACCGCCCCTCCGGGGGACTTGTCAATCTCTATTTCAGGATCGATGATAACGGGACCGAAATCCCGGCCGGCAGGATCCAGCCGGTATTCGCCGGCGGACAGACCCCCGATGAGGCGGGTCCGATGGGAACAGGGTTTTACGCGGCAGAGGAAGCTGCTGCGCTCATGGGAGGCAGTCTGAACGTCAGCAGCAGCTCCGGCAAAACCAGGTTCTTGCTGACGGCCGCCGTCCGGGTGCAGCAGGCATCCAGGCGGTAAATCTAATCAACTAATCTGCTCAATCAGCTATAGAAGAAAGGACAGCGCAGTACAGCGCGCAGGTTACAGTGCAATGAAAGATACCCCGAAGGAAGAGAAAAAACAGACAGGCAGATCAACATTCGGCGAGGGTCTTCGCAAGGCGGCAGGCCTGACATTATTGACAGGCGTCTGTGCGGGCACAGGCATTGTCCTCGGAGCAGCAGCCCATTTCTACAAATACAGCCTGACACCGAAAAAGCACGATCCCCGTCTTGATTCGGATCCCTCCGAAAAGGAATACGCGGCCGGCCGCAAGTGGGTCAAAACACATCCTCTGCGCGAGGATATCTATATCCGCAGCGATGACGGCCTGCATCTGCACGCCCATTATATTCCCGCAGAGCGGGGAGATTCCGCGGAGCACCGCTATGCGGTCTGCGTGCACGGATACGCAAATGCCGCTGACAGTATGGGGCTGTACGCCTCCGTCTACCGCGACCGCTACGGAATGAACGTCCTTCTGCCGGATCTTCGCGGACACGGCCGCAGCGACGGCGTATATGTGGGCATGGGATATGATGAGAGCCGGGACCTTCTGCGCTGGATCGACTGGATCCTGGAAAAAGACCCCTCGGCAAAGATCATCCTCCACGGCATTTCCATGGGCGCAGCCACTGTCCTGATGACAACGGGCTGCCGCCTGCCGAAACAGGTGGCGGCGGCTGTTTCCGACTCCGCCTATACGTCTGCCGTGGATGTGTTCACCTACGTTTATAAAAAGCTGGATGAGGCGGTGATTCCCGCGCCCCTTATGATGGAAGCGGTGCGCGCGATCGCCCTTGTCCGCGCCGGCTATGATATCGCCAAAGTCAGGCCTGTCGAGGCAGTGGCGCGTTCTCAGACGCCGACCCTCTTCATCCACGGACAGGCCGATACCTTTGTGCCGCCGGAAATGATGCCGGCTCTCTACAAGGCGGCCTCCTGCCCCAAGGCTTTCCAGTGGTTCCCCGAGGCAGACCATGTGCAGTCTGTCAATGTCGACCCCGAGACCTACTGGGCACGTATAGAGCGCTTTCTGCATGCTCAGGAGATTGCCCTGATGTAAGTGCCGGGTGCAGCCTCTGAATGCCGGAAGGCCCGGGTGAGTGCCGGGAGCATGCTTTAAATGCCGGAAAATAAAAGTACAGGTGAGTTGCCGGCAATAAATACCGGAAGACACAGACAAGCCCCCGCGGTCATCGCGGGGGCTTGTTTTTTGACTGTACCGGACGCGGCACAGTTCCTGTCGGAGACGATCCGGCAGGAACATAGGGGGCGAAAAAACGCTGCCGGGGGCTGTTTTAGTCTTTTCGGAGCATCACATGCCGGCCGTTCACCTGCACGGAGGGGATCATGCGGTTGAGATAGACCGAGAAGCGGGTCACACCGCTCTTGCGGATGGTGGCATCCAGTTTGTCGTTCATCTCCTCCAGCTCTTTTTTCAGAGTCGTAATATAGATATCATCTGTGTGATGGCTTTCGAAGATCTTCAGGATCTGGCTCTCGATGTCGGAATCGGGGGAACTGCTCAGAGAGACCCATACGGCGCTGTCGCGGTTTTCGACAGAGAGCGAGGGGAAATCCTTGAGGAACTCGGACAGTTTGCTGTAGTGATAATTGCGGATATCAAAATCCGGAAAGATTTTGACAAGGCGGGAGCCAATCTCGCCCAGGCCCGTCTCCTTGCCCTCCGCATTGTTGTCCTCGATCATTTTGACGATCGTTGCCTCAATGGTCTCGGGAGGAGTAAAGAGCTGCTCGTCGCTGACAGTCTCCTGGTCCATGCCGTACCCGCTGGAGCCGTCATAGACATAGGGATCCCCGCTGCCGCTGCCGGAATAGGAAGAGGTTTTCCGCTTCCTGCTGCCGGAATCGCCTCCGCTGCCTTTGCCGGCATAGGCCGCACTGCCTGTAGTGTCGGAGAAGGCGGTGTTTCCATAATAGCCTGCAGGGACCGGAAGCTGGGCTCCGGTATTTTTTTTGCGGGAACTGCGGGAGCGCTTGCCGGCCACGGTCACGACATCGTCGTCTGTATCGCTCTCACCTTCGTTGATGACTTCGAGGAAAATAAAACGCTCACAGGAGACGCGGAAGGACTCAGGGGTCTTTCTCTCCCCCATTCCTATGACGACTTTGCCGGCCTCGCGCAGGCGGGTGGCAAGCTTGTTGAAGTCACCGTCGCTGGAGACGATGCAGAAACCCTGCACATCTCCTGTATACAGAATATCCATGGCATCAATGATCAGGCCGATGTCGGAGGCATTCTTGCCCGGTGTGTTGTTGGGCTGCATCACCGGCGTCAGAGAATAGCCGGACGCCCTGCTCAGCCATGAATGGAGGCGGTCCTGCGACCAGTCCCCGTACATCCTGCGGACCGTGATCTTGCCGAACTTGGACAGCTCGCTCAGGATTCCCGGTATATATTTTGAACTGACGTTGTCCGCGTCAATCAGCATTGCGATATTGATATCATCCATTTTTTCAGATTCCTTTCAGCCTCAGTGCGTTTGCAAAGGCTGCGCCCGGGGCCTGCATCCGGCTCTGCGCGGGCGCGCACTTCACTCTGCCATCATCTTATCATTTTTGGAAAGCGGTTACAATCTGTGCAGAAACCCGAGCAGGATTCCTGATCTCCTGTTGTTGAAAAATATACGCTTTAAAGGTATGATTAAAAGGCTGTGCGGCGATGTTTGTCCTTCATCCCGCAATACCCGTGACTTTAGTCCCGGGATCCGCGCGCAGGCAGGGATATTCGCTTCATCGCGCAATACTGATGACTGCAGTCGTGAATACCCGCCCCGTACATCGGACGACAATCATTCCGCACATCGGAAGACGGTCATTTTGTGCATCGGACGGTTAAAATACGGAAAGGAGTTTTTAGGTACAATGAGTAACGAAAATACCCCAAAGGCGAACACAGGAAAAATGGCTCCTCCCCAGCCCAATTTCAAGGTTGATCCCAATCCGGGCACGCGTGTAAAAAAGATGATCGCGGTCGTCAGCGGCAAGGGCGGTGTCGGCAAATCCTCTGTCACGGCAATGAGCGCCCTCTGGGCCAGCCGCCAGGGCCATTCCGTCGGAATCCTGGACGCGGATATCACCGGCCCCAGCATTCCCAGAATGTTCGGCGTGACCCCCTATGACCTGAGTGCCAACGAGACAACCATCTTCCCCGCGACCTCCATCACCGGAATCAAGGTCATGTCCATGAACCTTCTGATGGAGAATGAAGAGCAGCCCGTCATCTGGAGAAGTCCTGTGATCACCGGCGCGCTCAAGCAGTTCTGGACCGATGTCGCGTGGGGCGATATTGACTACATGTTTGTCGACATGCCTCCGGGAACCGGCGACGTTCCGCTGACAGTCTTCCAGTCCCTGCCCGTGGACGGCATCCTGATCGTCACAACTCCGCAGGACCTGGTCAGCATGATCGTCAATAAGGCCGTCGGCATGGCCAAAATGATGGATGTCCCGATCCTGGGCGTCATTGAAAACATGAGCTACATCAAATGTCCTCACTGCGGTGAAGAGATCTACATGTTCGGCAAGAGCCACGTTGAGGAGACTGCCGCAAAGGAAGGTCTCCCTGTAGTTGCCCGCATTCCGATCGATGCCGCCATGACAGCGGCCTGTGACACAGGCAAGATCGAGTATTACGCCGGAGATTTCATGAACGGCCTCGCGGATGTACTTCCGAAAATCTGAATGATTTTCGGCTGTTCCAAACCGGGGACTTTGAGCATCCGCAGCTGATTTACTGACAAAAGACAACACAAGAGAAGCCCGGCATTGCAACCAACAAGGCCGGGCTTCTTTATTTAGCATTTTGACATATCTGCGGCACATTCCTGCATTGAAAAAGAAGCGTCTATCATTGAGAATGTCTTTAAATTGGAACAACAACCGGCGCATTCTCGTGACTTCATAACAGTCGTGTGAGACTTCACACAGTATCAGAAATAAATTGAGGGGAAAACAGATAAAATGAATATTCAGTTTCTGGATAAGGAAAGAATTTTTAAGATTGATACAGAGCACACCAGCTATGTGATGGCTGTGATGGACGACGAAAAGTTCCTGGAGCATGTGTATTTCGGAAGGCGCGTAGGAGATTCCGATCTGCGCTATATGCTGAGGTATATGGAGAATCCTTTCCTTCCCTCCTCCAATAACGGTGAGCGCGGCAAGGTGCTGGCAAGCATGAAGCATGAGCTTCCCGGCGAGCTGAACGGCGATCACCGCGACGGCGCCGTGACGATCCGGACTCAGGCAGGACACACCGCTGTCCAGCCCTATTATGTTTCCCATCGTATTTTCCGGGGCAAGGAGCGCCTGGAGGGACTTCCTGCCACTTTCGGCCATGAAGAGGATACGATGTCGCTCGAGATTACCATGGAGGATCCGGTTCTGCACGTCCGCTTCCTTCTGACTTATTCCGTCTTTGCAGACACGGATGCTGTCATGCGCAGTATGAGGGTCATCAACGACGGGACAGAGCCTGTCCGTCTTGAAAAGGTCCTGTCTCTGTCTCTGGATATGGACTGCACAGACAGAAACCAGAAGCCCTACCGCCTGCTGACTCTGGACGGCATGTGGGTCCGCGAGCGCCATATGAATTTCCGCGATATCGGATACGGTTTCCAGGGCGTATGCTCCAACAGGGGCGAGACGTCCCACCACGAACAGGCCTTCCTGGGACTGGTATCTCCGAGCGCGACCTGGCACGACGGCGAGGTCTATGGTTTCCATCTGATCTATTCCGGCAATTTCCGGGGACAGGTCGAGCGCGATGCCTATGAGGCGCTGCGCGTGACACTCGGGATCAATCCCGACCGTTTTGCCTTTACCCTGCAGCCCGGCCAGAGCTTCCAGGCACCCGAGGGCGTCATGGTCTTCTCGGCAGAGGGCCTCAACGGGATGTCTCACACCTTCCACGACCTCTACAGGAATCACCTGATCCGCGGCGTCTGGAAGGACAAAAAGCGTCCCATACTCATCAACAACTGGGAGGCGACCTATTTTGATTTCGACGAGACCAAGCTTCTGGATATAGCCCGCGACGCGAAAAAGTGCGGCATCGAGATGCTGGTCATGGATGACGGCTGGTTCGGCAAGCGCGATCTGGATGTTTCCGGTCTGGGCGACTGGGTCGTCAATGAGAACAAGATCAAGGGCGGTCTCAAAAAACTGGTCGATCAGGTCAATGCCCTGGGCATGAAGTTCGGCATCTGGTTTGAGCCCGAGATGATTTCGCCCGATTCCGATCTCTATCGGGCGCATCCGGACTGGGCCATCCGCATTCCCGGACGCGAGCCCATCCAGCTCCGCAATCAGTATGTTCTGGACCTGTCCCGCAGGGAAGTGCGCGACACGGTCTACGACATGATCGCTGCCGTTCTCCGGAGCGCAAATATCGAATATGTCAAATGGGATATGAACCGGACACTGACCGATTTCGGCAGTGCCAGCCTCGGCGCAGAGAACCAGGATGAGCTCTGCCACCGCTATGTGCTCGGCCTCTATGAGATGCAGGACCGTCTGACTAAGGATTTCCCTTATCTTCTGCTGGAGAACTGCTCCGGCGGCGGAGCCCGCTTCGATCCCGGCATGCTCTATTACAGCCCCCAGATCTGGTGTTCCGACGACACAGATGCTGTGGAGAGACTGATGATCCAGGAAGGCACATCCCTGATCTATCCGCTCTCGACCATGGGCGCCCATGTCTCCGTCACACCCAATCACGTGGTGGGACGCTGCACCAGCTTTGAGACCCGCGGAAACGTCGCTCTGGCAGGCACCTTCGGCTACGAGCTCGATATCACAAAACTCAGCGAGCAGGATATCGCGCAGATCCCTCACCAGATCGCCCTCTACCACAAATACAATGACCTGATTCGCCGCGGCGACTATTACCGGATCGCCTCCTACCGCGAGAATCATCTGTTTGACAGCTACTGTGTTGTTTCCAAAGACAGGACAGAAGCCCTGATCACCTATGTTCAGGTGCTCAAGGTTCCCGAAGACCGCAGCCGGATCCTGCGGATTCCCGGCCTTGATCCCGACAAGGAATACGCCGTAATCGTAGATCAGACCGGCGACATTGCCCCCGAGGATGACAGGACCATGGTGCTCCCCGTCGGTCCCCGGACAAAGATGCGCGGCGATGCCCTTATGTATGCGGGACTTCCCATGCCCAACTTCTGGGGGGACTTCCGCTCTGCCCTGATCTATCTCTCTGAAATCTGAAAAAAGAAAAGGCACCCCTCTTTTTCTTTTTTAGAAGATGAAAACTGCCGATGCTCTGAAGATCATCCACCTTAACAGATCTTCAGGGAATCGGCAGTTTATTCTTTATCTAGCAGTTTATTCTCTATCCGGCAGTTTTATCCTTTATCTGATCGAAAAAATGCAGGAGCATTTTAGTGCTGCACGGACATGCCTGTCTTTTTCAGGACTTTGTCTTGCGGCG
>ODAI013346675.1_pt1 | contig 11921 bp, 8 predicted proteins | sample 1539321 | NCBI WGS metagenome assembly ODAI01 (sample SAMN02144231, study PRJEB22623) | gut metagenome | biome: sheep rumen | host: Ovis aries | place: New Zealand
GCGCGGCGTGTGGCAGACAGAAAGAAAGCCCCCGCACTATTGGATGTATAAAAGAAAGACACAGAGGCAAGCCCAAGCCCCCCTGCCGCGCCTGCGCCCTCGTCACATGCATGATCTTTACCCGTATCACGCTTTATGACAGCTGCGTAATTGGCCAGTCCCTCATCCATCTGCTTAACGGTCTTTTCCGTAGCACCTTTCTGGGGACCGTATATATATGAAGCTCCCATCTCTCCGCACAGGGGATTGGTCACATCGCACATGATAGTAAAGTGGCACTCCTTAAGGACGGGGGCCATATTGCTCACATTGACCCTTGCTACCCGCAGTACATCTCTGCCATAGATACCGGCCTTTCTGCCTTCTGAGTTGAAAAACTCTACACCCAGAGCCTCGAGCATACCCATACCGCCGTCGTTTGTGGCGCTGCCACCTATACCGATGATAAACTCACGGCATCCCTTTTTAGTGGCATCGAGTATCATCTCGCCTACACCGTAAGTAGTCGTATTCATGGGATTTTTGGATTTTTCCGGGAGCATGGTGATACCTGCTACATTGGCCATCTCCATGACGGCTGTCTTTACACCGCCGTTATCCACTATGCCGTAACAGCTCTCTGTCTTTTCTCCAAGGGGACCTGTGACAGTCACCGTCTCCTCGTGGCCCTTCATACAGCTCATCAGAGACTCTACGGTACCCTCGCCGCCGTCGGCCAGGGGGAATACCTTTATATCAGCATCCGATTCCACATTTAATATGGCATCCTTCATAATACTGCCTGCTTCAAGAGACGACAGACATCCTTTAAATGAATCTGTTGCAATTACTATCTTCATAAAGCCCATGTCCTTTGAATAAAATTACACACCCTTTGATTATAACATTTTCGTTTTTATGAATAAACCTTTTTATTTTACATATTTGAATTAATTTTGCAACCCCTTTTTTTCAAATACTTGATAATAAATTTTCAAAATGATAAAATCCCTTTAGTTTAATATATGGAGGTACAGGACATGCCTTGGTGGGGTGTATTACTGATAATACTTGCGGTTGCGATAGCACTTCTTGTGGTACTTTATTTTGCGGGAAAGAAACTGCAGGCCAGACAGACTGAAGCAGAGGCCCAGATGCAGGCCAACAAACAGACCGTATCACTGCTCGTCATAGATAAAAAGAGGATGAAGATAAAAGATGCCCAGCTGCCGGCCGGTGTCATAGATCAGATACCAAAGATGCAGAGAAATCTGAAAGCTCCTCTTGCAAAGGTCAAGATAGGGCCTCAGATACTAACAATGTTTGTTGACGAAAAAATATTTGACTCACTCCCTGTAAAGAAGGAAGTAAAAGCAGAGATAAGCGGTATGTACATCATCAGTGTAAAGGGTATGCACGGTACCGTAATAAAAAAAGATGAAAAGAAAAAGGGCTTCTTTAAAAGAGCTCTCGAGAAAGCCCAGGAAAAGGCAGGCGCCACATCCGTTAAGTAATTTTTAAAATAAAAAAGTTCCTCGCGGGGAACTTTTTTATTTTGTCAGTTCAAGTACTGCTTCGTATATCTGATCTACCGTCGCATCCCTGTCCTGTACATCATATATATATGCGTCGGCTGTCTGCTTGAACGCGTCGATGATTGCCTCCGATTCCATTGCAGGTATCATGATGTTGTAGAGTTCCTTGTTTTCCTCCATGATACTGTATCCGGCATATCCGTTACTGAGGAGTCTGTCATTTACCCTCAGGAGCTCAACTGCATTATCATTGGCCGGTACACCTTTTTCCGTACCCTGGAGGAGTATCATGTCCCGATCGTTTATCAGAAAGTTAATGAGCTTTGCGGATTCTACCGGATTGTCCGTAATACTGCTGATGGCGTACATGGTAGCCGGCTTCATATACATACCGGTCATCGTTGCATCATCTGCCATAAAGTACGGCACAAACACAGCGGCACCTCCGCCGTTTTCTATGTACTGGCAGTAGTTATCCGCATCACTGATCCAGAATGCCGATCCGGCGCACTCACCTGTGCCAAGAACACTTCTGTCAAACTTATCTATCGGCATGATGACTTTTTCATCGAGGAGTCTCTTGTAAAAGTCCAGCATCTTTCCCATACCCTCTTTATCTATATTCAGGGTTCCGTCCTCATTAAATACCGTCTCGTTGTATGTCTGCTCATAATATGCTATGAGGAGGAGCAGGAGATGTTTTTTCGGAGCACCGAGCACGTAGATATCATGTTTTGACAAAACTTCTGCCACATCAAAGAGATCATCCAAGGTCTTTGGATAATCAAGATCGTATTCATCAAATATGGCGGAGTCAAAGCATATCACCGATGCATTGTAGGCAATGGGTATGCCGTTTAGCTTGCCATTCATCGTACCAAAACGCAGGTCTGTATCGTCAAAGCCGGACAGGTCTATATAATCCGTCAGCTCACTTAGATCATAATAGCCTTCTCCGTCAGATGAGTATGTTGTGAGCCATGCGTAATTGATCTGCATGACATCTGCCTCTGTGCATGATTCCATCCATACATTGTTTTTTCTCTCATATCCTGACCACTGACCGTATTTACAGTCAACGGCTATTTCAGGATTGTTTGCGCAGAATATATCTATGCCGTCCATAGTATATGCGTGACGGTCATCATTTCCCCACCAGGAAAACGTGATCTCCGTACGGTTCTGATTTTCATTTGTCATCGATTCATTACATCCGGTCAGCGTCATCACCAGCAGGAGTATGGCTGCCATGACCCGGAGTACCGATTTACTCTTCACTGTCTTTTTTCTCCTGATAAAATGTGTATCTGTCACGTCCCGTCTGCTTTGAAATATACAGTGCCTTGTCCGCACCGTAAAATATGGTATCAAAGCCTTCACCCTCAAAAGACTTTACGTACGATCCCATCGATATGGAAGCATTATATTTCTCATGCTCATCCTTAAACTCTGTTGCAAACTGTTCTTTGATACCGCCGAGGATACTCTCCGTATCCTTTTCCATTACTTCAAGGGTTTTTGATTTATCCTTAAAATAAAATGCGAATTCGTCTCCGCCTATTCGTCCTATACATGTATTCTTTGGCAGATTTCTCTTTAAAAATTCCGCAGTCTTTACTATGACCCTGTCACCGTATGCATGGCCTTCCGTATCATTGACATTCTTGAAGTGGTCCATATCAATGATCGTAAACGATATGCTGCTGCCTTTCTGGAGTGTCATGAGGTCTCTTGTCACAATCTCCTCAAATGCCTTTTTATTATAGAGTCCCGTGAGTCCGTCTGTGGCAGCCTTGGTCTCAAGGTCTGAGACGAGTTTGTCTATAGGCCTTGTCAGTCTGCCAAATGAGAGGACGCCGACTACTATCACGGCCACTATGAGAAATGCTGTGATAAATGTCGTATAATTTCTAAGCTCGCTTATGTCAGAGAGGATATCGGCAGTCGATACTGTACATACGACCCGCCATCCGTTTTCGCATGTATCTACATTAATGAGATATTCTTCATCGGATACCGACAGCTGCCTGCTGTCTCCTATGACCGACGAGATGGCTCCCGGCAGATATGATCCCGACTCCTCTTTGTCGGATGAGTACAGAATCCTGTATGAATCATCGACGAGTCTGATCTTCATGCCGTCAAACTGCTCCGAGAGGTTAAATACATTAGCCAGTTCCCTGCTGTATATAGAGGCTACAAGTACGGCATTGTCATTTAGTTTTTTGACATAATATAATCTGTCATAATCATCGGAATCAGCAAAAAACCATCCGCTGCTGGTCTTCTCATTTGTAATCTGGGATACGAATGTATCATACATATTTTCGGAAAACATCAGCTTTGTATTATTCGATATCCAGCCCTTGGCATAATCATCCGAATATATGACGCCAAAGTCCGAGAAGTTTTCCATGATACCGATATCGACTATACGGTCGCTGATACCGTTTTCAAACTGAAGCTTTGTATACTCATCGATGGACGGGTCCGTCTCGTCGTATTTATAATATGCTTCATCCGAAAACATCAACGCGGAGATCTGCTCCACTTTTGAAAAATATGTATCGATGTTTATCTGGAGCTGGGAGCTGTTTGCGGCTATCAGTTCCATTGCATTTTTCCTGATTGCGTATGAGGATCTCTCAAGGATCATAAATGCCAGTATGATGGTGACGAGGATTACCATCGTGACAAATACGAGCAGTACATTTATATGATTTTTCTTGAGCTTCTGTTCTTCGGCCCTTTTACTGTTTAATTCCATTCCCTTTTTTAACTCTGCTTTAATATTATCTCCATCCGGCAGTCTGCTACCGGACCGTTTTCGTAGGACATCATATATTCAAGAGATACCACTGTACCTGAATCATTTTCGGCAATATCCATATATGTAGTGGTAAATCTCAGATGAAACATACCGTAAGGCGTTTTGTAGCTTGTCCTTGTCTCACTGCCTGCCTTAAATACCATCACGGATTTCTTTTCTCCGGAGCATTCTCTCTCAAGGCGGTCCCTGCTTATCTTAAGGAGATTCTTCGTAACCTTTTTATCATCAGGGTCCGTCTCCTCGTACATGACATAGGTTATATCCCCGATTTTCTTCATGACACCTTCATACTCTTCCTCGGTTTTTTCGTCTTCATACGTCTCGGTATCATGTCTGAAAGTCTTAAATATTATCTTTATATTATCTGCGCGGCTACCACTCATCTAATGATTCCCGTCGCCTTTACAAATACATCCGGGTAGAGATCTTTTAATCTCTTTTCCGCTGACATAGCTTCCTCTTTATTTTTAAAGAGTCCGAATACGGTAGGACCCGATCCGCTCATAAGTGATCCCGATGCACCAAGATCCAGCATGGATTTCTTAAGCTCATTAATTATATCATATTCCGAGCATGTCACCGACTCAAGTACATTTCCCATACCGGCTACGATATCATCCATGCTGCCTGCCATGATACCCTTTATCACCCTGTCCATATCGGGATGAATCACTTCCTGCCACTTAAGAGTTTTATATACATGTACTGTCGATACATTTATCGGAGGTTTTGCTATCAAAGTATACATCTCCGTCCTGTTGTCGAGCTCTCTTAATTTCTCTCCTATACCCTCTGCAATGGCGCATCCGCCCTGTATGCAAAAAGGTATATCGGCGCCTATCTTTACACCTGTATCTATCATTTCCTGCATCGTCAGATCCAGGTCAAATACCTTGTTCATACCGATTATCACGGCTGCTCCGTCAGTGCTGCCTCCTGCCATACCTGCTGCAACGGGTATGTTTTTATTTAAGCTTATATTCACGCCCTCTTTGATACCGTATGTCTCTGTCATGAGCTTTGCAGCCTTTACTGCCAGGTTTGTATCATCAGAAGGCACATCCTTACTGTCACACGAAAAATTTATACCCTTTTCCACTCTCTCTATTGTTATGACATCATAGAGATCCACCTGCTGCATGACAGTCTTTAGGAGGTGATATCCGTTATCGGTCTTTCCGGTGACATCGAGTCCTATATTTATCTTTGCGTATGCCTTTAAAGTGCACGAATCCATTTCTCGTCTCCTCTTACCTTTATTATCTCTGTCATAAACATATCGATGGCAGCCGGTCTCTTGTTATAGAGAGCTACAAGGCTTATATCTTTTGTGTATCGTAAATTTACATCATGATTACCGATAAAGCTTTTGATTACCTTATCAAGTTCTTCGTTGGCATGGTCATTATCAAATCTGTCAATAAAGAATATGTCATATGACTTTTCCTTATTCTCCATGAGCTTGATGATGTAGCAGAGCATTCTGATATGATTGGGATTGAGGACATCGACTTGTTCATGTATATCTGCCTGGAGTTTTGCCTCCAACACTGCTGATTTTCTGATATTGCCGTTTTTGTCTGTAGAGAGTCCCTCTATCGTACCTACTTTCATCTCTCCTCTCTCGATGAGGTCTATAAAGATATTTGTGAGAGCAGGGTCAAACTGGGTACCGGAGCATCTCCTTAGCTCCGCCAGCACTTCATCGTCGGTCAGTCTCTTTCTGTATATACGGTTTGATGTCATGGCATCATACGAATCGGCCAGAGCCAGTATCCTGGCCACAAGGGGGATATCCGTATCGGACAGTCCGTCAGGATATCCGTTGCCGTCAAATCTTTCATGATGATTTCTGATACCCTCAAGGAGTCCCTCTATCTCATTGCCCATTGAGCTCATGATCTCGTATCCGATCTCGGGATGCTTCTTCATCAGGCTGAATTCCTCATCATTTAATTTACCTGCTTTATTGAGGACACTCTCGGCTACGCCTATCTTGCCGATATCATGGACCAGTCCTATATAATGGACTCTTAAAATATCATCTTCACTGAGGTCATAGTCTGCAGCCATCTCCCTTGCGAGTCTCATAGCATAGTAGCCTACACGCTCCGAATGGCCTCCCGTATACTCGTCACTCGCATCTATGGAGTTTGCGATGATCTCGATGGTATTGATCATGCTGGCTGTATGGCGGCGCTCCCTTTTCTCTGATGCAATTCTCTCATCATGCATAACCTGCATGATGGTTGTGATCATGAGGATGATGAGGCCTATGGATATCCATGTACCCATCTGGTGAAATTCCGCTGTGTAAAATCCGATGAGTTCCCCGGATGCCATGATCAGAAAGCAAATCATACCTATCAAGGTGATACGGTACTCCCCACTCTTACCGTTCTTTACATCAGTGACTATGTTGACAATAGACATGAGGATTCCCACCACCATCCAGATATGTGAGAAAACCAGTGTGTCATACATCTCAGCCACACCGAAAGCATTTAGTATGATATTAATAAACAGCTGGAGCAGCTGGACTCCCTCCATCACAAGATAACGCTTATGATAATTGCGATGCTGAACCTCATCAAAGAACATGCATCCGAATACTACGATGAGCTCGACTGCAAAATATGCAAAAAATCTGGCGAGAGAAGGTCTGCAGAAAACAACCTGACGAATCTTTGTCTCGCTGATTATCCACATACCTATATTGATCATCAACAGTCCGAGATTTCTCGAGGCATCCACACGATACGACCTGCCAAGAAACAGGCATCCGACTACCAGCATTCCGCCAAGCATCAATACGAAAGATGCGGCTATATTAACCATGGCACCATATTTTATCGTATCCTTCCAGGGATTCAATCCGTATCCGTAGGTTACTCCGTCCAGGGCTCTGTGAGCTTTCAGCTCTACTTTTATGCGGATAGTTTTACCGGCGTCGCTGCTGTTTAAATTGATCGCAATATATCCGCTGGGATTGTATCTCGGATTGCCGTTTAACATATCCGACGTATATTTCGCCCTGAGCTCTCCCCCTATGTAAATATACATATTTGAAAGTGATGTTCTGGTGAGCAGAGTCATTCCTTCCGTGATATTATCCGGCAAGACATTTGTTATATCAAGCTGATTACCGTACGATTCATCCGGTGAAAAAGGCAGTGTTATCTCCTCATCAGGTTTATCACTCGAAAGGAGCCAGCCCTCATTAAAATCAAACGCCTCATAAGTTCCGATAGGCGGTTCTCCGGAGATATTGTTCTTATCAAAGGCGGCAATCATCATCATCATGAATACTACCGCCAGCATAAAGAGCGCCAGTATCCTGATCATGTCCTCCGTGATTTTTATTATATTTTTTTTCTTATCAACACTCATTATTACCGGCCTTTACCCTGTTGTTTTACGGACAATATTTGTCATGTCATATACTCTTATAACATATCCGATATGTCTGTTCCGACCTGAATACAGAAATCCGATCTGGTATCTGTATGTACTGCCTTTATATGAAAACGTGCTGTCCTCTATGTTTTCATGATCGTTTTCTTTAACATATTCCATTAAAGGCTGACGCAGAAAAGTATTAAACCTGCCTCCGTTTCCCGGTATCTTTTCCTCGAGCTCCCATTCATTTAATTCGGGAAACAGATCTGTCGCATAAATATTACTGCCCATAAACAGCAGATTCTGATTAAAGATTATATATCCCGTCTTTTGAATTATATCATCTATATTGCTGTGGATATTGTCGATCGAATAATCGGTTATCTTGCGAAGGGGAGTGATCATGATAGTGAGTCCTAATATCAGCCCCATGGGGAGCAATTCTATCTGCAGGTGTGCTATTCGCTCTACCATATACAGACTCATTATGAGAGCCATTGCCAGGAGTATGATCTGGACATTGATACGGCTGACAACACTTTTTTTGTTAAGGGAATAAAACGCTGCCACAACAGTAGCCAGCATATAAAAGATCATCGAGATAAGATATACGGTATGAAGCGGTCCGTATACTTTGGTCAGGTATGCTCCGTGGGGACCTTTGTTGTATTCCACAGACTGATAGAATACACCGAGCTGACCGGCGGTGAGTACTGCCATATAAAGCAGCCCCTGAACCGTGTGCATGATACATTTTGCGAATCCCGGGATATGGATCTTGCAGATATGTGCTACGATCAGAAAGATAAGCATGGGACCGAATATGCCTGCCACATATGATACCTTGGTGGCCAGTATGGCTTCATCCAGATCTACCGATGCTGCGATGGCATAATATCCGCCGTTGCTCACAAGTATTATCGTAAGGAGCAGCACAAAAGTAGCGCTTGGCTTTTTCTCAAAAGACAAGACATATATGAGCATCGCGAATGTTATGCAGAAACAGATCAGATAAATCATCAATATCCCCCGGTATACTTTAATCTCTTATGACGCGACATCCTCCATCTGAGCTGTATAGAGTCTGTAATATGCGCCCTTTTTTCTCATGAGCTCCTCATGGGTACCCTGCTCAAGGATGCCACCGCCTTCTATATACATTATTTTATCACATCCTGTCACAGTTGATAATCTGTGGGCGATAATAAAGCTGGTACGGCCTTTAAGCATGGCATTTAATCCTGTCTGGAGTGCCTTTTCCGTACGGACATCTATGCTGGATGTAGCCTCGTCAAGGACCAGGATGGCCGGGTCGGAGAGCAGGGTCCTGGCAAATGATATGAGCTGTTTCTGGCCCTGGGAGAGGGTCGAGCCTCTTTCCTTTACTACAGTTCCGTAACCGCCTGGCATTCCCTGTATGAAATCATCGGCGCATACAGTCTTTGATGCATTCCTTATCTCTTCATCGGTGGCATTTAATCTGCCATACCTGATATTGTCAGCTATGGATCCGGAAAATATAAAGCTGTCCTGGAGCATAATACCCATCTGGGATCTGAGTGATTCCAGAGTCACTTTTGAGATATCCTGACCGTCTATGTATATGGCTCCGCTGTCGAGATTGTAAAATCTTGAGATGAGGCTGACGATCGTACTCTTGCCTGCGCCGGTAGGTCCTACCAGGGCTATGCTCTCGCCGGACTTTACGGTAAATGAGACATCATGGAGTATCTCCTTGCCTTTCTCATATGAAAAGCTCACATGATCAAATACGACCTCTCCTGACTGTTCCCCTCTTTCCCGGGCTGCCCTTAAGTCAGACATAGGTACGGCATCAGGAGCATCATCTATGAGTACGGGCTCGTCCATCGTCTCAAATATACGCTCAAGGTTTGCGACATTATTAATAAAGTTGTTAAAAATATTACCCAGGTTCATGATAGGCTGCCAGAACTGGGACGCGTATGAGGAGACAGCCACGATGGTACCGAGGGATTCATTGCCCTGACCGAATATCAGCAGGCCAAATAAAAATATGGCAGCCCTTACAAATACAGATATGGTATCAATGCCGGGCCATATCATGTTGCTGTAGCTGACAGCCTGCATCCATGTATCCCTGCAGTCTTCTGACAGATCCCTGAATATAACAGCATTCTCATCTTCTCTTGCAAATATCTGGGTGATCCTGGCTCCGACAATATTTTCCTGAAGATATGCATTTAAGTTGGAGTTTTTATTTGATACATGCTGCCATGAAACTCTCTGCTTGCCTTTAATCCAGAACATAAAAACGGCAAGTACGGGTACACCTGCCATGACTACCAGGGAGAGCTTTACATCAACCATAAACATAAATATGACGATGAATATCAGGTTCATGATCTCGAGTATCATATTAATGAGACCGTTGCTCAGCATGTCTGATACGGAGTTTACATAGTTGACTACACGTATCAAGATCTTGCCGTGGGGCCTGTCATCATAATACTGAAACGGCAGCTTTTGCAAATGGGCAAAGAGATCCCCTCTGATGTCATATATTATCTTCTGGCTGACCCTGGCCATGACTCTCGATCTGACAGTTGAAAATATGACACTGACTATAAATGCAAGGAGCAGGAGACCTACCAGGATATAGAGCTGGTTTGTATCCTTTGCCGGGATGGCCTCATCGAGGGCCTGCTTTGTGATAAAAGGTGCCACCAGTCCCGTGATGCCGGCGAGTGCAGATAAAAACAAAGCAACGGCCATGGCCTTTGAATATTTCTTTATATATGAAGAAGCCCTGATGATATGCTTTATGTCAAAAGGCTCTTCCAATAATTCATCTTCTTTATATGTATTTCGCTTCATACTGCCTCACCTCCCATCTGAAGGTTTACAAGGTCTGCGTAGTATCCGCCTTTTTTAATAAGCTCTTCGTGGGTACCGCGCTCCGTGATCTCACCGTGCTGCATGATGAGTATCTGATCTGCCTCTTTTGTCGTAGAGATTCGCTGGGCGATTATTATCTTGGTACATTCAAAGTCAAGTTCTTTAAGGCTCTGCTGGATATGCTTTTCTGTCTCCAGATCCACAGCCGATGTGGTATCATCGAGGATAAGTATGGACGGTCTCACAGCCAGGGCTCTTGCCAGGGATATCCTCTGCTTCTGGCCTCCTGAGAGTCCTACGCCTCTCTCACCTACTATGGTCTCGTATCCTTCCGGCATCCTGGCGATAAAGTCGTCTGCCGATGCATATCTGGCAAAACGTACTACCTGCTCACGCTTTATGGAGCTGTCGCCGTATGCGATATTGCCGTCTATTGAATCGGAATAAAGGAGGACCTCCTGAGTGGCAAGTCCTATATTTTCTCTTAAATATTTAAGCTTATAATCCTCAACATTTACGCCGTCGATCAGGATCTCACCACCTGTCGCCTCGTAAAATCTCGGTATCAGATGTATGAGGGAAGTCTTGCCGCATCCTGTCTCACCCATGATGGCTATGGTCTGGCCGGGCTCTGCCGTAAATGAGATATGCTTAAGTACCGGCAGATTGCCGTCCTCATACTGAAAGCTGACATCCCTAAACTCTACTCTGCCCTTAAGACGTGAGTCGTTTGATATTGCATTTTCTTTGTCCCTGATATGAGCCTTGGAATAATAGATATCCATGACTTTGTCGGATGCTGCCGCAAAACGTTGGAATTCGTTCATGATATTTCCGAGCTGACGCATAGGGTTTGCGATGGCCCAGGTAAGTCCGGAAAATGCCACAAACTCGCCCATGGTGAGTTCTCCCTTTATGAGGAAGATACCTCCTGCCAGGAGCAGTATTACTCTTAAGAAGTTTGCGGTAAATTCCACATAGGGATAAAAATCAAGCCATGTATTTGCTGTCTTTATATTTGTATCCCTGTAATCTTTATTGCACTCATCAAATCTCTCTATCTCATATTTTTCTCTCACGAATGCTTTTACCACCCGGTTTCCGGAGATATTCTCCTGGGCTACGGTATTCATCTCAGCCAGCTTCTCACGGAGGAGCGCATGCATGGGAGCGATCTTTTTGTTGAACAATACGATGACGCCAAATAACAGCGGACCTACTGCAAGGATACACAGGGCCAGCTTTACATTCATATACATATAGTAGATGGCTGTTGCTGTTACGAGGGAAAAAGCTTCAAA
>ODAI014713772.1_pt1 | contig 11920 bp, 6 predicted proteins | sample 1539321 | NCBI WGS metagenome assembly ODAI01 (sample SAMN02144231, study PRJEB22623) | gut metagenome | biome: sheep rumen | host: Ovis aries | place: New Zealand
CTTCACCCGTTTCCGCGTCCAGACAGAGGAAGGCCCCGTCGTCCTTCTCTGTTTCCCAGATACCTGTGTACACCAGACCATCCCGGCAGCTGATGGGCGAAAGGGTCTGGGAATACCGGTACTCTTTGGAGATCCACTTTTCCTCAAGGGTGTCCGCGTCCAGGCATTCGACCCTGCCCCGCATGATGGGAACATAGAGCTGATCCCTCTCCGCGTCATAGGTGATGGGGTTCATGGCATAACCCACGTTCAGCTTCAGTTCCTCGCTGCGCTGAAGCACTTCGCCGGTCTGTTTGTCGATCACATTCACGTATTTATTGGACGCGGTATAGAGCCTGCCGTCGATGATCAGAGGCGGAGTGAAGGAGACCGTATAGCCTTCCAGCATTTTTTTGCCCCACAGAAGAGCCGTCTCCTGATAGCTTTCCGGCGTCGGCACATCCCCGATGACCCCGTTGTTCTCGGCGCTGTTCTGGTAGCATCCCCATTCCACATCCCGGTCCGCAGCGAAGGCGGCAGGCGCCATCAGGGCAAGGGCGCAGACCGCCGCCGCAAGCAGCAGGATCCAGCGCAAGGCCCTGCCGGACCGCTGTTTATTCTCCGGCATGATCATCTCTGTCGTCTCTGTCATCGCAAATCCATCCATCATAATCCGTTCACTCCTTCTGCCAGCGAGAAGACCAGCAGCAGTTCATCTCCATCCTCCATGAGCCAGGAATTCAGCCCCACCTCCGGGGCCTCCCCATTGACCAGATAGATCCAGCCGGAGGATTCGTAGAAATCTTTTTCTTTGATCCGGTCCGGGTTCTGCTTGGAAGGATCCTTCTCCGTCTGGCGAAGTTCCTCCATCACCGCCCGGATATCATCCGATATATATGCTCCGGCGGCGATCCCCGGCTTGGACAGTCCCGCCAGATAGCTGCCGCTGAAGGTGGGCGTGATCCCGCCTGCCTTGAGGCATTTCTGCAGGGCATCCTTGGCCGAATCTCCCGCATTGAGCTCCACCTCGCAGCCGAAGATGTCTCCAAGTCCCAGGACCGGCGCTATGATCCCCACATAAGCGACCCCGGTCACCTCTTCCGGCCCGGAGGCGTTGGCCGTGATCCTCCTGGTCAGGCTGGCCGTCCGGCCTGCCCGGTCGTGAGCCGTGATAACGATGACGTTCTTTCCGTCCTTCAGGTCCGCCCGGAAGCTGGTCTTGTTTCCGCTGGAGCCGTTGCTGGAGACCGTGACCCCGTTGCAGGTCACCTCGAAGTATCCGTCGTCCACCGAGTAGACCGGAACGTTCCTTCCCTGATAGTCGGTGACCGTCACCCAGAAACTGGCCCTGGCCCCGCTGATCACATCCCCATTGACCAGGCTGGTCTTGATCTTGGGCAGCTTCTCGTTCTCCTCTTCGGGTCCCTGCTTCTTCGTGGTGGTCACCTTGGTAGGATCGGTCGGATCGGGCCGTTTGGAATGGCCGGTCGGACCGCTCGGCCTGGTCTGGGATGGACCTTTCTTTCCCCCGTCGTCTCCGGGGCCTGCTGTCTTGGGCCCTTCCTCCGCCTTCTGGGCCGCCCGGGCCTGCTGCTTCTGCTGCTGGGAAGGCAGCCTGGTCTGCTGTTTCTGCTGCCTCTGCTTCTCTATCTCCTGGTGTTCCTTCTTCTGGTCCTTATTCAGGGAATATCCGCTGCCGGCAAGGTAGACCTGGGACCGGTCCGGATCCATCTGGGCCACCCGGTTCTCAGGGACGTATTCCTCCTGTCCGCGCAGCACAAACAGGCCGCCTGCAGTAAGCAGCAGCGTCAGCGCCAGCGCTCCGATCAGAAAGATCCGTCTCCTGTTCATCTCATCTCCTTAGTAGTATAATGTCCGGCCTTCCTCAGCCAGCCGGATGGCATCCAGGGCGCACAGGCTCTGCTCCGTCGCCATGGTGTTGACCGCCTCGCCCTTTTCGTGGCTGAAGCCCCCATCTGTCCGGTAGATCATCAGCCCGTCCAAAAGGCTGGTCCCGTCCTTAACGAAATCTTCCGCTGCCGCAGGATCCTCTCCCAGACAGCCGATGGCCAGGATCACCTGGGCGGTGGATTCGGCGTTGCCGTAGTCCCCTTCCGCCTTCTGCTGTCCCGCCAGCCAGTCTCTGGCCGCGGCCGCAGCTCCGGCCGCGTCTTCGTTTTCATCTGCAAAGGCTGCCAGGGCCTGGACCGCCATCGCGGTGATGTCCACATCCCCGGTCTTGCCGTCATAGGTGACCGCCCCATCTTCGCTCTGGGCCTGCATCAGTTCGTCCAGATAGGAAGGCTCGGCATCCAGGGTCCTGCCGCTTGCGGCCGAGGCGATCAGAGCCCAGATAGGCCCGTTGATCCCCTGTTCCTTTACCGCGTCCTCATCCTCCAGCTGATCCAGCAGGTCATAGCCTTCCACATCCGCCGGATCGATGCCGGTCATGTGAAGGGCGATGGCTGCCTTGGCGTTCTCCGTGGGCCGGTCCTCGCTGAGGACCCCTCCGGTCCGCTTGATCTGAAGCCGCATATTCTCCTGGAAGCGCTGGTAGACGGTCCGGGCTTCCGGGCTGTCCCCCAGAGAGGATCCGGCAATGGCGATGATACTCCACTCATATCCCGGGCCAACTTCCTCATCGGAAGAAAGCTCCTCGATCAGGGCAGCCGCGGTCTCCTTTTCCACCTGGGCCATCTGAGCCTGGGGCTGAGCGGCCGTCTCCGCCTGGGTCTGGCTCCCCTCTGCGGGAGCAGCTTCCCCGTCATTTCCTCCGCAGCCTCCGGCCAGCATCAGACAGGCGGTCAGACAAAGTGCCGCGATTCTCTTTAGCCATTTGTTTCTTTTCACGTTTTCCTCTCTCCAGTTCATATTTCATCACCTTCCGGTCCCTCTCACTGATCTCGATCCTGCTGTAAGCCGCCATATTGCCCAGCTCCAGCGCCCGGTCGCTGATGGGGACCTTCTCCTCATTCATATATCCGTACATGGCGCAGACCGCCCGGCGGGGATTGGGGCCCTCAAAGTCCCTCTTCCACCTTCTCCAGGCCAGCTGCTTCTGTATGGGCCTGCGCAAAAGCCAGGCCGCCAGGGCCAGAGCCATAAGGATGAGCAGGATCAGCAGGATGGATCGGATGATCCCGCCTCCTGTCCTCTGGGGAGCCGTTTCCGGCTCTTCCTCCGCCTCCTGGGGCAGGTCCTGGTTCCGGTTCTTGTAGTTGACCGATTCCAGCCCCCGGCTCAGGTCCGCTTCCGGCATGATCCCCTGATAAGGAGGCGTAAGCTCCAGGGGGACCCAGCCGAATCCGTCGATGTAGATCTCCGTCCAGGCATGGCCGCGGCTGAATCCCAGAGATGCGGTTCCTCCCGCCGCCTCCCCAGCCTTTGCATCGGCAGGGGTCAGAAGATAGCCTTCGACGTACCTTGCCGGAATGCCGTAATAGCGGAAGATCAGGGCCGCCAGGCTGGCGTAATGGGCGTCACAGCCTTTGCCCCGCTTCATGAAGGAGGTCACGAAATCCTCTCCCTCCTTCAGGGGACCGAAATCCTCCGAGTAGATGAAGTTCCGGTCAAGATAGGCCTTGACCTCTTCGATCGCCCGGGCGTAGGGGGCGTGATCCCGGCTCAGATCGCCCGGATCGCCAAGGGCTTCATAGAGAGCCCCATAAACCTCATCGGGGATCTGCAGATCATTCTCATAGCACCAGACGTTGTAATTGCTCTCGCTGACGAACCAGTCCCGCAGGGCCTGGCTGTTGTCCGCCTCGTAGAGCCTGCCCACCCGGTCCGTCCAGGAACCGGTCATATTCAGCCCGCAGGAAAGGGTGTACCCGGAGGTCCCCGTCCGGCGGTCCGATCTCAGAAAGGCCCCGGCGTAATTCTGAGTCCCCTCAGGGAGCTGCGCCTGGGTCCCGGCCGTCTCGTAAGGCAGATAGATCAGGGACCTGTCCGCCTTTTCTGTCTTGATCGTAATACTGGTTTCCTCTGTCTTCTGTCCGGAGGCTGCCGAGGCTCCCATGATCTGGGACAGGCCGTCGAAGCCCTGCCGGTTCAGCCAGTAGAGGTCATCCCTCTGCCGGTAATAGGCCCCGTTGCTCAGGGGCTTCCAGCGCCGGCCGTCGTACTGCTCCCCCACGAAACCCCGCAGATACCAGGCGTCCAGCGACTCTGACGACAGGGTCAGGGCCGTCTTCGTTTCATCGGATCCGCCCTCCTTCATGGAAGCCGCTGCCGTCTGAGCGTCCCCCCGCAGGCTGATCAGCTTCGCCCCGTCCAGGTCCTCCAGATCCCCGCTGCCAAGGGGGCTTGATCCCAGCCTGCTGTGAAGGATCTGCTGGATGGCCGGCCCGGTCCTGGCCTGGACCGGATTCTGATCCAGATCCCCGGTCTGAGTGACCGCCAGGCCTATGCAAAGGCTGGCTGCCGCGGCGGCCGCAGGCAGGGCGAAGATCCACCAGGAACCGCCCCTTCCTGTCCGGTCCGTCATCAGCCCGAAAGCGCAGGCCAGGGCGAAACATAGGGCGGTCAGGGACCAGGCGTCCCCCGTGATGCTGGTTCCCAGAAGAAGCGCCGCTGCCGGGACCAGGGGAATGAGGAGGAGCCAGCGCACCCCGCTTGACAGGATCAGCCAGGCCAGAGCGCACAGAAGAAGGAGGGCGATGGTCAGGAAGAGTCCCTGAGGCGCCGCCTCCCCCGACGGATCCATCCCCGCCGCGTACTTGGGCAGGATGGTATAGTCCGCCGCGCCCAGCCGGTCCGCGATGGTGTTTGCCGTGCTGAGAAGACCGGTCAGAGGTCCTCCCGAAAAGGCGGACGCCGGGCTCCAGCCCAGGCCGAAAGCGGAAACAAAAAACCGAAACAGGGCGGCTCCCACAAGGACGGCCGCCGCCCCCTCGAGAAGGCTCTGTCTCTTATTGCTCTTTTGTTTCTCTGAAAACGTTAACTGCACCGTAAGTCTCCAGTCGGTCCGCATCCCGGCCCTGCTGGGATGTCACCAGAAAATGATTGGTATATCCTCTTCCCTCCATCGACTCCAGATAGCGGAGGATGGTCGAGCTCTCGCTGTTTTCAAAACCGCAGCCCAGCACCTCCGGGATCGTTTCCTGCAGCTGGTCCGTCCCCGTGATCCTTCTGATCTGAAAGATCTGCTCTGTCACATCATACCAGCCGATGCTGTGGGGGATGTCCTTTTCCAGCAGGGCGTTCGACAGGGAATAGAACCGCTCCACCAGCCGGCTCCTCTCCTCCGGTCCTGTCTCGATCGCCGGATCCAGCAGGTTGTCCAGGATCAGCAGGATGTTGTTCTCGATCGGGTAGGATGGGATCTTCACTGTCACATTGCCCAGCTTGGCCGACAGCTTCCAGTGGATCTGCTTGAGGCTGTCCCCCTCCTGGTAGTCCCGCACGCCGAAGACCTCTCCCGGATCGCTTCCCTTCTCGTGCTGGGAATACTGATAGCTTTCCATATTGTAGGAATCCAGAAATTCATCGGGGATGACCGCCCCCGAAAACTCCGGCGCGAAGTAACCGGTCCAGCTGGCCCGGCTCTCCAGCCTTTGGGCGAAGATCCGCAGGGGATCGCAGACGCGAAGGTCCCGCGGCCGTATCTCGACTTTGCCGCAGTAACGGTCGGTCAGGGCCAGCTTCTCTGTTCTCTTTCCTCCCGGAGCAAGGCTGCAGCTTACCGGCAGAAACTGACTTTCCCCGGTCAGAAGGTTCCTGGCTTCGATCCGGCAGACGCACCAGAAGACCGGGAGCCTGCCCCGGTTGGCAAAGGTCAGCTCCAGATCCATGGTCTCGCCCTTGGATACCATTGCTCCGCTTCCGGAAGAGACCTCCAGCTGCCTTCCGGCCGCCCGGCTCATCCCGAAGGCCGCTGCGGCGTAGACCGCCATGAAGAGCATGGCCATCCAGGGAGCCCAGCCCCCGCTGACCAGTCCGATCAGAAGGAGCAGGAGAAAACACAGTATGTACACCAGCCGGTGATTCCGCACTTCTCTGTCCCGCTTCATCCGGCCTCTCCTACCGGGTCACGTCCGGTTTGGACACCTGGTCCAGGATCTGCCGGATCAGGGTCTGGGCCGTCTCATTCTGGACGTGGGCTTTGGAGCTGAGCATCAGCCGGTGGACCGCCACGTCCGGGAAGACATCGATCACGTCCTGGGGAATGACGTAGTCCCGGTCCTGCATGTAGGCCCAGCTCTGGGCCATGGCACACAGGGCCAGGGCTCCCCGGGGACTGATGCCCAGGCGGATCAGGGGGTGGTTTCTCGTCTTATCGCAGAGATCCCGCACGTAGCGGTAGATCTTATCGTCGATATATACTTCTCTGGCCAGTTTCCGCATGGCCAGGATGTGGGCCGCGTTGGCCACCGGCCGGATGGTCTCCAGCGGGTCGGTCTGCCGCCGGTCCTTGAGGATCCGGATCTCGGCGTCGGCGTCCGGATATCCGATGGAAAGCTGTATCATGAACCGGTCCAGCTGGGCTTCCGGCAGCATCTGGGTGCCGGCGGTCCCTATGGGGTTCTGGGTGGCGATGACGATAAAGGGCTCGGGGACTTTGCGGGTGACGCCGTCCACGGTGATGCTCCCCTCCTGCATCACTTCCAGGAGGGATGACTGGGTCTTGCTGGAGGTCCGGTTGATCTCATCGGCCAGCAGGATGTTGCAGGCGGCCGCGCCGGGCCGGTAGACCATCTTCCCCGATTCCTTGCTGTATATCGTAAAACCTGTGATGTCCGAGGGCACTACGTCCGGGGTGAACTGGACCCGGTTGAACTTCAGGGACATGGCCTTGCTGAAGGCCAGGGCCAGGGTCGTCTTGCCGACTCCGGGGATATCCTCCAGCAGAATATGGCCCCCCGCGATGGTCACGGTCAGGACCTTTCGGATAATGTCGTCTTTGCCCAGGATGGCCTTGCCTACCTCCCTGTGGATCGCCGTCAGGATCTTGTTCATAATCGATGTCCTCCATTGGCTAATTATATCATCATCTGCTGATTCTTACCGCTTTTTTCTTGCTCCAGGGGCCGGTATATACCAACTTCCCGGCCTTTGTGACGGCCCGCATCTGGAGATAATATTTTTTGCCCTTTTTCAGCTTCCTGACAACGGTCTTTTTCTTGCCGGCGCTGACCTTGACCGTCTTGGCCCCGGACATGTTCTTTTTGAGAGAGTACCGCAGCTGATAGAAAGAGCTGCCCTTCACGGATCTCCAGGATACGGTGACTTTCTTCTTTCCTGCCTTATACCTGATCCCGGTCACCGCAGCCGGTTTCTTCACTGCCGGCTCTGTTTCCTCCTGGGGATCTCCTCCCTCCGGGTCCTCCTCTCCGGTAACGGTCACTCCCGCGACTGCTGCGCTGGAGCAGGCCTTCCCGGTCTGTTCTCCGATCCCTCCATCGACCCAGACATAGTATCTTCCCGGCTTGTCAAAGGTGATCTCAGCTTTGCCTCCGCTGTGTCTGCGGTCACTGCCCGCCTCCGGATCGATCGCGCTTCCGTAATGCAGGTCAAGATCATCCGCTGCTGTATAGGCTGTATCTTCACCGCTGTCGACGTTTCCCATTCCGCGGATCACCTGTACAGTGAGCGGCTCTCCAGCCTTTGCGGTATAGGAGTGAGTGATGTCTCCTTCCTCGGGGCTGCTGTCTGCCTGGGCGAAAAAGTTGAATCCGGAATTATCATCGTTATAGAAACCCCAGTCCGAAAACATGGCGACGTCCACGAAATCCCCCTCTTCCAGAAGGATCCCGTCGGCAGTCGCGCCCCATCCCTTCTCATACAGGGGATAGGCCCCGTTCACGTAATACAGCAGGTTGCAGTCATGACCCCAGAAGGTGCTCATAAAGAAGGCATGGGGGTCACCGCTGGTCGTAAGAGCTGTCCCGCTGCCGGCGGATCCGTAATAATTCTCCAGCAGATACAAAAACAGCTTCAGCAGCGTCGGGCTCTCTGCATCCGGCTGCGCCCCCTCACTTCCGTAGGGTGTGTAAGCATATTTTTCAAGATTCCAGTCAGCCAGGTCCACGGACGCCACGTCCTCCAGGGGGACCTCTAAATATCCGATGGGCACCCCGCTCGTACCTCCATCAGAAACGACGAACTTCCCGTCGCTGCTCAGGGAGATATAAACAGAGCCGCCGTCATCCGATGCGTGGGCCGGCCCTGTGAACGCCGGCAGCATCCCGATAGACAGGATCAGTGCCGCCAATACAGTCAGTATCCTCGATGTGATCTTCTTCATCTTCATCCCGTCTCCTTCTCTTTGGAATACAGACAGGGGACTGTTAATATCCCCTGTCTGCGAAAGGTTGTTATTTCCTGATCTTGACCTTCTTGGCCTTGGACCACTTGCCCAGCACCTTTTCGGCCTGATCGGTCAGCGGATTCTGCACTTCTGTGTAGGCGCAGATCCTGACGTAATAGGTCTTCTTGGCTTTGAGCTTCTTGATCGTTCCCTTCTTGGTCGCCAGTTTCTTCACGGTCAAAGTCTTTGCCTTCTTGAAGTTCTTGGCGTTGCTGTACTGGATCACATAACCGTTTCCGGTCGCTGCTGCCTGCCAGGAGACTTTCGCCTTCTTGCCCTTGGCCGCCTTGACCTTCAGTCCCTTGACTTCCAGGGCTTTCGCGGCTTTGACGTTCTCCTTGTAAGCTGCCTTCGCTTCCTCGGCCTCCTGATTCTTCTTCTCCAGCGCCTCTGCTCTTGCAATGGCTTCTTCTGCCTTCTTCAGGGCTTCCTGCAGATCTTTCTGCGTCTGTTCCAGCTGCTGGCTCATCGTCTGTTCTGCCTCAGCCCTTGCGGTCTTCTCTGCCTCAAGAGCTTCCTCCAGCTCGCTGATCCTTGTCTGAGCCTCGTCGATCTTTGCCTGAGCCTCGCCGATCGCAGCCTGGGCCTCATCGATCCTCTGCTGGGCTTCTTCGATCGTCTTCTCCGCATTGGCGTTTGCTGCCTCTGCCGCGGCGATCTCTGTCTTCGCCTTCTCGATCTCCTGATTCAGCTGATCGATGGTCTCCTGGATGGTCGTGCTTGCGTTGACGACTTCTGTTGCTGCGGTCAGTGTTGCTGTGATGCTGGCTGCGTCACCGGATTCGATGGCCTGCTGCAGAGTGGTCTTGGCCGCCTGTACCGCTGCCTTTTCATCGCCCAGATAGTTGGACGGGTCCATGCTGTCACAGTATGCCTGGGCATCTGCTGTATCCGCGCTGCTGTTCTTGGTGATCGTCAGGAAGTATTCCTTGGTGATATCACCGGATTCGGAAGTCACTTCGATCCGCAGCTTCATGGTGTTTCCATCAAAATATGCCGCGTAACGCTTATGGCTGCCGTTGGTAGCGGTCACCTTCAGTTCCTTCGTTTCCGGATCGACTCCATTGGACTTCATTCCGGAGACGGCGAATACCTTGACTTCCGCATTTGGATCCGCTGCGTCCGGCCAGACGTTTTCAAAGGATCTGGAGCTTCCTGCCTTGTATACGGTGTAATCTTTTCCTTCTGGTGCAAAGGCTGGACTCATGGCCTTGGGGCTTCCGTAAGTGTTGCTCTCATTGACCATCAGATTTGCCAGAGAAGCCTCCTGGCCCCTGGTGCGGATATCCACCGTGTAGGTCTTCTTGTTCTCTCCGGAAACTGCAGAGATGACCAGCTGGCCTTCCCCATTCTTCAGAGCTACATCGCAGGTCCGGTCCGTTACCTCACGGCCGTTGATCTCCACGCTGCATCCTTCCGCCGGTTCGAATGCGAAGCTGACCTTCGGTGTTCCCGCGTCTACGACCAGCTTATAGTTTTCCTTTGAGCCGATGAACTCCTTGTCCCAGGCCGGATTACCGTCCTCTGTCGAGAGTGTCTCCAGCGATGCCTTTACGGCACCGACGGAAATGATGTTGCCCGAGTCGTTTTTGTAGTACAGGTTGCCGCTCGCATCACTGATGATGCTGCTGATGCAGTACTGAGCGTATCCTTCCGCGTCATATAGTTCTTCTGTAATGACATCGCCCTCTTCGGTCCCCCTGGCATCCGGCTTCGCCTTTACCAGAGTGATCCCGCCCGGGCTGTTATTGTATGTGCTGTACAGGTAGATGTACCCCTCTTCTTCCTCATAAGCTGTGGAAAGGAGCATGGAGCACTGGGGATATCCCTTCAGTTCAGCCGTCCACTTGGGCTGCAGTGTTGCTGCATCTGATGCGATCATCTGGAATTTACCGCTGAAATTGCTGCCGCCGCTGTGGCCCCAGTAGACGACCCCTTTGTAAACGACCGGGGTACTGGTACTCATACCTTCGTAGGATACGGACTTGAGATCCTTGATCTCCCCTTCTTCCTGATCGAAGGCGAAGGAGAACAGTTCTCCGGCCTTTGTGGTCGCGTAGTAGCGATCGGTCGCCTTATCGTAGGCGATGGTCGCCCTCTGGTCCCCTTTGATGGCAGCTCTGTCCGCGACCTCGCCGGTCTCTGCGTCCAGAGCCAGTATGCTGGCCGTACCATCGGCATCGTTGGTCCCGTCATCGGTCCCGATCAGGATGTGATCTCCGGCTGCGATGCCGCCTGCCCAGTAGAATCCGCCCGGGCTGCTGTAGGTCCAGCTGGGTTTCTTGATCTCGGACGGGGACTGGGGATCTTCGTCGGTCAGGGAGAAGCAGGCGTAATTGGCGTCTGCTGTCTCACTGTTCCAGAATCCGGTGTAACCATATCCATTGGATACGGTGATCGGAGAAAGGGACTGTCCGCCCCTGGCGTCTTTATAGATCCACAGAGATTCCAGGGTCTTCGCGTTGACAGCCTGCACTGTGCCTCCGGACAGAGGACAGAGGATCATTCCATCCACATAGGTCATCGGGGTGTAACTGAAGTTTGGCGCTGCGGCCAGCGCTCCCCTTGCGACCTCTTCCCCTGTCGCCGGATCCAGCGAATAGATCGCGTTGCCGGCGATGACGATCATTTTGCCGTCAACGATCAGCTGCGGTGTCGGAGTAGCGGACCAGCCGGTCCCCAGCTTCTTTGCCCAGTGGAATTCCGTTGCCTTTGCAGATTTTGGCGTCGGGTGATCCACGATGGCCATGTTGCTGTCGCTGCCGCGGAAATTCTTCCACTGGGCCGGGATCGTCGTGTCGATCCCTTCGTTTGCCGCTGCCTTATCCAGCGTGATAGCCTTTGTCTGGTCTTCCGTAAGGCTGATGGTCTCGGACTGGGCGACATAGCCGTTCATCGTGACGAAATAAGTGTAGTCCTGTCCGCTCAGAAGCTCAAACTGGTCCTCATCGTTCGGCCAGACCCTGTCTTTGAAACGGTCGACCATGTAGACCTGCGCGTCCTCCGGGGTGACATCGAATGTCAGCTTGGCCGGTGCCAGCCGGTTCACGGTCAGTGTGTACTGGCTGGGTTCCATCTCCGGCCCCTGTACGATGATCGGAATGACATTCTGATCCTGGGACAGGGCCACTTCCGCGCTGCCGCCTTCTGCAGCTGCACCGTTGATGGTGATGCTGTAGCCGTCCTGATAACCGGCCGCGGTAACGTTGACGGCTTCCACAGTACTCGGCACGGCACAATGGTAGTCTTTCGTTGTCGCTGCAACGTTCTCATCCAGCTTCAAAGCCTTGTCTCCAGCCTTTGCGGAAAGGCTCTTCAGGGTGCTGATGACCCGGTTCCTGAAAACGTAGGTCTGGACCTCATCTCCTTTGGTGACTTCAATGGTGAACTCGCATCCGGATCCCATTCCTGCCTTGCGGAATCCCGCCAGATTTCTGGATCCGTTGTTTGCCAGGGTGGCATTCTGCGCCGCTCCGGTATTCTGATTGGTCCAGAACACTTTGATGGTGCCGCCGCTGCCCGCCTCCGACAGGGTCGGCTTCACCGAGCAGGATGTCGCGGTATCCTGCATATCGAAGGAATACTCCATCACATCGCTGCTGAACTCCGGCGTCAGTGCGTAACCGGGGTTCC
>ODAI013405241.1_pt1 | contig 11919 bp, 13 predicted proteins | sample 1539321 | NCBI WGS metagenome assembly ODAI01 (sample SAMN02144231, study PRJEB22623) | gut metagenome | biome: sheep rumen | host: Ovis aries | place: New Zealand
ACCGGTTTGAAGAGTTCCATCATACTGTGGTACTGCCGCCCGCTGCAGGCGCAGAAGATGATCCCGGCCTCCTTGAGTTCCCGGATCACATCGAAATATGCAGGATCGATCTCATGGGAACCCTCCTTTACCAGAGTCCCGTCAATGTCACTCGCTATCAGTTTAATCATAAGCCTTATTCCCCTTTCTTTATAAAACCCCCCTGTTGGCCCGGCGGGCCTGTACGAATATATTATCACATGCATTTACAGAACGAAAGAAATTGAACTCATGAAGACACTAATTTATAATTGTAGACAGAAGTAAACATAATTTCATCAATCAGCATAGTCTTCACAGCATAGTCTTCAAAACCCGACAGCATAACAGATCACTTCATGTAGAGGCAGATGTAACGAACCATTGTATACCGGCAAGTTGGCAGTAATCTTACATCCAGGGAGGAAAAATTATGAAAAGGAGAATGTTGCCTGTTTTATTGCTTGTGATTTTAAGTCTGTGCATTTCATTGCTGTCCGGCTGCGGAGCTTCCAAGTCGGCGGACAAAGATGCTGCAGCTGATCCGGCTGTTCAGGAGGAGGGGGACGACGGGAAAGACGCCGGCGCAGAAGCAGAGTCCGAAGACGATAAACTGCAGCCCGGCGAAGTGCGTTATTCCGGAACATCCAGCACAGATGAGATTGAGTCGATAACAGTATCCTTCATTCTGTCGGAAGACAAGGGCAGCATCCATGATCTGACGATCGTGGTGAATGGCTTTAAAGGAGAGGCACAGATTCCCGGAGCAACCGTATCGGTCGAAGTAACAGGCGTTACCCAGACAATCATGTCCACGATTGAAGTGGACTATGAGGGCGAAAACAGGGACCTGCCTGCAGGCGACAGTACGATCGAATCGCTGACGTTTAATGATGACGGGACCGCCGATATGGTGTTTACCTACTGCTTCAAACAGACATCCCCGCAGCAGTATGAAATCCCCGTTTCCGGCATTGAGTTTGATATGACTTCAAAATAATCTCGGACAGATGGCAAAAGCCATAGTGCTTAAAGATAAAAACACCCTGACAGAGGAAAAGAAAACATCTGTCAGGGTGTTTTGTGTTTTCAGAAGAACCTCTCCTCAGCCTGGAAGACGTGGCTGATCTCGGAATATCGTCCGAAAACTGTCAATCTGTCGCCCGGTCTGAAAATCGTGCTCGCGAGGGCTGCCTCCGGTTTGAACCCGTCTCTTTCGACCAGCAGAACGATGATGTTGTGATCCTGTTTGAGCCGGTTCTGAGCAAGTGTCTTATCCTGGAGAGGTTCGGGTATCTCTTTGAGGATGACGTTGGCAATGGAGTCGTGTCCGATATAATCCATCAGCAAAACTGTGTTTACCTTGTCCTGCTTCATGATTTTTCCGGCGGCTTTTTGCAGCAGCATGTCGATCCTTTTTCTGACGAAGCGCGTCCTGATCAGCCTGATGACCAGGGAGGCGATCGCCAGCGGGAGGATGACACCCAGAAAGAAAGTGTCGATCTGCGCGGATTTCAGGGAAAAGAAAACGTTTACAAGTGCGGATACGATGGAAATATTAAAAACGTAGCCGAAGAGCATGGTCACCTGTGCCAGTTTGCGCCGCATTTTGGAAGAGAGGATACTTTCGCTCTCTCGCGTTGTAAACCCGGCGCCCGTCAGGATTGAGAGGACCTGAAAACGTGCCTTGTCATCCGGAAGACCGGTGATGCGGAACATTACAGTGAACAACTCCAGAATGATCCAGTAAATGAGTATGATGACGGAAAACAGCAGACTGGCCAGAAATAATGTCATGTAACTTCTCCTGTAGTGAAAATCAAACCATGTCCGTTTATCATAGCCTATTTTAGTAATTCGTTAAAGTACAATTTACGCTTCCCCTGGTGAGGGCATCACGCTTCCCGGGTTGAGGACATCATGCCTCCCGGGTTGAGGACATCATGCCTCCCGGGTTGAGTGCATTCATGCTTCCCAGGTTGAGTGTATTCATGCTTTCCGGGGTGAATGCCGGCGATGGAGACCAGCTCCCGGATCAGGGGCCGCAGGTCCCGGATATCGTTGATCTCCTCGCCGATGATATCGGATCCTGCCACATAGGGGTCGCAGGCGATGGCACGCAGGGTGCGGACCTGGTCCTGGACCACTCGCTGGGGCTCTACCTGAACCCGGACGATGGTCAGAGGAATGCGGCGGAAGGAAGCGAGGAAGCGGAGCACCACGCCGGTCTCCTTTGTAATGGCGGGCATGCAGGCGTGGATCTCCCCCAGAAGTCCGGCAGCCTGTTCCGGCTTGACCAGACCTGTGTCGGAAATCTCCATGTAGCAGATGCCCCGTTTGCGGCAGCCTCTGGCGATCCAGAGCAGTTTATCCTGCAATAGAGAAAATCTGCCATAGACCGGGTTTTTCCGGTCTCTTTCCATCCATGCCAGAGCGTCTGCAATCTCTCTGTCCGGTGCTGGCCTGTATTTTTTCAGATCCACCGGATCATCCGCAGCCTGTCCCTTGGTAAAAACATAGCGGTAGAGATAGACTTTTTCCAGGTTGGAGAAAACTGCCTGTCCGTCCTTGAGGATGGACAGAGAGGCACGGATCCTGGGAATGTTGTAAAGGGCATTCTCCGGATCAGCCAGGATAAAATCCGCAAAGTTGATAAAAGTATTGTCATTGATCCTGCGGGTAAGATATTTTCCTTTCAGAGGAGAATCCGCGAACTGCCCGGCTGTCACTGCGCGGCGTTTGGCCAGGAGTTCCTCCTGCTGCGGAGTACAGCGGAGTTTCAGCTTTCGGATATAGTAGAGGGGATAACGGATCTGGTGATGGATGCCCAGGGCGATCAGGATGTCGGGGTCCAGATTGGCGTTCATATGAGTATGGAGATCCGTGCGGAATTTGTAGTCCCTGGGGATATAGGTTTTGACCAGAGTATGCCAGGTACTCAGTCTATAGCTCTTGGTCTGGCTCATCAGGGTCTTGGCGATGGCGGGGATGGAGGCTTTTTTCTCAATCGTCCCGTCCGGATAAATATTGGCGACTTTGGTATCTCCGAGCCGCAGAATATAGACGGCCCTGTTGGAGTCGTCAATATAGCAGGGAATTTCTCCCCGCACTACTTTGAACTTTTTTTCATCAAAGCTGACAGGCAGGCCGCAGAGGCGGGCCAGATTGGTGATCAGATTGCCTGTCGCGTGGTTGGGAGTGCGCAGCGCGTAAGACATCGTCTCGTTTTCCATATAGAGGTCTGCAATAATGTCTTTTTCTTTATCCAGATAGAAGTGTCCGAAAACTGCCATATAATATGCTCCTCCCTGCTTTCTTTTTTACAGTATACTATCTTTAACCTGCCCCCGACAGAGATTTTTAAGCAGCAATCTCCCGGGAAAATCTGAACGGGAAAATCTAACCGGGAAAAACTGACAGGGACAATCTGACCGGGATAATCTCCCGGGAAAATCTAACCGGAAAAATCTGAACGGGACAATCTCCCGGGGAAGGCACAGGCGGTAAAGGATGCTATACAGACAGGATACAGACCGTATACAGACCAGTTATGTAAAACCCGTGTAAATACTATTGCCCTATAAAGCGCGCAAGGTGTAATATTGATTTCGTATTGCATAGTATTACAGACCTCTGCAGAAAACATGCAGGGGCGGAACTTTTATGCAATGAAGGAGGAAATGCAAGTGCTCATTACAGTATTATTATTTGCGCTGGGTTTTGTGCTTTTGATCAAGGGCGGCGACTGGTTTGTGGACGGAGCAGTCGGAATCGCGCACAGGTTTCAGCTGCCTGAACTTCTGATCGGCGCGACGATAGTATCAGTTGGCACGACCCTTCCGGAAGTCATGGTCTCCTGTCAGGCGGCCCTGCAGGGAAATTCCGGAATATCCTACGGAAATGCCATCGGATCCATCATCTGCAACACCAGCCTGATCGCTGCGATCACAGTTGCGGTAAAACCCGGCCCCGTCAGCACGGGCAGCCTTAAGATTCCGGCAGGTTTTTTCACGATAGCGGCTATCGTCTATTTGTGTATAGCCCTCTTCACCGGAAGATTTGAGAGATGGCAGGGCTTTATGCTGCTGGCGATCTTCCTGCTCTATATGATCCTCAGTGTACGCAGCATGAAGGATCATCCCGAAGAAAAGACTGAACAGGGGCAGACGGAAGAAACGCCTATCTTCAAGTATATTCTGTTTCTGGCTGTCGGCGCGGCTGCCATCGCGATCGGCGCCAATCTTCTGGTCAATAACGGAACCCTGATCGCCCAGTGGCTCGGCGTCCCGGACAGTGTCATCGGTCTGACTATGATCGCCCTGGGAACTTCTCTGCCCGAACTGATCACTGCGATCACATCCCTGATGAAAGGGCACGGAGCACTCAGCCTGGGGAATATCATCGGCGCGAACCTGTTCAATCTTGTGCTGGTATCCGGAGCGGCCATCAGCCTCTCCCCCTTCAGCATTCCGGCGGAGAGGACTATTGCAGGAATCAACTCCTCCTTTGTAGTAGATCTTCCGGTCATGGTCCTTGTGATGGCCATTCTGTGTGTCCCTACATTTATCAATAAAAAGCTGTCCCGCTGGCAGGGAATCCTGCTGCTCTGCATCTACGCAGCCTTCACTGTCTATCAGTTTGCGGCCTGATGATGCCTGCCCGCTGAAGCGCTCCGGCGTACTCCGGCATGGCCGGACAGAGTGCAGCAAAGCCGCAAAAAGCTGACTCTGAAGTGAAATGTAAAATAATAAAAAAGTGTGCGCAGTCATGGGCGGAAGCATGTCTGCGCACACTTTTTTCAATCCGGCGAAACGGAAAGAGGAGCATCAGGAGTATCAGTCCTGTTTAGTCACATAGTCAAACAGTTCAAGCCTGGCAAACCCCATTTCCCGCAGGAGCCGGGCATTTGACTCACGATCAGAGACTGTATTATATTCCGGAATCAGGGGTACTCGAACAATGATTTTTTCCGGTCCGACCAGATCACGAAGAAGGCAGAGGTTATCGAGCATCAGGCCGGCATCGCCTCCGGTGTAGCTGTGATAACGGACAGGGTCCGGGTCTTTGCAGTCCACGATGAATTCATCCACGGCTGAGGCGGCTGTTTTTACGGATTCCGGCGGTACGGCCAGGCTGGTCTCCACACGGACCTTCCATTCCGGAGAACAGATGCTGCGAAAGCGGTAAAGGAAATCGTCATGAAGAAGGGGTTCTCCGCCTCCGAAGGTGACTCCGCCTCCCGTAGCGCGAAAATAGAGGTCATCAATTTTTACCAGATCAAAAAGAGCGTCTGCCGTTACCATTTCGGCAGGCGCTTTTTTGAGAAGATTTTTGTTGATACACCAGCGGCACTGCAGGGGACATCCCGCTCCGGCGACCAGTGTTGTGACTCCGTCCCCATCTGTTCCTATACGATGGCGGACCAGGCCTAAAAGAGGAAAGAGGAGATTGGGGTTTTCAGCCTGACTCATCTGTATGATTCACCTCATGGATATGCAACCTCTCCGGTAAGCTCAATAATAGTGTCATCCTGAGAGGAACTTTCTGTTGACCCGCACTGTGCGGAGTCTTTCAATGTGCCGCCCTGTGCGGTGTTCTCCGATGTACTGTACTGGGCAGCGGACTCCGATGTGCTGTCCTCTCCGCCATCTGTATTGTAATAGGAGGCATCATCGATTTCCCCGGTGAGATCCACAGGTTCATCCTCCGAGGGATAAGCACCTGAGAGGTCGGTTTCTGTTCCTGTTTCGGGCACGGGACTTGAGCTGCTGCAGCCTGTTGTCATGAAAGTCATTCCGGCCATCCCTGCGCACAGGGCGGCGACTGTCACACCTTTTTTGATAGAAGTGCGCAGCGCAAGCTCGCGCTCGAGATATTGAAGCTCGCTCTCACAGCGGGGACAGGTTCCCTTGCATTCCCCCTGAAAGGTACATTCTCTGGTCACATAGGGGATGTCATTTTCATCCGCGATCCGCTGACGTATTTCCTTCAGAATTCTGCATTTCTGTTTACCCAGCATCACAACACCTCCTCTTCCTTAATGATTATTTTGGCGTCCGTCTCTTTGACGACCCATTCCATGGCTTTTTCATAGCTGTCGAAGACTTTTGTATCGGAATATCCGCAGAAATGTCCGTCCTTTACCTCATACATTCGGACGGTGTTTCCGCTGATCTCGGCAAACAGTCCGTTTTTCTTTTCTGCATTGACGTCGGAAGATGCGGTTTCCTGACGCCTTTCCTGTTCCAGGAGAACCCCCGTGATCACCAGTCCGACTGCGATCCCCGCAGCCATAAGTCCGACTTTTCTGATCATGATTATCACCTCCGCTGAAATGATAAACGGTTTTTATTCTTCTTTTTATTATAATACAATCCTATCTACAAAGGGAAACACTATTGCGTCTGCGGCAGCTTGACTCGCTGCTTCTTTATGCCCGATTACTTTATGCGGTTACTTTATATGGTTACTTTATGCGGTTACTTTATGCCTGCTGCCATGGTTTTAATCCTGTAAAATAATCTGCTATAATAAACAGGACGCACAACTGCCGGGGAACGTTACGCCATATAAAAATATATTAAAAAACAGAAGTGAGAAATATTTGTGCCGGAAAAGGAAAAAACATGAACATTACAGTTTATCTGGGAGCACGCACAGGAAATGAACCGGTTTTCCGGGAGACCGCAGCAGAGATAGGAAAGTGGATCGCGAAGGCGGGGCACCGTCTAATTTACGGCGGCTCGGCGATCGGTCTCATGGGCGTGCTGGCGGACGCCGTCATGGAGGGCGGCGGAGAGGTGATCGGTGTGGAACCGCAGTTCTTTATTGATGACGGTTTTTTACACGAGGGAATCACAAAGACCATCCCTACCGCGACTATGGCAGAGCGCAGACTTCTGATGATGGAAATGGGAGATGCCTTTATCGCTCTTCCCGGCGGGATCGGTACGCTGGACGAGATTTCTGAGGTCATCGTGATGGCGGCGCTGGGCAAACACCAAAAGCCGTGCATTTTATATAATAAAAACGGATACTACAATCTGCTCCGCGGGATGTTTGACCAGATGACAGAATTCGATTTTATGACAAAAGAGGCACGCGGCAGGGTGATTTTCGCTGATACGCTGGAGGATATCCGGAGGGCAGTCGGGGACCTGCAGGACCAACAGAAGTAAAAAGAAAGAGAGCGGGAGGCAGCCGGGACAGTTATGGATTTTTATGCGGAATATAAAAGAAAGCTGAGGACCCCTGAACAGGCTGTACAGGTCGTAAAGTCCGGAGACTGGATCGATTACGGGACAAATGTGTGTTTTCCGACACTCCTGGACGCGGCGCTGGCACAGCGCAGGGATGAGCTCCTGGATGTGAAAATCAGGGGAAATCTGTGCTTCGGACCGATCATGACGGTTGAATCCGATCCGGGGAGAGAGCATTTCTGCTACAACAGCTGGCACTGCTCCTCTTACGAAAGGATGCTCTGCGACCGCGGCCTGTGCAACTATATCCCGATGATCTTCAGGAATCTGGAGCCTTATTACAGGCATTTCCTTACGGTGAATGTCGCCATGATGTGTGCGGCTCCCATGGACAGGCACGGATTTTTCAACCTGTCCTGCGGGGCGGGCATCGCCCAGGGAATCATCGAAAAGGCGGATATTGTCATTCTGGAGATCAATGAACATCTGCCCCGCATCCTGGGCGGATTTGATGAGAGTATCCATATTTCCGATATAGATTATATTGTCGAGGGAGAGCATCCGCCGCTCCCTGAGTTTCCGATTCCGGAGGCTTCACCGGAGGAAATCCAGGTGGCGGAGATTCTGGTACCCTTCATCGAAGACGGGTCTACGCTGCAGCTTGGAATCGGCTCCATGCCCAACGTGGTCGGATCGATTCTGGCGAAATCGGACGTCAGGGACCTGGGCATGCACACAGAGCTCTGCGGAGACGCCTATTACGAGCTCTATAAAGCGGGAAAGCTCACCAACAAATGCAAGACCTTCCGCGCGGGCAAAGGTGTCACGGGAATTGTGTTCGGGTCGAGAGCACTCTATGACTGGGTGGACAACAATCCCGGCGTCATCATCGAGCCCCTGGAATATGTCAATGCGGCCGAGACCATAGCCAGACAGCACAAAATGATCTCGATCAACAACTGCATTTCTGTGGACCTGTACGGGCAGGTAAACGCCGAGAGCGCGGGACTTCGGCACATCAGCGGGACCGGCGGACAGCTGGATTATCTGACCGGCGCCGCCATGGCGCGCGGCGGCAAGGCTTTCATCTGCATGACTTCGACGCATGTGGATAAAAACGGCGTGAGGACCTCCCGCGTCGTCCCCCACTTCAACGGGGAAATCATCACGAATCCCCGCAGCCAGAGCTACTACATGGTCACGGAATACGGCGCGGTCAACCTGACCGGACGGACCACCTGGGAGAGGGCCGAGATGCTGATCAGCATCGCTCACCCCGATTTCCGGGACGAACTCATACGCGCCGCCGAAGAGCAGAAAATCTGGAGGCGTTCCAACCGCAGGTAAGCTTCCGCCAGAGAGAAAGCGAAGACAAAAATCCGGGAGAGCTATCAATGAAGGTTTTTGATTTTGACAATACCATCTACTGCGGTGAAAGTTCCATAGACCTCGCAGTCTATATGATCAGAAACAACAAAAAGATTATCCTTTTTCTGCCTATGATCTTCAAAAACCTGGTCAAATACAAGCTGTGTCTGATCGGAAGAGAAGAGATGGAAGTCATCCTCAACGATTTCGGCCAGGCGGTCATGGAAGACAAGGACGAGGTACCGAAGATCATTGAAAGATTCTGGCAGACCCATGCACATAAGCTGAACAGGAAAATTCTGAAAAGGATCAGTCCGGAGGATATCATTATCACTGCCGGTCCGGATATTTTGATCAATGGGATCAGGGACAGGCTGCACACGGATCATATTATCAGCTCGGAAGTGGATCTCGACAGCGGCAGATTCACCTATTTAAACTATAAAGACAATAAAGTCAGGCGTTACAGAGAGTTCTATGGCGATACTCCCATAGATGCTTTTTATACGGATTCCTACAATGACCGGGCTCTGATGGAGATTTCCGACCGGGTTTTTCTTGTAAAAAAAAGGGGCCCCATAAAACAGATCAAACCCGTTAAAAAGAAAAATCTCCGCGGAAAACAAAGCAGCGGCACTGCGTCAAAATAAAGCAGGCCGAAAACCGGAAATTGAGTCGGAAGACGCGTTTTTCATGCGTAATCTTCATCGTGGTTTTCCGGGATCGGGACATCCTTCAGAAAATCATTCCGGGAGGTGACCGGAGGCTCAACCAGCTTATATCCTTTCCACTTCATCATGCGGAACTTGAAATCCAGGAGTTCCATGGGAACATTGAGCATGGCGGCGGCTGTAAAAAAGGTGCCGTCGTTGTTGATTTCCCCGAGCACTTTTTCATCATCCATTAAAAGCTCTGCCGCAAAGAGGTTGGCTTCCTTTTCTGTCTCGGAGCTCTCGTCATACAGGGCGGTGTCGTGGAAGGTGCTGAATCCGCTGCTGCCGTGCAGGACAGCGTGCCCCAGTTCATGTGCCAGAATGCAGCGCTGCACGATCTCCGGAAGATCGCTGTTTATGGTGATGACTTTCATTCTGGCGCTGCGGATGAAAAATCCTTTGACCGCAGTGCTTCCCTTTCCCATCGGCACCGGGTTTATAATGACCTTCATGGCCTCGCAAAGCTGCCATATGTCATCTGTTCGATATCTTCTCTTCAGCTTGTCAACAATCTTGCTGATGTATTCGTATTTCATGGACCGGCCCTCCCGTCAGGCACAGACAGACACAGTGTGCGCGGTATAATCATATACTGCGGACCTGTCCCGAAAACAGGACAGCGAGTCAATGGCTATGAGCAATGGCTATGAGCTGTGAGATCTTTCAATCCTTCTGACTATGCCGGAGCACCTATGTGCGCAGACATAGTCAAGGGGAAATCCGTGCAGAGATTTCCCCTTGACATCAGGAAATGTCTGTACTCCCGCGCAAACATCCGAAAAAACGCGATCGGGTGTTTTTTACTCTTTTTTGCGGCCGTAGGTCTTTTTCGCCGCCTCCTTGCTCTTTACATAAGCTGTCATAAGAGCTTCAAAGAATCTGTCCTTTTCCTCCTGGGGAATGTCGCCGCCGGCGAAGAGGGCAAGGCTTTCGCTCAGCAGGGCGTCGATTTCCCGTCCGCCCTTTGCGCCGTAGTTCCTGCGCGCATCCATGATGTAGCTGTCCCGGGAAATATCCTCAAGGGGATCGTCGCAGCTGTCGTCTGTCAGGAAACGGGAGGAAACATTCAGGGCTCTGGCCAGTTTGAGGAGGGTGGTCTGACGGGGAACTTTTTTTCCTTTCTCATAATCGAGGATAGTCCGCAGTGAAACGCCGGTGGCTTCTCCGAGCTCCGCCTGGGTCAGGCCGAGTTCGGATCTTGCATGCTTCACTTTTTCGGGAAATGCTGCCATAGTCTGCACGCTCCTTTCAACAGGGTGCCTTCCGGATGAACTAAAGAGAAGTTATCAATGGAACTTTATTTCGTTCATATTACCTGCGCAGCCGACTTTTGTCAATGAAACGCGGCATGAGGAGTGGATTACAGTCTGCAGTGGATAAGGTGACTACGCGGTTTCATCGCGGAAAGCCTGCTCAAGGAGGGGATTCCCGAAGATTGCGGTTACAGCATCGAGATCAATGTTTTCGTCTCCGATCAGAATTCTGCGTTTCAGAATGTCCACCTTGCGGACGAAACCGGCGGCGGTCCGGTACTGACCGCGCCCGCTTCCGAAGGATTCCGATTCGGGATCTTCACAGGGAGAAAAGTATGTGACCTCAATGCGCATGCGGTTTTTCCGTGCTGTCCGGGTGTCGGGTGCGAGGCTGCAGATGACAGCAAGACGACGGTCAAGTTCTTCCTTCTCCTCCTCTGTCAGAATCTGCCTGTCTTTGTACAGGACCTCTTTTGCGGCGATGCGGCCGCTGAATCCGGACAGCGCGTCAAAGGGGGCAAAAAGCTTTGCGCGGCGCAGAGGATCCATGGGGGGATGCCGGATGTAGAAGGCGTCGTAGGTGGAAAGAACGCCCGGCTCTCCGTGGCGCGGTCTTCCGCGGCGGAAGATTTCGGCATAGCGGAAGTTTGCCGGCATGGGAATCTTTCCTATGTCTGCATATCTGCCTGTATATTGCGGATTTGGGTATTGCGGATTTGGGTATTGCGATGCGGCGGACATATCATTTTACCTCTTTCATGCCTTGTGACCTCCAATCTGTGTGTTCCGCTCTCTGGTCATCGCGCCTTCGAGCAGGTTGAATCCCTTGAGCACGGCATTGGGGCCGAAACGCCTGCGGATCTCCAGCATTGCGCCCTGAACCCGGCGCTCTTTTTCCAGTGCGTCATAGTCAGTGAAGAGATCGAGCTGGAAGACGCCGGTGTCCTCTTTGATCCTGATGGCATTGACGCCGAGCCGTCTGTAGAGCAGGCGGTGGTCTGTCTTGCGGTCAAACTGTTCCAGCAGTCCCTTGCGGATGGCAGAGACGCTGGCGGAGGGAACGCACAGACGGAAGGTTCCGTTACTGTGTCTGGGGTGAAGCCTTCCATAGAAGTCGACTGAGAGGGGACCGTCATAGTCCGGGCAGTGTTCCAGGCTCTTCCAGTCATAGCTGACCCACCAGGTCACACCCCTGCAGACCACATTTTTTTTGTACATATCTGCGCAGAGCAGTTCGATCATCTCCGTAAAGGCGATCCTCGCCTCTTCATAGGAATATGTCCTGGGCAGGACCTGTCCGTTGGAGATGCTGTGGTCATTGGTATGATAGCTTTTGATATCCCGCATGGTCACCGGCTCGATGCCCCA
>ODAI012243681.1_pt1 | contig 11918 bp, 11 predicted proteins | sample 1539321 | NCBI WGS metagenome assembly ODAI01 (sample SAMN02144231, study PRJEB22623) | gut metagenome | biome: sheep rumen | host: Ovis aries | place: New Zealand
CAAAGTATGACTGATTCTTGCTCGTATTTCTCAATGTGGCGTGTCTTCGACACGCTGAGTAGTAGGGGTTTCGCTATCCCCACACTGCGCTCCCGTTGGTCGCTTAGTATGGGGTTTCTGCGAGACGTTGCTAGGTCTCGGCAAAGCAAGCAAGCTTTCTTTGCGCTCAACCTTTCGCAACGTTATTGAGATTCAGCCTCTTCGAGGCTGCTGAAAATCAGTCTTTTATCAAACTAGAGCCTTGAATTAAAAACACAATTATCTACATATTAATCATCAAAAAAAACTTTAACTATGAAAAAGACCTTCACTATTGCAATGCTTATGCTCATTGCCGTTTCGTGTGCCTTCGGGCAGTACCGTCCCAAAAAGATGCCCCACCACCGCGGTGGGGGCAGCCGCGGCTCCTCGTCGGCCCAGAGCGAGATTTCCATCGGGGTGGGCTACATGTCCACCAGCCAGCTGGTCAACATCATCGAGAGTGCCAAACAGGCCCATGACAACTTCAACAACCCCATGGGCAACGAAGAGATGAACACCAACCTTTCGGTCTTCGGCCCCGCCCTCACGGTGCAGTATCTGTATGGCCTCTCGGAGCGGCTGTTTCTGGGAGCGGGGGTGGTCTATCAGCAGGCCACGGGCATGCAGGCCGCCCTCTCAAACATGACGGGCATGGAGAACAACTATGTCTTCGCGGGCAAGTACCTCACGCTGATGCCCACCCTGAAAATCTATTGGTTCAATCACGACCACTTCGGCATGTACTCCAAGCTGGCCGTGGGCGGCACCTACCGCATGGAGAGCGTCAACGGGGTGAGCGACAACGGATTTATGTTCAACGGGCAACTGAGTGCCATCTGTGCCGAGTTTGGCGGCGAGCATTTCCGGGCCTTTCTAGAGTCGGGCTTCGGTGCCAGCGGCTCGGCCTTCGGCGGTTTGAAATACACTTTCTAGCCAAAGCCTTTACTCAGTATAGCACTATATACTGTCCCCAACCAACCTCATTACACAGGGAAGCCTCCGGAAAAGGGAGGCTTCTTTTTTGCTCTTCGGGGAAGTGAAAAACTTGCTATGTCGCTAAAATATTGTATATTTGCAACTCAATAGACTTATTTTGCACAAATAAAATTTATTGATAATTAATAATATAAAAACATGAGAAAACTCTTTTCCAAAGCAATTCTTGCCCTGGCACTGCTCGTGGCCATGCCCGGCCTGAGCCGCGCCGACGAGGGCATGTGGCTTCTGAACCTCATCGGCAAGAACTATGCCGACATGCAGAAAGCCGGTTTCAAACTCACCCCCGAAGACATCTACAGCATCAACCAGAGCTGCATCAAGGACGCCATTGTGGGCCTTGGCAACGACGGCCGCTATTTCTGGCACTTCTGCACCGGCGAGATTATCTCCGACCAAGGCCTCGTGAGCACCAACCACCACTGCGGATATGGCAAGATTCAGGAGCACTCCACCGTGGCACACGACTACCTGCGCGACGGTTTCTGGGCCTACAGCAAAGACCAGGAGCTGCCCAACCCCGGCCTGACCGCCTCCATACTGGTGCGTGTGGACGATGTGACCGCCCAGGTGCTGGCCACCGTCAACGACGAGATGACCGAGGAGGCCCGCGCACAGGCCATCAACAAGATTAGCGAAGAGCTTGTGGCCAAAGGCAAGGCCGAAAACCCCGGCTGCGAGGCCAGCGTGCGCCCCATGTTCAACGGCAACCAGTTCTTCCTCTTCATCCACCGCATCTATAAGGATGTCCGCCTGGTGGGCGCACCTCCTTCCAGCATGGGCAAGTTCGGCGGCGACACCGACAACTGGATGTGGCCCCGCCACACTTGCGACTTCTCGCTCTTCCGCATCTACACTGCCCCCGACGGCAGCCCCGCCCCCTACGCCCAGGAGAACGTGCCCCTGAAGCCCAAGCACCACCTGCCCGTCAGCATCAAGGGCATTCAGGACGGCGACTTTGCCATGGTGATGGGTTTCCCCGGCACCACCGACCGCTTCCTCACCTCCTACGGCCTCGAAGAGACCATGAACATCACCAACAAGCTGGTCTACGAAATTCGCAGCGTTAAAATCGGCGTCCTGCGCGAGCAGATGGCCTCCAGCCAGGAAATCCGCATCAAGTACGCCTCCAAATATGCCTCCTGCTCCAACTACTGGAAGAACGCCCACGAGGCCAATATCGCCCTCAAGAAGCTGGACATCATGTCGGTCAAGCGCGGCATCGAGAACGAGTACCGCGAGTGGGCCAAGGGCCACGACATGAAGTACTCCCGCGCCCTGGGCCGCATCCAGGACGGCTATGCAGTGCGCGCCACCTATCAGGAGGCCAGCCAGTATGTGGTGGAAGGCCTGCTGTCGGGTCCCGAACTGCCGTGGCAGGGCTTCCGCGCCGGCCGCACCATCCTGTCCGCCAACGAGCGCTTTGGCCAAGATGCCTCACACATGCAGGGTATCTACACCAACCTCTCCAAGAGCATGGCCTCGTTCTACAAAGACTACGACGTGGCCACCGAGAAGAAACTGATCGCCGCCCTGTACAAGTATGTCTACGAGCACATGAACAAGAAGTATCTGCCCGAATTCCTCAACGAGGCCTGCAAGAAGTACAAGGGCGACTGGACCAAGTATGCCGAGACCCTGGTGGACAAGTCCATCTTCCGCGACCAGGCCACCTTCGAGAAGTTCATGAAGAACCCCAAAATCAAGACCATCGAGAAGGACGGCATCTACCTGACCGGCAAGGCTATCTACGAGGCCTATTTGGCCATCAACCAGAACGTGCCCCAGTCCAGCACCGACGACCTCAACCGCGGCAAGCGCGACTTTGTGGACGGCATCCTGCGCATGAACGACGGCAAGAAACTGATGGCCCCCGACGCCAACAGCACCATCCGCCTCACCTACGGCAATGTCAAGTCCTACCGTCCCCGCAATGCGGTCTCCTATGACTACTTCACCACCCTCGACGGTGTGATTGAGAAGGAAGGCCCCGTGGGAGGCGAGTTTGAGGTGCCCGCCCGCCTCACACAGCTCTATAAAGCCAAGGACTTTGGCCCGTATGCCAATGCCAACGGCGAGCTGCCCACCTGCTTTATCACCACCAACGACATCACCGGCGGCAACAGCGGCAGCCCCGTGATGGATGCCAACGGCAACCTCATCGGCCTGGCCTTCGACGGCAACAGCGAGGCTATGTCGGGCGACATAGACTTCGAGGAGAACCTGCAACGCTGCATCTGCCTCGACACCCGCTATATGCTGTGGGTTATCGACAAGTATGCCGGAGCCAAGAACCTCATCGACGAGATGACCATCGTCAAGTAGTCAGCCTCTGGGATAAATGTATAAATCCGGGGCCGCCCGTTGGGTGGCCCCGGATTTTTTGGTTTGAATGGGTGTGCGGGAATGGTAATTGGGGTTGATGTTTGTTGCCGTTGGGCTATAGGGCTGCTGTTAGCGGTTGCCCTGTTTCTATGTCGCGTCCCTGCCGGGACGCCTTCCAGTGCTACAGATAGACACCGCACTGCGCCTTCGGCTTGTACGGTGTTATTGAGGTCGCGTCCCTGCCGGGACGCCTTCCGGTGCTACGGATGGGCACCGCACTGCGCCTTCGGCTTGTACGGTGTTATTAATATTAAGCCTCCTCGAGGCTTCTTTACGGCAAATGCGGATAATCATTTTCTATTTCTCCATGTTGCCAATGGTCTGCCTGTTGATCAGTTCTGTTTGAACAACTCTTTTTCTAACAAGGAATAGACATATCCTGAACTCTGAGAGTAAAGATTGGACAATGGCCGAAGTAGGGCTTTGTAGGTATTGGAACTATAAACTACATCAACTGCACAAGGCAATGTGTATTGGTTGCGGTCAATCAGCAATTGTATCACGTCGGAGGTGATACCCTCGGTCATATACTTGAATTCCTGTTCAGTTACATTCATAAGGCAGTAATTTTTCTATGGCTTTTTCCGTGCAGAAAGCATATTGGAAGGTGATGCCTTTCATGTACTTCAACCTGCGAAGGAATTCTTTCCTATCAATGTTTCCCTCACGAAGATTACGTATTTGAAGACCCACACGGTCGTTGGCTATCGGGCCGTAAACCACATCGTAAGGGTGTGCGTAAGGCGGGATAAAGGACTCGTCGCGATTCAGATATACAAAGTCAGCCCACTCTTCGGTGTATCCGTCGAATGATTTATATGACAACGTTCCGTTTTTGGTCAGTTGTTCGTCAAAGCTATAGGTGTTAACGATAGGCTCGCCTCCGAAGATATCCACTCTGGCCATGGCAATTCTCATCGCTTGGCTTTTGTCGGCAGAGAGGTAGAAGGCTTGGCCGAAGTCCTTGTAAGGGTTGCACTGTGCAAGGTCGACGTGAACCACCTGCAAATTGGAGCCGTGATAGAGCGTAATCATAGTGTGCCTCCCATTCTGCGGCAATAGGCTGAGAGGTCGCGCACATTGGATGCAAACGACTGCGTGTGCAGATAGCCATACTGACGATCAAAAAGTTCTAAAGCCTTATATTGGCTCAGATACTTTGCAGCCTCCGAGGTAGTGAGCCCATAATGCTCTGCGAACTCTGCAATAAGTGCCACTATATATCGAACCTTGTCCGATGCCATTGTTTGATATGTTTTATTTGATAACGCGATTATTCTGTTTTTCGTATGTGTGCTTGTGATTAATCCTATTATTCCAATGACAAGGGCAATTCATCTGTCATTTCTCTTTTCTTGATAATGCCACCCAAAGCGCTCTTCCACTTGGCCGTACTTTTGCGCATTCTGTAGAATAAAGGAGCAGTGCGCCATGTCCACGGCACACTGCTCGCAATGCAGATTACACTGTCTTCACTGCTGGGGCACCACGCAGCAGAGCACCAGGTCTTCCCTAGAGTCGTTGATGATGGCGTGGGTGTGGCCTTTGGGGCAGTAGTGGATGTTGCCCTCGTCCAGTGTGAGGGGTCTGCCGTCGAAGAGAACCATGCCGCAGCCTTCCAGCACCATGATGATTTCGCTGCTGTCGTCATGGGTGTGCACGCCCACGGAGGCGCCGGGGGCCAGCTTGACACGCATGACCTTGTTCAGGTCGTCGTTGAACGAACGCACGTAGGCAAGGCCTTTGCCGCCCCGCATACCCTCTTGGACTTTCTCGGGCAGGGTGTCGAAGTCGATGACACCTATGGTGCAGAGGTTGGGCTGTGCCTCATCGAGCAGCTGGGTGCTGTCGGCGGTCTCAGTGGATTGGGGATTGTTTTTGCAGCCGGTGGTGGCAAACATGGCGGCCACTGCCAGCAGCAGGGTCAGGAATTGGAAACTCTTTTTCATCTTGTTGCTATCTTTTTAGTTATTAAAGGTCTTTGGGGGTATAGATGGCGTTCCACCAGGTGGGGTCGTCCTGCAGCCAGCGGTTGAACCAGGCCACCATGGTGTTGATCCACAGCTGCCGTTTATTGAAGTCCATGATGCCGTGGTTTTCGCCTTCCACCATCACAAAGGCGGTGGGCACGCCCAACAGTTTGAGGGCGGTGTACATCTGGATGGACTCGCCGATGGGCACGTTGGTGTCCTTGGTGCCGTGGGTGAAGAGCAGGGGCTTGTGAATCTTGTCGGCGTTGTAAAGGGGGGAGCGGTCGACATAGAGGTCCTTGCGGGTCCAGGGGTAGGAGCCCGCGGCGCTGACCTCGCTGTAGCTGTAGCCCCAGTAGCCCTCGCCCCAGTAGCTGGTGTGGTCGGAGATGCCGGCATGGCTGATGCCGGTGGCGAAGAGGTCGGTCTTGGTCAGCAGCAGCTGGGTCATGAAGCCACCATAGGAGGCACTCACGCAGCCTATCTTCTCGCGGTTGACCCAAGGGTTGCGGGCGAACCACTCGGTGGCCTCGATGATGTCCTCGGCGATGCCCTCACCCATGGTGTTCACGTGGCGGGCACCCCAAGCCTGTCCGAAGCCGGAGGCCCCGCCGGGGTTGACCACCAGCACGATGTAGCCGTTGGCATTCCAGTAGTGGGCCGGATAGTGGCTGCCGCCGCCGAAACGGCGGGGGGTGGGGCTGCAGCCGCCATAGTAGTGCACGATGACGGGGTATTTCTTGTTCTTGTCGAAATGGGCGGGCAGGTAGTAGTGGCCCGAGATGGGGTAGCCGTTTTTGCTCATAAACTGGAAGCCCTCGCAGGTGCCGAGGTCTATCTGCGACATGCGGTTAGCGTTGATGTCGTCCACCTCCTTCACTTGCAGACGGTCCTTCTTGCCCACGGTCAGTTCGTAAAGCCTGTCAGAGGTGCAGGCCCCGCTGCCGTAGTAGAGCATACGGGTGCCGCCCATGGCCAGGCTGGCGGTGGTGATGACCTCGCAGGGCTGCTCTACTTTGCTGATGGCATAGCTGTTGAGGTTCATCTGATAGAGGCTCACGGAGTCTTTGTTTTCGGCGATGAGGAAGCAGCGGCCCCCTTCGGACAGCAGCACCTGCTTGATGGAGGGGTCGAAGTTGCGCGTGAGGGGTCGCACGTCCTTGGTGTCGGCATCCAGCAGGTAGAGCTGGTAGTCGAACTCGTTGGGGATTAAATCTTCCGGCAGGGTGCAACCGATGCGGTTGAAGGCTTCGGCACTGGCGGTGACCAGAAGTTGGTGAGTGCCCGGGATGAAGTCCATATTGATGAGGAAGCCGTCCTCGCGCACCAGGGTGTCCACCTGCAGGGTCTGCAAGTCCATGCGGCACACCGTGGTCAGCGAGGTGGGCCGCTGGGTGAGACGGCTGCGGTTGATGCCGAAGACCATGTAGCGGCCGTCGGAAGAGAGGTCGTAGACCCACACGTTCTTGTTGCCGAAGGTGAGGGGCTGCATCACGCCGCTCGCAAGGTCTATCTTGGAGAGGCGGCTGCGGTTGCGGAAGTTGGGCTGGCGGTCGTCGGGCACCAGTATCTCATATACGTCCTTCTCCCTCTGCGGCCCTTTGACCTCCTCGCTGACGATGAGGTAGTCCTCGGTGGGCGACATGTATACCGACCCTTCGGGCAGGTCGCTGTAGAGAAGGGTGATTGCGCCATTGGCTGGGTCCACGGCATAGAGCTGCCGTTTGCCCTCCTCCTTGCGGATGGAGAGGTACTTGTCGCTCCGGGGCATCCATTGGTAGAAGTCCTTCACGGCCACTTCGCGGCCAGTGTTCATATCCTTGACGGCCACCTCGTAGTGGTTAGACCCGTCGGGATTGAACCAACTCTTGCCCACGCGGGCATACCTCCCGCTATGCGAGAGGCTCACGCCTGCATAGTGGCGCATCTCCATGTTGTCGGCCAGCGAGAAGGGACGCTTGCCGCCCTCTGCAAGAGTGGTGAGGGACACGCGGGAGCTGTCCGCTGTCTTCAGCTCCACCTGTAGGGCAGCGGTATCGGCAATATAGCGGATGGCCACGCGGTACTGCCCAGGCTGGTAGCCCTGTTCGCCACGGGTTTCCTTGTCGTTCACCAGCACCTTGTAGTGCTTAGGTCCTTTCACTTTCACCTCCACCTTGGCGTAGCCCTGCACGCTGAACTCGAAGCCAGCCATATACAGCTCCACCCGAGAGGAGTCGGAGAGAATGGGGGCGGCACTGAGGTCCAGCAATGGGGACTTCCAAAGCCCCTCGGATGCCAGCCGGGTCCCCAGCAGCAATTCTTTGTTATACTTGGTCTGGGCTGCATCCACACTGTCGATTAGCATGGGTTGCTGAATGGTGTAGGGGCCGCAATGGCGCACCTGCTCCACCTTGACCGACTGGGCCATGGCCACCGTCGTCAGCAATGTCAGTAGAGTGGTAATAATTGCTTTCATAAAATGTATTTATAAAATGTTATCCTATTAAAATGAACTGCAAAAATACATAAAAATCCCCACATAATCACCCTTGCGGCACAATTTCTACTTGACAGGGGAGCCTATCACCCAGGCGCCGCCTCTGGTGACACATTGACAATCTGGACAATTGGGGGGGCTGGAGGTAAGTGAAAACAGAGGAATTCGGAACTCTAAAGGTGTGTTCTATTTATTTGTTTCCATTGTCGCGTCCCGTCGGGACGCAGATTACTGACGTCTGAGTATCACGGCACTGCGCCTTCGGCTTGTACCGTGTTATTAATAGTCTCACCCCTTCTGGGTGATTTATAGAAGTCCCCTAAAATGAAAAAAGTTCCTAAATCAAAATATTTTTGTATCTTTGCATTTTGAATAATAAGAATAACAGAAACATAAATTAAATAACAAAATCATGGGTATCAATATTTTTGCTCTGATTATCGGTGCCATCTTCGTCAACAATGTGGTGTTGGCGCAATTCCTCGGCATCTGCCCCTTCTTGGGCGTTTCCAAAGACGTAAAGAGTTCTATCGGCATGAGCGGCGCAGTATTCTTTGTGATGCTGCTGGCCACCCTAGTCACCTGGCTCATCAACACATATGTGCTGATTCCCTTCAAACTGGAGTATCTGCAGACCATTGCCTATATCTTGGTCATCGCCGGACTGGTGCAGATGGTTGAAATCGTGCTCAAGAAGATTGCCCCGGCGCTCTATCAGACGTTGGGTGTCTTCCTGCCCCTGATCACCACCAACTGCGCTGTGCTGGGTGTCGCCATCCTGGTAGTGCAGAAGCACATGAACCTGCTGGAGAGTGTCATCTATTCGGCCAGCATCGCCATAGGTTTTGCCCTGGCCATCGTCATCTTTGCCGGCATACGGGAGCAGATGGAGCTCACCGGAGTGCCCAAGGGGATGAAGGGCGTGCCCATCGCACTGGTCACCGCCGGCATCCTTGCCATGGCATTTATGGGGTTCAACGGACTGGTTCCACTGCCCTAAAAAGATGCCAAAAGAGCCCCAAATACGACGATTATCCGACCAAAAAATACTGAATTTCAGGGGGAAAACTTGAGAAAATGCCAAAAAAGTTGCGTTTTTAACATTTTGAATTTTAACATTTTGTGAACACGTTAAGTTTTTTTGACATTTTTTTTCTTTTTAGTCGTAGAAAATGTGTTACTTTTGCATCCGATTTCGAACCACGGAAGGGACGAAAGAAAGAGTAAGAAAAAATTATTAATAACCTAGTATAGATAACTTTAAAAAAAAATTGAGAAATGAAAAAAGTAATGTTCCTTATGGCTGTAGCTGGCATGTTCGCTTTCGCAGCTTGCAACAACACCCCCGCCGAAGAGGCAGTCGTTGACACTCCCGCCGTTGAAGAGATGGTTGAAGAGACCCCCGTCGTTGACAGCACCGCTGTTGAGGCCGTTGAGGCTGCTGCTGAAGAAGTTGTTGCTGAATAATTGCCACACAACCGAACGAAAAATAAGGTCGGCCCAAGGTCGACCTTATTTTTTATACCCTCTTTTTATTGATTATCTATATTTTTTTTGTACCTTTGCATTTTATTTGAATGGTGGAGGTTCGCACCCGAAGGGCTGCCTCCAAACAAAATAGACATTTGAAAGACAACCGACTATGACAGATACTACAAACCGCGAAATTGTCTGCAGCGGCATCCGACCCACAGGCAACATCCATTTGGGCAACTACTTTGGTGCCCTGCGCAACTTCGTCCGTATGCAGGACGAGCACGACTGCTATTTCTTCGTGGCCGACTACCACTCCCTCACCACCCACCCCACCCCGGACGATCTCTATGGCAACGCCCGCCAGATACTCATCCAGTACATCGCTTGCGGCCTCGACCCCGACAAGGCCACCATATACCTGCAGAGCGACCTGCCCGAGACCATCGAGCTCTACCTCTTCCTGAACATGAACGCCTACCTGGGCGAGCTGGAGCGCGTGACCAGCTTCAAGGACAAGGTGCGCCAGAACCCCAACAACGTCAACGCCGGCCTGCTCACCTACCCCACCCTCATGGCCGCCGACATCCTTATCCACAAGGCCACCAAAGTGCCTGTGGGCAAGGACCAGGAGCAGCACTTGGAGATGACCCGCACCTTTGCCCAGCGGTTCAACAATATGTACAAACACGAGGTCTTCCCCCTGCCCCAAGCCTACAACTTCGGCCACGACCTCATCAAAATTCCCGGACTGGACGGCAGCGGCAAGATGGGCAAAAGCGAGGGCGAGGGCAACGCCATCTTCCTCAATGAGGACCCCAAGTCCATCCGCAAGAAAATCATGCGTGCCAAGACCGACAGCGGCCCCACGGAGATGAACCAGACCAAGCCGGCGGAGATAGAGAACCTCTTCACCCTCATGAAGGTGGTCTCCACGCCCGACACGGTGGAGTACTTCGACGACCTTTACAACCGCTGCCAGATACGCTACGGCGACATGAAGAAACAACTGGCCGAGGACATGGTCAACTTCTGCGAGCCCTTCCGCCTGAAGATTGAAGAGCTCTCTGCCAACGAGGACTATCTGCGTCGCGTGATGGACCAAGGCAAGGAGAAAGCCCGCGAGAGTGCGCACCGCACCATCGAAGAGGTGCGCCACGTCATCGGCTACCGCAACTAAAAAAACGCTGAACGGCTCCTGCCCACCACTATTAACTATAAGGCAACTAAAAAAATGCCCTGAAAGGGCAAAACATAAAATAAACGATTTATAGTACTCACCATCAACTATTAACTTGTACACTATGCACAACCAAGTAGTCATCATGGCCGGAGGCATCGGAAGCCGCTTCTGGCCCCTCAGCACCCCCGAATACCCCAAGCAGTTCATCGACATCCTGGGCTGCGGCCGCACGCTCATACAGCTCACCGTGGACCGTTTCAAAGGTCTCTGCCCCTTGGACAACTTCTGGGTAGTGACCAACGCCGCCTATGTCGACATCGTGCGGCAGCAGCTGCCCGACCTGCCCGCCGCCCACATCCTAGCCGAGCCCGCCGCCCGCAACACGGCCCCCTGCATCGCCTGGGCCTGCTGGCGCATCAGGCAGGAAGACCCCGAGGCTAACGTGGTGGTTACCCCGGCTGATGCCGTGGTGATGAACCCCGAGGAATTCCGCCGCGTGATAGCCAACGCGCTCGACTTCACCGCGGGGAGCAACGCCATCGTCACCATCGGCATCAAACCCAGCCGCCCCGAGACAGGCTACGGCTACATCAAGACCAGCCCCTCCGGCACCCCCCAGGGCGAAATCCTGCCCGTGGAAGCCTTCAAGGAGAAGCCCGACCTAGAGACTGCCCAGCAGTATCTGGCCGACGGCGGCTACCTGTGGAATGCCGGCATCTTTGTGTGGAACGTGGCCACCATCACCAGCGCCATCCAGACCTACAAGCCCCAGTTGGCCGCCGACATGGACCGTATGGTCACCCCTGCCGACGTGCAAAACATCTTCCCCAACTGCGAGAAGATTTCTATTGACTATGCCGTCATGGAGCCCGCCGCCGCCGAAGGCAAGGTCTACACCCATCCCGCCGACTTCGGCTGGAGCGACCTGGGCAACTGGGCCTCGCTCCACGACAAGCTGAGCCACGACCCCCAAGGCAACGGCGTGGTGGGCAACGTGCACCTCTACGAGTGCAGCAACTGCGTGGTGCATACCGAAGACGCCCGCAAGGTGGTCCTACAAGGACTGGACGGCTACATCGTCTCAGAGAAAGGCGGTCAAATCCTCGTCTGCCGCCGCAGCGAAGAGCAACGTATCAAAGAGTTTTCACAAAACTAACCCCTTCTAATCTTGCCTGCCCTACACCGACAGGCAAGATTTTTTTTTCACCCTCGCGAATATTTTGCCCCACTGAGACGTTTATTGATAGTAAGAACACTTACCTTAATGTTTAACGCTCTAGTACAAAGTATGACTGATTCTTGCTCGTATTTTTCAATGTGGCGTGTCTTCGACACGCTGAGTAGTAGGGGTTTCGCTATCCCCACACTGCGCTCCCGTTGGTCGCTTAGTATGGGGTTATTGAGATTCAGC
>ODAI012439509.1_pt1 | contig 11918 bp, 9 predicted proteins | sample 1539321 | NCBI WGS metagenome assembly ODAI01 (sample SAMN02144231, study PRJEB22623) | gut metagenome | biome: sheep rumen | host: Ovis aries | place: New Zealand
TATTGATTATTATGAAAAACTTTATCCAAAAAGAGATTTAAAAGAAGGAGCAGTTGTATCTAGATTCGCGCCATCTCCAACTGGATTTGTACATATGGGAAGTTTACTTGCTTCATTTATTGCAAAAAAAGTTCCTGAGCAAACAGATGGTGTTTTTTATTTAAGAATTGAAGATACTGATGGTAAAAGAACTGTTGAAAATGGTGTTCAAGGTATTATTGACGATTTAAAAAATTTCGAAATTGATATTGATGAAGGTGTAATTTCTGAAACAGAAGAAAAAGGAAATTATGGTCCATATGTACAAAGTAAGCGAAAAGAAATATATGAAACTTATGCTAAACACTTAGTTGAAGAAGGTCTTGCATATCCTTGTTTTTGTACTCCTGAAGAAATAGATGAAATAAGAAAAATTCAAGAGATAAATAAAGAAAGAATTGGATATTATGGAAGCTATGCCAAATGTCGTTTCTTAACTAATGAAGAAAGAGCCGAAAAAATTAAAAATGGGGTTCCATATATAATTCGTTTAAAATCACCTGGTGATTTTAATAAAAAAGTTGTATTAAATGATTTAGTTCGTGGTAAAATTGAATTTCCAGAAAATGATTTAGACATCGTTTTAATAAAGAGTGATGGACTTCCTTTATATCACTTTGCTCATGCAATTGATGATCATTTAATGAGAACAACTCACATTTTACGTGGAGAAGAATGGATTTCCTCAACACCGGTACATTTACAATTATTCCAAGTTTTAGGATTTGAAACACCTAAATATGCTCATCTTGGAGTCATTATGAAAATTGATGAAGATGGAACACGTCGTAAATTATCAAAACGTAAAGATCCAGAAGCAGCAGTTAGTTATTACCATGAACAAGGTATTCCAGTTGAAGCAGTTAAACTTTACCTTATGACTATAGCTAATTCAAATTTTGAAGGTTGGTGGGATCAAAATCCAACATTAAGTTATAAAGATTTCAAATTTGATTTTAAGAAAATGAGTGTTAGTGGAAGCTTATTTGACCTTGAAAAATTATTAAATATTTCTAAAAGTTATATTAGTAGAATGAAAGCTACTGAAGTATATGAACAAACATTAGCGTGGGCTAAAGAATTCGATAGTGAATTTACAAATATTCTTGAAAAATATAAAGAATATACAACTGCAATTTTAAATATCGAAAGAGAACAAAAGAAACCAAGAAAAGATTATGAATCTTTCTCATCAATAAAAAAATATATTTGGTATATGTTTGATGAGTACTTTACAGGAAATCTTAATTATGAATTTCAAAAAATAACTGATAAAGAAGAAATAAAAAATATTTTATTTACATATATTGATAAATATTATGATGAAAGTGATGACAAAGAAACATGGTTTAATAAGATTAAAGAATTATCAACAAAACTTGGATATTGTGCTGATATGAAAGAATATAAAGCTAATCCAGATGCATATAAAGGTAATGTTGCTGATGTATCTACTGTAATTAGAGTAGCAACAACATCATCATCTCAAACACCTGATTTATATGAAATTCTTAAATTATTAGGCAAAGATAGAATTAAGGCTAGATTTGATAGATTTATGTAAAAACAAGTAGATTTCTCTACTTGTTTTTTTATGTAAAATTATATTTTCTTTCACTTATTGTAACATTTTTGTAACTTTTGTATGATATACTTATAATGTGAGGAGATATTTATGATTGAACTAAAGAATGTATCAAAATATTATTACCAAAATGGTATGATTGCTTCTGGTATTTCCAAAGTAAACCTAAAACTTGAAATGGGTGAATTTGTAGTAATTACTGGAGAAAGTGGTAGTGGTAAATCAACACTATTAAATGTGCTATCTGGACTTGATAGTTATGAAGAAGGGGAAATGTATATAAATGGCGAGGAAACTAGCCATTACACGGAAGCTAATTTTGAAAACTACAGAAGGAAATATATAGGAAACATTTTTCAAACATTTAATTTAGTTAATAGTTATACAGTATATCAAAATGTAGAATTAGTATTATTATTAAATGGTGAAAAAAAGAAAAATATTAAATCTAAGGTTTTAGATATAATTGATACAGTAGGCTTAAAAAAGTTTAAAAATACAAAAGTATCAAAGTTGTCAGGTGGTCAAAAACAACGTGTAGCGATAGCAAGAGCACTTGCAAAAGAAACACCGATAATTGTTGCTGATGAACCTACAGGAAACCTAGATTCCAAATCAGCTAATCAAATTATGCAACTATTACATAAAATTTCTAAAGATAAATTAGTAATAGTAGTCACGCACAATAAAGAACAAGTAGAAAAATATGCAACACGTTTAATACAAATGCATGATGGTAGAATTTTAGAAGATAAAATGATTACTAAACCTGAGTCTAATATAAATACTGAAATTAAAATTTATAAAAATATAACTATTCCGAATCGAATTAGATTAGGATTTAGAAATACTTTTAATATTATTCCTAAATTCTTACTTATACTAATTGTATTCTTATTTATTTCAACAGCTTTATTATTTGAGTATTCGTCATTTAAAGAAGCAGAAAGTAAACTTGATGATAGTGGTGAAAATTATGTTTTTAGAGATAATGATTTAAGAAGAATAATAATTAAAAAAAAGGATTCTTCACCAATTACTAAAGATGATTTAACTAAATTATCGAATGCTGAACATATTTCTAAAGTAGTAAGTGATGATATTTTATTAGACTCAAGTATGTTACTAAAGGATGAAAAAGAATATTATTATATTGATGGCCTTTTAAAAAATATTGATTTATTTGAAGATAAAGTTGATTATGGTAGAATGCCAGAAAATGAAAACGAGATTATTATTTCAGCATCTAGTTATGAATGGTTTCTTCAAGAAAAACCTGATGATATTTTAAATAAAGAATTTCAATTATCTACTAATATGGATGAAAATAATTATGTAACTGTTAAAATTGTTGGTATTAAAAAAGCACAAAATAATTATGTTGAATGGAATACTATTTATATTTCTGATGCTATGGTTAATAGTTTAAGATATGCAGTTAATCAATCATATAGTAAGACAAAAGTATTATTTGAAAATGCATATCATGATTCAAATTATTATAATTCTGAATTTAGAATTATAAAGTCTGATAGAGTACCATCTGGTCAAGCATACATTAGTGATGATTACAGTTATATGTGTAAAAATGAATATTGTATTAATCATTCATTAAATGTTTCAATCTCTAATCTTTATTATAGCGATTCTATAGATTTAAAAGTAACTAAAACTTATACTAAGAAGAATTATAAGAGACTTTTAGGATTAGATAATTATGATGAATACAATGGGGCTGTATTTGTAAATACAAATGATTATAATAATATGTTTAATAAAGATACATATCAAAGTAGTATATTTGTAGATGATGTTAAGTATTTAGATATTGTAAATATAGAACTACAAAAAAATAATTATAAAACTTTAGTTATGAAGGATACTTTATATAATGCTGGAAAAGATGGTGCAATTATGATGCAAATGATTTCCATCATAGTTACAATTATTCTAGTAATTACATTATTCTTTATTTCTTATTTTGTTATTAAGATTATTTTAAAATCAAGAAGTATCTACTTTACAACTATTCGTATTCTTGGTTCAACCAAAAGAATAGCTAAGCAAATTTTAAATATTGAATTATTCTTTAATGCAACAATTGCATACTCAATCTGTTTATTAATTATCTACTTAACTAAGACACATGCGCTTAATGTTAAGATGGTAAAAGAGATGCTTCCATTTATAACTGTAACTGAATTAGTGATTGTATATTTAATTTTAATACTTATGTCACAACTAATTTCAAATCGTTTTGCAAGAAAGATTTTCAAACATTCAGTAATGAAAACTATGGTAGAGGAGGCAGAAAAATGATTAATCTAGTTAATGTTAACAAATATTTTAATCGCCACCGCAAGAATCAAGTTCATGTTATTGATAATACTTCTTTAAAATTAGATAATCATGGATTAGTAGCTTTCTTAGGACATAGTGGTAGTGGTAAGACAACACTTCTTAATATTATAGGCGGTTTAGATAAGTTCCAAAAAGGAAAATTTTACATTGATGGTAAAAAGATAACTAAGTTTAATTATTATGAAATGGATAAAATAAGAAATGCTAAGATTGGTTATATTTTTCAAGATTATAAATTAATTGATACTTTAACAGTTTATGATAATATTGCTTTAGTTTTAAAGATGATAGGTATTAAAAACAAAAAAGAAATTAAAAAACGCGTTGATTATGTTTTAGAAAAAACAGGAATGTATCGATATCGTAATCGTATGGCAAATATGCTATCAGGTGGTGAAAGGCAAAGAGTAGGTATAGCGAGAGCACTAGCTAAAAACCCAGATATTATTTTAGCTGATGAACCAACTGGTAACCTTGATAGTAAGAATTCTATTGAGATTATGAATATTATTAAATCAATATCTAAAAATAGATTAGTAATTCTTGTTACACATGAAATTGATTTAGCTAATTTCTATGCCGATAGAATAGTTAAAATAGAAGATGGAAAAGTAATAGAAGATAAGAAAAATGATATTACTGATGATTTAGATTATCGTATGGATAATACTATCTATTTAAAAGATTTTAAAAAGCATAAAAAACTTACTCAAGATGATATGAATATTAATGTATATTCTGATAGAGAAGAAACTACTGATATTGATATTGTGTTTAAAAATGGAAATATTTACATTAGAAGTAATGGCCATGAAAAGATAGAACTTATCGACGATAATTCCAGTATTGAACTTGTAAATGATCATTATAAAAAGATTAATAAAAAGATTTATGAAGATTATGATTTTAATTTAGATAGTGTTGCTAATAGTAATCAAAAGATTAGATACTCTTCTATTTATAATCCAGTTACTTTAATCATAAATGGTTTTAAAAAGGTATTTAATTACAGTTTTGTTAAGAAGCTTTTATTAATAGGATTTTTCTTAACTGGCTTATTTATGATTTATTCTGTTAGTAGTATGTATGCTGCTGTTAAGGTAAATGAAAAGGATTTTATTAAGATAAATAAGAACTATCTATCAATTAATATTCCTAAGCTTACAGTTGATGAATATAATGAATTTTCTAATATTGAAGGAGTTAACTATATTTTATTGAATGACTCTAAAATAGGTTTTAAAATAACTTATAAAGATTATTATCAAACTTCTAACAATGAAGAAAGATTGTCTGGATCATTGTCAAGCATTAATATGATTACTAAAGATGATCTAATATATGGTCGTATGCCAGAAAATAATCATGAAATAGTTATTGATAAGATGGTATATGATAAGTTAAAAGATGATGGAATGATTAGATTTGTTGGTATTACTGATGCCAGTAAAGTAGTTGATTTACCTGTATATAATAAAGTAGGAGAAACTTTTAAAATAGTTGGCGTAACTGACTTAATAAGTCCATCAATATATGCATATGAAGATATTTTTAATAATTTAATTATAAATAGTGTTAAAGAGGATGATTTATATGCAGAAGGGGATAGGATAGATGCAACTTATTTAGATTATCACTTACTTCAAGATAAGATTAATATCACAAAAGGTAGAATGCCTGAAAATGATTATGAAGTTATTGTTCATGAAGAAAATCAAGAAGCTATGAAACTAAATAAGGAAATAGATGCAAAGATTAATGATAAGAAGCTAAAAGTAGTTGGATATTATAGAACTCAATATGATTATAGATATTATTTTGTAAATGAAAATACTTTAAAATATAATTTAATTAGTACTACTAAAAAGTTAACTGTTTATCCACAAGATAAAGAAAGTGTAATAGCCAAGTTTAGAGAAAAACAAATAAATATTCAAGATTCATACAAACAAGCTAAAGATAAATATATCAATAGTAGAAAAGATGATGTTATGAAAAAGCTTGTTGTAGCTATAGTAATTATTCTAATATCTCTTGTTGAAATATTCTTAATGATTAGATCATCTTTCTTATCTAGAATTAAAGAAATAGGTATTTTAAGAGCTATTGGTGTTAAAAAAACAGATATTATTAAGATGTTCTTAGGTGAAATTATAGCTATCGCTACTATTGGAGGTTTAATTGGTATATTATTTATGGCTTATATGATTAAATTTTTACTAAGAGTATCATATTTAAAAAATATGTTTGTATTAAATCCACAAGTAATTTTAATATCAATTATTCTTATGTACTCATTTAATATTATTGTTGGATTAATTCCAGTATTTAATGTACTTAGAAAGACACCTGCTCAAATACTTAGTAGACATGATATTGAATAAAGATACGTTTATCGTATCTTTTTTTCTTTTGTTGATATATAATAATTAATGGTGATAAAAATGAGTATTTTAGATACATTAAGAACTTTAATAAGTGGATATCTTGGTATAGGTGAAATGGATGAGTATACATCTAAAGAATACATTTTAAAAGAAGTATCTGACTACATTAATGAATATATGACAGAAAATGGGTTGGATGAAAGTGTTTATATAGAAGAAAAGAATAATTTAGAAAAATTATCACTTGATAGAAAACTACAAGATTCTATACTTGTTTTAAATATGATTGATGGCCCAATCGATCTAAAATTACTAATTAGAAATAAATTGAGTGAATTAGGTAAATAGTACTTTTAAATGTATGATATTTGTGTTATACTTTAAAAGTACATTTAATTGGTCTGTTGGTGAAGTGGCTTAACACATCGCCCTCTCAAGGCGACATTCACGGGTCCGAATCCCGTACAGATCACCATTTTGAATTAACTAGGTTATACCTAGTTTTTTTTGTATAACGGATGTTTATTATACATATAATATAGGTAAGAAGTACTGACAAAATGGGCTGAAATTTGCATTAAAAACTCAAATATGGTATAATTATATTGCCCGAGAGAGGAAAATTATGAAAAAAATTTGTAATTATACTTTCCAGTTGGTATGTATCTATATAGTGATTTTAACGTTATTTTCAATCTTTAATTTTGATTTAACTAAAACACACTATAATAAGACTGTACACAATGTAGATGAAGAAAAAGTTTTGGATAGTACTCTTTTAACAGAAGATCTTAAGCAAGTAGCTGAAGATGAAAAGAAGGAAGAGGAAAGTATAAATAGTGAAGTAGAAGAACAACCTACAGAAGATAAAGTTGAACAAGTTTATGAACAACCAAAACCTATTGAGATACCTAATGTAAGTATTCAAGATGTATCTGGCTATCAAGCACTTGCATCTGAAACTGTTAACATAAGTCATTACGGGCATGATTGTAGCGGATGTAGTAACAGTACAGCATCAGGTTATTATATAGGTGATGGTAGAAAATATTATAATGATTCAACATATGGTAGCGTAAGAATAGTTGCTGCAGATTATAAATATCCTGAAGGAACTATATTACGTTTAAATTGCTATGGTAATTCATTTGCCGCCATTGTATTAGATCGTGGTGGTAGTGTTGGAGATCATGGTAAGTATCAATTAGATTTACTTGAATCTAATGAACAAGAAGCATTAAGCGCTGGGGTTGTATATGGTGCTTCCTTAGAAGTATTAAGATATGGTTATTAGTATCTTAATACTTTTTTTGTGCGATAAAAAAAGGAAAACTATTTTGTTTTCCTAACTAATCTATAAAAATTAATACTTGGGTGATTAAATAAACGATATCCAGAATCACTAGTACCAATACCACCAGATACATAAAGAGTACTACCGCCTAATTCATATTTTGAATTTAAATAATTCTTGCCTTCATTAGATTTAATTAATCCACCAATAAAAGGTAATCTAACTTGACCATTTAAATTATGACCAGCAAGTATTAAACTTGGTTTATATCTACTACTAATAGTAGAAGCAATATCTGCTTCATGAATAATAGAAATAGTAAATAAATTATCTATTTCATTAAAACTAAAAGTTTGCCCTAAATCACAATCATTATTTAAAATACTACCACATCCAGTAAGTAGGATTGGTGTATTACTTTTATAATAAACTAATTCATAGGTATTATTAATAATTTTAAACTTGGTATTATCCATAACTTTACTATAGTATTTATTCTTATAATCCATGTCGCCTTTAATTGCATATAACCCTATACTTGCGTTTATTCTATTAAGCTCTTTTGTTAAAAATTTAACATCATTATCAGTAATATTATCATTTTCTGCAAATAAATCACCATTAAATATAACTACATCAGGTCTAATTTCATTAATCTTATTAACTAATTTTTTTACTTCTTTTTCATGTACAGTACTTAAGTATTTTAAATCAGAAAACTGAATAACTTTTAATCCATGTAATTCTTCTGGTAAATTATCACTTTCAACTTTATATTCTCTAACAACTAATCCCTTTGTCCCAACATAATGCATATAAAACATAGAAGAAAGGATAATAATTATTATTAAAAGAATAATCTTAAAAATCTTTTTTAATCTTTTTTTTCTAATTTCATTTTTTTCTTCTTTTCTTAAATCGTTTTCTAATTCTTTATTTTTATTTTCCCTTGTTTCATTTATCATAATAATATAACTCCTACAACAATGGATAGAATAGTAGCAGCAGTATTATGTAACATATGCATAAGTGTTGATGTATAAATGCAGTCTGTTTTAACATATGTTAGAGCAAAAGCTATTCCTAAACTAGAATAAGAAATTATATATAATAAATCCCATAAACTATTAAAGCTTAATACTACATGTAAAGCCCCAAATACTAATCCTGAAGTTAGCGCAAATACTTTATCATTTTTAAATACATCTCTAAATGCTTTTCTAAATGTTAATTCTTCAATAAATGGAGCAAGTATTCCAATTGTGATAATTGATAGATATTTAGAAGAGTGAATTAATTCTTGAACGTTTTGTTCGTTTACAGCTTCAGCTTTTGTTAAAAATCCAATTAGAATATTTGAAATCATCATAACAATTATACCAATTAACCAATATTTAACAGCTACATCCATATATTTATAAAAATTTTCTTTTATTTTTCTTAAATCATTTTTTAAATCTTTAAAATACATGATTACTAATATTAATAATAATAAAGCATCTGAGAAAGATGTTAGTATTAAATTTTGATTAGCTGTTAAATTATTAATGTCATAATTCAAAATTTTAACAAGTATTAATTGAAATAAACTGGAAAAAAAGAATAATAGTAAAACCATTAATGATTTTGGTACTAGTTTTATTTCTACGTTTTTTGTAGTGGCATAATAATTAAATAAACTACATATTAATCCAGTTAGAATCATTCCAATATAGCCAAATGGTCTGCCATCTATTTTGGAGATTAAAAGAGGAATAGCTAATCCTAAAACTCCAAAGCATATAACTTGAATTAAACTTATTTTTTCTTTATTTTTGTTTGCATAAGCAAATGGTAATAGTGTAAATAATGCTGTTAAAAACACTATAACGATTGTATTCATAAAAAACCTTCTTTCTATATTAATATCTTATCATATTTATTATTATTTAGTCATAATATAAAATACTTTTTACATATCCTTTACAAAATTATAAAAACACCCAATAAATTAAGGAAAAAACAACAAAAACTATGTACTATTTAGAAAAATATGATATAATTAAATCACAACGAGTGGGAAACCACTCGGTTTTGTTTAGTCTAAAGGAGGTTTTATGAAAGAAAAGATTATTGAAGCTATAGGTGATAAACTAGATAATATGGGTTTAAAAATCTATGATATTACTTATGGAAAGGTAGATGGAGAAAACACTTTAACTATCATTTTAGATAGAGAAGAAGTTATTAACATTAATGAAGTAGTTATGGCTACTAGAATCATTAACCCAATTTTAGATAAGTTAGATTTAATTAAGGATAGTTATACACTAGATGTATATGCAAAAGAAAAAGGAGAAGAAGTATAAAATGAACGGGAAAGAATTTATTAAGGCAGTAGACTTAGTAGAAAAAGAAAAAGGAATTGATCGTGAGATTATTTTCGAAGCAATGGAAAATGCTTTAATGGCTGCATACAAAAGAAATACTGGTATTCAAAATTCAAAAGTAATTATTGATAAAAAGACTGGAGATATCAAAGTATTCTCATATTTAACAGTAGTAGCTGATAATAAAGGTGAAGCTGAAGATGAAGATGATATCGATTTAGATTATGAAATAGCTTTAACAGATGCTAGAAAAATTGATAAGAGCTTAAATATCGGTGATACTATTGATACTGAAGTAACACCAAAAGATTTTGGACGTGTTGCTACTTCAACAGCTAAACAAGTATTAATTCAAAAAATACGTGAAGCTGAAAGAAATAGTATTTTAAATGATTTAGGAGACAAGCAAGATGAAATGTTAATAGGAACAGTAGAACTTGAAGATACTGATAACTATTATATTAATTTAGGAAGAAGTAATGGTATTTTACCTAAAAAAGAATGTATTCCTGGTGAAAAAATTAAAATGGGATCACAAATTAAAGTATATGTTACTAAAGTTGATTCAAATAGCAAAGGTTTATTAATTCTTTTATCTCGTAAACATTATGGATTTGTTAAGAGATTATTTGAGCTTGAAATACCTGAAATTAATGATGGTTCAGTTTTAGTATATAGTGTAGCTCGTGAAGCTGGAGCTAGAAGTAAAGTGGCTGTATATTCTGAAAAAACTAATATTGATCCAATTGGAGCATGTATTGGAGAAAAAGGTACAAGAATTGGTAATATTTTAAATGAATTAAGCGGTGAAAAAATTGATATCGTTAAATATGATAAAGAACCTGCTGTATTTATTGAAAATGCTTTAGCACCTGCTAAGGATTTAAAAGTATTAATTATGGATCCTAAAAAAGAAGAAGCTTTAGTTATAGCTGATGGAGATAATTTCTCATTAGCAATTGGTAAGAAAGGTATAAATGCAAAACTTGCATCTCGTCTTACTAAATATAAAATTGATATTAAAACAAGTGAAGAAGCAAAAGAATTAGGAATAAACTTTAGAGATGAATAATATGAAAGTAAAAAAAATACCTATGCGTATGTGTTCTGTAACTAGAGAAAGATTTCCTAAACAAGAATTAATTAGAGTAGTTAAAACTCCAGAAGAAGAAGTTAAAATAGATTTAACTGGAAAACTTAATGGTCATGGAGCATATATAAAAAAAGATTTGGAAGTATTAGCACAAGCTAAAAAAACTAAAGCTTTATCTAGAGCATTAGAAATTGAAATACCTGATAGTATTTATCAAGAATTAGAGGAGTTAATTTCAAAATAATAAAAATTTCAGGGGGATAACATGCCAGGGAAAAGAGAAGAATTTTTAAATTGGAAAGAATACTTTTTAGGATTATCACTTGTGGGAATGGATAGAAGTAAAGATTCTTCTACTCAAGTTGCCGCTTGTATAGTAGATGATGATAATATAACAGTCGGACTGGGATACAATGGACTTACAATTGGTATGAATGATGATAGTTTTCACTGGGATAGCATTGGTGAAGAAACTGGAGATATTTTAAAAACGAAAAATACGTCTGTAGTTCATGCTGAATTAAATGCCATTTTAAATAGTAGAGGTTCAGTAAAAGGAACTACTATGTATGTAACTTTATTCCCATGTAATGAATGTGCAAAAGCTATTATTCAATCTGGAATAAAGAAAGTTGTTTATTTAAGAATGTATAGTAATCCTAAAATAGTAGAAGCAACTAAAATAATGTTTGATGCAGCTGGAGTAGAATATGTTCCTTACAATAAGGATAAAAGTTTTAGTAAGGAAGAGGTACAAGAAGCTGCACATGAAATACAAAAAATAATTAAA
>ODAI013834981.1_pt1 | contig 11918 bp, 10 predicted proteins | sample 1539321 | NCBI WGS metagenome assembly ODAI01 (sample SAMN02144231, study PRJEB22623) | gut metagenome | biome: sheep rumen | host: Ovis aries | place: New Zealand
CTCCTTCATTGGAGTTTTTGAGTTTTTTTAGTATTCCATGCGTAACAATGATCAATGTCTCACTTCTGGAATCCCAAAAAGAAAACAAACGATACGCTTTTTTATTAACCAATGTTCGGAACTCCCATATATTCGAGTCTTCTAGCTTTTTAAAAAGTTCCGAATTCCACTCTCCACATGCGATTCGTTTCATATTGTAATATATCTTGTACGAATCATCTTTTGGTAATCCTTCGATAAACTCTTTTGCCTCTTCTAAAAGGACTATCTTTAAAACAATATCATTCATCATCTAGTTTATTTTCATTTGCTACAAATGATAACGAAAGCTTTCCAAATTTGGAAAGCTTTCGCTGATTTATTTTATGTGAATAAGAACTTATTCTTGCCGTTCGGTACTAATTGGAATAAAGCGGAATGAATTGATTTTCTGGGTTGTTACCGACTTTGAAGCGAACCAAAAAACATGACTCATGGCAAATCGCTGCAAAGTGGTAGCCATCGCTTCATCATTGTCGAACTTCCAGTCCGTACAGAAGATTGGACGACCAAAACGATAACAGATACTGATGAGCCATCCAGTCTCAGGTGTTGGCATATCGGTTGCAAATGAAACAACATCGCTCAAACTCCAGATTTTATAAATAAGATCAGGACTGCTTCCTCCCGAGTAGTTCAGTCGACCCCATCCGCCAGTATGTCCATGAACCAAAGCCTGCCAAGGATCAAATCCAGCTTCGAATGGCTTCACATCAACAACAGGAGTCATCGTCAGAGGTTGATTGGAGTACACATTCCGTGCATAACGGAAGACCGTACTAACAATATCCATCAATTGTTTTGTATCTTTCACCTTTTCTCCCGGTTTATGGTATAATTCCCAAGCCAAGATACGGTTATCCGAGTAATAACGATCGATTACATTGTTCACGTATTCGCCAAGAGCGACTGCACCATTCATGGCATCGTCATCATCCAACATAACTGGCATCACAGTCAGTCCTTGAGCTGACGCATCCTTCAACGTATTGTCGAAACGGGTAAAGAAATCCTCTTTATGATTCTTCCAATCCGAGTAATACAACCTGACCCGAACAGAATTATACCCTTGAGCGGCCACCTTCTTTGTGTCAGATACAATATTTGTTCCCCTGACTGGACCTCCAACCATCCATTTCCATGCACGCTCATGAGTCCAGCGATCAGTGATTTCAATTCCTTCATCCAGATTCTCTCCCGGTTCCGCAAAACGGAAGTTACGAATCAGTTCTATCTCACGGGCATCATAGATATCTCCGTCACTATAAAGTAAGTTATGGAACATCGGTTCGTATGGGTCGTACGTCGATTTTCTCCAACGAACCTCCCAGTTACGGTCGTTAACATAAAGTCCCCACACATAGAAGTTCACTTTATACTTTGCAAATACAGCCAGACTTCGGGCAACACCCGAACCATTTACGCGGGTCAGACATTCCGTACAGATTATCGGACGGTTGCCAAGGCTCTTGATATAGTCGAGCATCTTACAAATCCTCGTGCTAAAGTCCAGTGCACAGTCGTACGAGTGAAAGTTATGCACATCCATCATCTGTTCTACCTCGCTGTATCGTTTTAGTGCTTTATTATTCTTGTTGACCGGAGCCCAAATAATGGAGGAAGAGATTGGTTGAGATACATCCTCGTCCCATGACCATCTTACCATATTCTCAATGATATCCATCTCATCATACGTTTCCTGTTGGTCACCGAAATGTGGTTCGTTCATCAAGTCCCATAAGATGATGCGCTTTTCGTTTGCAAAATGACGCATGAGCTTGCGGAAATCCGGCTCATAATCGGAGTCTTTCACTTTATCACCCCGCTTTTTCGCATTGGAATAAGCCACATCGCCAAAAGTCAAAACTGGCGAAATAGTCATATTAAAGGCCGATGCATCATCTATCACAGCTTGTATATGTGCAATCTTTTCATCCACAGTGCCACCCGAAACCCAGAACCTGACACTATTGAACCCGAGTTCGGATGCTTTCTTCAAGATGTCGTAACGAGTCTGCCCAGGATAGGTCGGATGTGGTTGATTAAAACCTTTAATCACACCAACTCTTTCCTGCCATTCCCAGGCTTGTTGTTCCGTCCATTGTTTCCGTTTTGCCATAATAGGTAAGGCCATCAAGACCATACACAATACGAATAGTAATCTTTCCTTTTTCATGGTAGCAATTTAGTTTAAAAGTTCCACATAGGTGGTACACTTAGTTCTTCAATAATATTTCTAAACAAACGATTTTATTCACTTAATGACAATGAGCCGTTGCTACTGCTGCATGAATATTAGCATGAGGAGCTGAGGAAACTGTACAATCTGCGCCTACCATCACATGTCCGACTGGTTCCTTACTGAGGAAGTCACGTGTCATTTCGGCAACTTTCTCAGGAGTAACCTTCAGGATATCTCCTTCACGATCAAATCCTCCCAATACGGGACGTCCGAACAACTTATATCCATCTTCCAATGTGAATGGTTTGCCATCCAAACTTTTAGGAGTATTCACGATTTGTCCCGGATAATCCTTAAAACGAGTCAGGTCATCGAATGTTCCTTCCCAATCACAAATATGTAAGATGTTCATGCGTGTGTTTTTGGTACATTCTCCCATCACTTCCATGTCGTATGAGCGGACAAAATTCTCGAAGAAATTCGGGATTGAATAGAATTTCTTTTCACCGCCTTGATGTGCCATGTAGAATCCTTGTATTCCCGCAGCCTTACATTCACGAATCAGCCACAACAACGCTTTCTTGTGAGAGTCGAGCACACTCTTCAACTTCTCAGGTTGGTTCTTTGCTGCCTCAACGATGCGAGCTTCACCAAGCGATTGACGTGCAACTTGAAATGCATTATAGATCGTCGGGAGTACATACACATCTGAGCCGGCAATTTCCTGAATGCGTTTGATAATTTCGAGGGTTGGACGATAGAAATCTTCCGGCATCCACTCAGCATCCTCATCCAAAGAAGCGATTCTCGGAGCCGATTGTTCAAACTGAACCTTCAGAATGTCTTGATTCGTTTCCAAGAAGAACTGCAAATGGGCTTGAACGGCTGCTTCACCTTCTTTCTGATTTGAACCAAAATGAGCAAAGAAAGCCGCCGGAGTATATGATGCCGGTAGCGTACCAGCGACAAAACGGTCCATCACTTCTTTCTTATTCGCAGGCATGGTCGTGTCCTTCTGCTGGGAACAAGAGGACAGAGCAAGCATCATCATCACCATAGCAACACCGATGAAGCTTTTTAAACTTGAATTAGTCATAATTGATTGTATTTTGGAATTGATTTTCAAATATAATAATCCTTGATAAATGAAACAAGAAAACAGGCCAAAGAATCGACTGATGAGGATTCAACACAAACAATCTTCTCCCATTCATCCACAAGCCAATCATTCTCAGTTTAAAGAGAATTTTATCGGCTTATTCAGTCAATTCGTCAGCAAAATCTAACATTCTGTCACAGAAAACGACAAGAGTTCCCTGTTTGTCGTCTGAATAATTACTATTTGTTAGCGGCATGGCATTTGCACTATAGTTAGTGCGATTTGAAAATCAAAAAGCAATAAAAACAAAAGATAATAGATAAATATAAAAACAGGAGGATACAATTATGATGACACCTAGTAGAAGATTTAATGAGAATTGGTTACCAACATTCTTTGATGATTTCTTTGATAACAATTGGATGGTAAAATCAAAGGCTACTGCCCCAGCAATGAATGTTATCGAAAATGATAATGATTACAAAGTTGAGATTGCAGCTCCTGGCATGACTAAGGATGATTTCAACATCCATTTGGATGAGGATAACAACTTGGTTATCTCAATGGAAAAGAAGCAAGAGAATAAGGAAGAGGACAAGAAGCATCATGACCGTTACTTGCGCTGTGAGTTCTCGTACGCAAAATTCCAACAGACATTACTCTTGCCAGACAATGTAAACAAGGATAAGATTAATGCATGTGTTGAACACGGCGTTTTGAACATCGTTCTGCCGAAGTTGACTCCGGAAGAAAAGACCAAGACAACCAGAATGATTGAAGTTAAATAATTGTTTGTTTAGTAACCAAAGACGAGGCGGGACAATCGACCGATTGTTCCGCCTCGTTGCGTTTATACCATCTCAATTATATACCACGTACAATCAATACCTTAAACCAATCTTTCAACAATCCAAGGTATTGGTTCTGCGAGTCACAGACCATCAGAATCGTTTGGTCACCGTTTGCAAGACGTGGTCCAAGACACATCGCTTCGTAATTTGCCAATTCATACGATAACACACTGACATCCGTCCGCCACTCAAACAAGAATTCCTTTTCCAGATAAGGTGTTTCGTCGGTCAGTTGCGTCTCAGAGGAGATCGGCGTGCCTTTTTTCGGGTTAACAACATAGATTTTCTCATTAAAGTAACTGCCGAAGTATTCTTTCACGAAGAAGAGTTCGCGTTCAAGGACGATCAATCGTCCATCGTCTAAAGCAATTATCGAACTCAACCCCGTCTGCGAGTTGGTCGTCACTGTATCACGAGCGACAGGCACATCCATGAGGTACGCATATTGCTTATCGGGTTGCAAATCCTTGTTGAAACTTTGAATACGAATCTTGTTCTGTATGAGGTTCTTCGAGGAAGCCACCTCACCATCGCAAGGCAAAGGACCTTCCGATGAGGTCCAAAACTTCTGGGTCTTCGCATTGTATGCCAATGCTTCAAAGCTCAAATTTCTCCGAGCCGTCTTATAAATCTCCGGAATATTCAATTCCCGGCCAGTCAACGAACCATCAAGGTTGTATTCTACAATCCGATGATCGGCCTCGCCCGCCACAAAAAGTGTATTCGAGGAAGGAACGTAGGCGATAGCTTCCTCATCACGATTAGGTTGTCCGTTGGTCAAGAGAGAATCCATCCTCACGCTGGTAATCTCGCCACTGATACTATCTATATCGATGTAGAAAAAGTAGAAGCCCGACTGCGGACTTTTATCATTAGCGACAGCATACTGGTTACCTTTCACATGTGTAATACCACTATAATTGCCTGCAACAACCGTTTCAGGGAAAGCTTGCTGCGGTAGTTCGCGTACGAACTCGATAGGTTTAGGATCCTGAGCACATCCGCTCAGCACCAATGCCGTAAACGACAATAAGATTAAAAGATGTTTTTTCATATTATTCCTTATTATTAAAATACTTGATAAGGATCGCCCGTCACAGTCAACGTAGCAGAGATCCCTTTTGAATATTTCGGCTGTCCACCGCCGACAAAGATATCCATCGTTCCTTTCTTTTCCATTAAGTCACCACTTGGTTCTGTCAATGCCAATTCTTCCGGAGTCAAAGTAAACGTGACGCTTTGTTCCTCACCCGCCTTGAGATGTATACGTTTGAAACTCTTTAAAGAGCAGATAGGTATCCGATTGTTCAGATCCTGCGGATGAGTAATATAGAGTTGAACCACTTCATCGCCATCTCGCTTACCCGTATTCTTGACAGTAAAGGAAACTTCAACTTTTTCACCTGTCTGAATTGAAGGATTGAACTTCAAATCTGAATATGCGAAAGATGTATAACTTAGACCATAACCGAACGGGTAGCGAACATCACCTTTAAAATAACGGTATGTGCGGTTATTCATCGTATAATCTTCAAACGGAGGCAAATCATTGTCACTCATATAGGTTGTCAGCGGCATACGTCCTCCCGGATTATAGTCACCAAAGATCACATCCATGATCGCATCCCCACCGGCTTGTCCGCCGTACCAGGCCTGAAGGATTGCATCAACGTTCTGACTTTCCCATTCGAAACTCATCACAGAGCCCGACATATTGATTAAGATAACAGGCTTGCCCGTCTTTTTCAAGACCTTCAACAAATCAGTCTGCACGCTTGGCAACTTGATACTGGTACGATCACCGCGATAGAAACCATCAAACACTTGATTTGCGTCACCTTCTTCACCTTCATAGTGCGCATTGATACCGCCAACAAAAAGGATCACGTCTGCTTTACCTGCCTGTGCAGCAATCTGAGCAAATGAAGGACCGTCCTTTAGTTTGGTTACCACATCGGTTCCTTTGAAATAATCAATCTTCACCTTATCACCAAAACGTTTCTGCAAGCTTTTATACGGCGTGATAATCTCAGAAGGCATGCCAAAGTAGTTGCCCAGCAAAGTCATGCCATCATCAGCGTTCGGACCAATCAAAGCAATACGCTTGATCTTGGAAGGATTCAATGGAAGGATGTTCTTATGATTCTTCAGTAGAACCATTGATTCGCGTGCCATTTGCAAAGCATGCTGCTTGTGTGCATCACATTCCAAGACCTCACGTCCGATGGATGAGTAAGGGACCTTCTCTTGTGGATCAAACATACCTATTTTAAAGAGAATCGTAAAGAGTCGGGTTAAAGAAACATTGATCTCACGCTCAGTGACCAAACCTTTTTGGACTCCTTCATAAAGCAATTGGTACAAATTTCCACATTCTAGGTCGGTACCGGCAAGCAAAGCATCACTGACAGCCTCGGTATTGTTGGCATGAGTACGATGATGATTGGCAAAATCGGTCACTGCCCAACAATCGGAAGTAACATATCCATTGAACTGCCATTGATTCCGAAGGATATCCACCATTAAAGGATCGCTTCCACAACAAGGAGCACCGTTATACCGATTATATGCACACATCACGCCATGAACGTGTGCCTTTGTTATTAACTCGCGGAACGCAGGCAAGTAAGTATCCCACAAATCAAAGTATGAAGGCCGTGCATCATACACGTGACGCGTACTTTCCGGTCCGCTATGTACCGCATAATGTTTTGCACAAGCCACCGCTTTCAGGTAATAAGGATCGTTCCCCTCTAGTCCACGAACGATAGCAGCACCCATCTTGGCCGTCAGGTAAGGGTCTTCACCATAAGTTTCCTGCCCTCTTCCCCACCGTGGGTCACGGAAAATATTGATATTCGGTGTCCAATAGGTCAAGCCATAGTATTGTTTGAAATCCTTTCCTGCTTTCATAGCCTCATTAAACAAGGCTCTTCCCTCAGTGGACGTGATATCGCCCATCTTTTGTAAAGCCTCGGTATCAAAGGTTGCAGCCATACCGATGGCTTGCGGGAAAGAAGTCACCTTCTCTTGCGTACGGGCTACTCCATGCAGAGCCTCATTCCACCAGTTATAAGCAGGAATTCCTAAACGGGGAACAGCTTTTGACTCATGTTTCATCATTTCTACTTTCTCCTGAAGGGTAAGCCGTGAGATTAAATCCTTCACACGCTCCTCAACAGGAAGGTTCGGATTCCTAAAAGGGAACGACGGTGCAGATACATTCTGTGCAAAGATTACTGCACAGACTCCACAAAACAAGGCAATGATACCGATTCTTTTCATATTAACTCTGAATTAAAAGATTTAGTGATAAAGCAAAGATAGCATAAAATCATTTGCTCCCCTAAAAAAACACCTATATCTTTTCCTGTTCGACGGCTTTCCCTATCTTTGCATATCAATAAAAACAGAAAATTATGTTGACAACAGACATCAATGCCCAACTGTTAGCCCAAAAGGATGAGAAGTATGCTGAATTCCAACGGAAACTGATACCAACCATCTCATCTGAAACCGTCATTGGGGTGCGGACTCCTTTCCTACGCTCGTACGCCAAGCAATTAGCCAAGGAAGGAAGCATTGATGACTTCTTGCACGCCCTTCCTCATTCTTCTTTCGAAGAGAATCAACTTCATGCGTTCATCATTGCAGAAATAAAAGATTACAAACGATGTATGGCTGAGCTGGAACGCTTCCTCCCTTTCATTGATAACTGGGCAACGTGCGACCAATTGTCGCCTTCAATCCTAAAGAAACACACCACCGAACTGCTCACCGAAATACAAAGATGGTTAAAGTCTGCACATCCTTACACCGTACGTTTTGCCATAGGCATGCTTATGCGGTACTACCTTGATGATCTGTTCGCGCCCCGATACCTTGAATGGGTCGCTTCGGTCAAACGCGATGAGTTTTACATCCAGATGATGGTCGCTTGGTATTTTGCAACCGCTCTGGCAAAACAGTATCAATCCGCACTCCCATACTTGGAAAAGCAACTGCTTGACGAATGGACGCATCGCAAGACTATCCAGAAAGCAATTGAAAGTTTTCGCATTACGGACGAACAGAAAGACTATTTACGGACATTGAGAAAGAGATGACAGCACGCCACCATTAAAAAAATATAAAAAAGCAGACATTTATTCAATAGAATAATGAATAAAACGTATTTTTACGGCGTCAATTTTGATAGACAAACGATTTATTAATAGAAAAAGAAATGAAAAAATTAGAAAAACCTGCAATCCTTGTTGTTGACATGCTCAATGACTTTGTTACTGGTGCACTTGGTTGTGATCGTGGCAGAGCAATCGTTCCTGCTACTGCTCAATTGTTGGATGCTGCTCGTGCAGCGGGTGTTCCTGTCATCTTCTGTAATGACGCTCACCTTCCTGGCATTGACCGTGAACTTCTTATCTGGGGAGATCACGCCATTAAAGGGACAAAAGGTGCCGAAGTCATTCCTGAATTGAAACTTTGCGACAAGGACTTTGTAGTTCCAAAGCGTCGTTATAGCGGTTTCTTCCAGACTGACTTGGATATTCTGTTGAAAGAATTAGGCGTAAAGACCGTTATCATGACAGGTCTGCACGCACACATGTGTGTTCGCCACACATCGGCTGATGCTTTCTGCTTAGGATATGACGTTGTTGTTGCCAAAGAAGCTACTGATTCCTTCACGGAAGAAGATTACAAGAATGGTTTGGCATATCTCAAGACTTGCTACGGTGCAGATGCTTATTCGAATGAAGAATTAATTGCTGCTTTCTAAAGTTGCATGAGATAATATTACAAATGAAGGGCTTGTAACGAGCCCTTTATTTGTATACTAACTTTAAGCTGAAACGAGAATGTTAACGTTAACGACAACAAGACATTATTGATTTATGGAACAACCCATCTTAAACGAGCATCATAAAAGCGAAGACCGTCCAATGCATACAACGGAACATATCGTAAATCGAACGATGATTAATTTGTTTGATTGTGGACGCTCGGTCGAAGCACACATCGAGAAGAAGAAAAGTAAAATGGATTTCGCCTTAAAGGAATGTCCTACTGACGCTCAAATACAACAAATCGAAGACTACGTGAACGAAGTTATCCGACGGAATCTTCCGGTTACGATGGAATTTATCACACAAGAAGAAGCCATGGGACGCTTCGAAATGGAACGACTCCCTGAGAACGCTTCTGAAACGGTGCGCGTGGTACGAGTGGGCGACTTCGATGAATGTCTTTGCATCGGACAGCACGTTGAGAATACTTCCGAGATTGGGACATTCAAAATTATCAGCCACAGCTACGAGAATGGCATTCTTCGTATCCGCTTTAAATTGCTCAAGAACGAATAAAACGAACCGTCATGAGAACCAGAATCATACTCCTCTTCACTATCCTCCTCTCTTCTTTTTCGATAGGATGCAAATCGTCCAATGACATCAAACAGGAGATAACCGACCGGCTGAAGGCTATTTATGCGGATGCACTGACAAACAGTATCTCGGATGAAGATGAAGCAGATCCAGAAAAAGACCTGATCGCCATCTATTGCTCAGAAGAGTTTAAGAAATTGTGGGACCAGACAACAGAACTCGAACTTGAAACAGGATATATCTGCCTGGATTATGATGTGTGGACCAATGCACAGGACGCTGACAAACCGACCATGCGCATTGAATCCATCGAAATAATCGATCGTGAACATGCTACGGCAAAGGTCGTTATCAACGACTTTGGAGAGGATCGTGCCAATAGTTTATCATTAGTAAAAGAAAATAACGAATGGCGCATCGATAACTTCATCCGCGATGACTTCAACGTGAAAGACGAACTGAAAGCATTCCTGGAGGAAGAATAACGATTCTTCTGCATTAGAATACGACTCAATTTGATTTAATATTTGATAGGTTAGGCTTTTCACCTAGGTGAAAAGCCTTTATCACATTGGTGAAAAGCTTTTATCACCTTGGTGACAAACTTTTATCACGAGGGTGACAAGGTTAAAGCACTTAATGAGTGGAATAATTTGCATGGGAATAAAAAGAATCGATGGAATAAAAAGTCTTAAAAGTTTCATTATCTTTGTAACAAACGCTCAAGACAATAAAAATAAACCATGATAAACATACCATGATATGAAAACAATCAGCCTATACTCTATCCTTACGCAACTACTGGTTGCTTTTGTTTTGCTGACCGGTTTTTCCACCTCAGCATACGCAAAGACGACAGCGTCATCTACGCCCATCAAGGCAGTGACACGACTGAACCCGACTACCGCAGAAATCCTCTTCGAGAATGGGCAGCGCATGACTGTCGACTTCTACGGAAACTACATTTTCCGATTGTTCCTTGACCCAAATGGTGGTTTTATCCGTGAGCCGGAAGCAAGTCCGGAAGCACATATCCTCGTTCAAAACCCAAGACGAACGGTGGAAGACATGGCCATTCTGGAGGAATCAGATTGTTTCGTCGTCAAGACAAAAGGCATTGAACTGTCGTTCGACAAGAAAAGTGGATTATTCAAGGCTAAGCATGCCATGGCCAACCATGGTTTTGAGCAAACATCTCCGGTACAATTTGGCAAAGACGGAGATTATACGCTTACCCTGAAAGCGAATCCTACGGAATATTTCTATGGCGGAGGCGTGCAGAACGGACGATTTTCGCACAAGGGAAAGATCATCAACATCGTCAACGAGAATAGTTGGACCGATGGCGGAGTGTCTTCCCCTACTCCTTTCTACTGGACAACCAACGGCTATGGATTCATGGCATATACGTTCAAGAAGGGAAAATACGATTTCGGAGCAACCGATCCCAATACGGTCATCCTCACCCACGAAAGCGATTACCTGGATGTGTTCTTCATGATTGATGACACCACGGAATGTGCACTTTTGAACGATTACTATCAGTTGACGGGTAATCCGGTACTTTTGCCGAAGTTTGCCTTTTACGAAGGCCATCTGAATGCCTACAACCGTGATTACTGGAAGGAAGATGAGAATGGTATCTTGTTTGAAGATGGGAAGAAATATAAGGAAAGCCAGAAAGAGAATGGTGGAATCAAGGAATCACTGAACGGTGAGAAAGACAATTATCAGTTCTCTGCACGTGCCGTGATCGACCGTTATAAGCAGCATGACATGCCTCTCGGATGGATTCTTCCGAACGATGGATATGGGTCTGGCTATGGACAGGCCGAGACTTTAGACGGGAATATACAAAACCTGAAAGAACTTGGCGACTATGCCCGCAAGAATGGTGTTGAGATCGGACTTTGGACACAATCCGACTTACATCCTAAAGCAGGAGTCAGTGCCTTGCTGCAACGCGACATCGTGAAAGAGATTCGAGATGCCGGCGTTCGTGCTCTAAAAACCGATGTGGCATGGGTGGGTGATGGCTATTCCTTCGGCCTGAACGGCATCGCAGATGTCGGAGAAATCATGCCTTATTATGGGAACAACGCTCGACCTTTCATCATCACCGTAGACGGCTGGGCAGGCACTCAACGATATGCCGGTGTTTGGACCGGCGACCAGACCGGAGGTGAGTGGGAATACATCCGTTTCCACATCCCGACCTATATCGGTGCCGGACTGAGCGGTCAGCCAAACATTACTTCCGATACCGATGGCATCTTCGGTGGGAAGAATGTTCCCGTAAACGTACGCGATTTCCAGTGGAAAGCATTCACGCCGATGCAGCTGAACATGGATGGCTGGGGAAGCAA
>ODAI014635542.1_pt1 | contig 11918 bp, 5 predicted proteins | sample 1539321 | NCBI WGS metagenome assembly ODAI01 (sample SAMN02144231, study PRJEB22623) | gut metagenome | biome: sheep rumen | host: Ovis aries | place: New Zealand
AATTCTTTCATATATTTTTTCTCTTGCATCGCTTAGCACAAAATATCTGAAATCAAAGGGAGAAGTACGCAGGCTCTGAACCCGGTTATGCTCGGAAATCGGAATGCCGTGAAGCTCATAAAATTCAAGAGCCCTTATCACCCTTTTCACGTTATTTTCATGTATTATTTCTGCAGAAACAGGATCGCACTGCTTTAGCTTTTCATGAAGCGCATGCGCTCCGTTTAACTCATATTCCTTTGTAAGCCTGAGCCTTATATCGCTTTCTTTCTCTTCCGAGAAATCAACGTTATATAACAAAGCCTGAATATAAAAGCCTGTTCCGCCGACCAGAACAGGTACTTTTCCACGTGAATATATATCGTTTACTGCATCCATCGCATGTTTTTTAAACAGCGAAACATTCCATTCGTCCCTTGGATCTATTATATCTATCAGGTGATGCCTGATCCCCTGCATTTCCTCGGGTTTTATCTTGGCGGTTCCTATGTCCATGCCGCGGTAAACCTGCATTGAATCGGCGCTTATTATCTCACCGTTTATGCTCTTTGCAAGACTGATGGACAGCTCGGTTTTGCCGACTGCAGTCGGTCCCGACAATATCAGCAAAGGTTTCATCTGACTCTCCCTACAATATTCTCTTGAATTTCTTTTCTATTTCATATTTGCTCATCGAAATGATCACAGGTCTTCCGTGCGGGCAGTGATAAGGATTGTCAAGGGACAGCAATTCCTTGATCAAAGCTTCTGCTTCGGCAGTCGAAATCCTTGTGTTTCCCTTTATCGCAGCTTTACATGACATAGTTGCGATCTTATCAATTACTATATCGATTTCACCCTTAAGCGGACTGTTGGTGAGCTGGTCCAGTATATCATGAAAAAAAACATCCGAGCTGAAATCAAAAAGGTCCACGGGAACGGCAGAAATCTGATACTCCCTGTCACCGAAGCTTTCAATTTCAAAGCCGAGTCTTCTGAAGTAGTCCATATATCGGTTAAGCACTTCAATTTCCGACAGGGAAAGAGTCACGATAAGCGACGGAAACAAAGCCTGCGACCCCATCCTGTCTTCTTTGTATCTTTTCATTGTTCTTTCGTAAAGAACTTTTTCATGCGCCGCATGCTGATCGATCATGAACATATTGTCATCCATTTCGACGATCCAGTAAGTACCGAAAACCTGACCTATTATCCTATGTTTCACAAGGCTTTCTTCCTTGAGGAATTCTTCCTTTCCTACAAAGGAAAGCTGTTCAAAATCTTTTGCGGCTGTATTATCCGCAGGAGCGGGAACCAGGATTTCTATATTGTTTTTAATATTTGTTACATTTTGTCCGGGCTCATCATTTATTATGTTTTCCGATTTTTCATTTATGTTGTTTTCCGGCTCTTCATTTGCCGGTTTCGCATCGGGAATCTTAACAGAATAAACCGGAGCCTCCTTAATGAGTTCCGTTTCATTTTTTGTATCAAACATTCTTTGCTGAAGGTTAAGGTTCCTTACGGTGTTCTCTATCCTTTTTTCTTCAAAGCTCTGCGGAACAGAATTCAGGTTTAATTCCGGCTTTGCAGGTTCGTCGAAGATTTCCTTCCCGGGTATGGCATCAACTATCAGATTGGAGCTGTGAAGTGCATCGCTCACAAGCTGAAAAATCTTGGCATAATAAAAATCACCGTCGGCAATCCTTACCTCCATTTTCGCCGGATGAACATTGATATCAAGTTTTTCAAGCGGAAACTCAAAATGCAGAGAAGTAAAAGGATATTTATTATGCATGGCATAGCCTTTGTAAGCTTCTTCTATTGATTTGGTGATTATTGCAGACTTTGAATACCGGCCGTTTATATAATAATTTTCACAAATACGGTTACCCCTGAGTATCGCAGGTTTTCCGACATATCCGACAACAGAAAAAGCATCTGTTGAATAGTCGATTTTTATCAGATTTGAAGCCACGTCTCTTCCGTAAATCTGATAAAGAGCATCTTTTTCGTTACCGTTTCCGTTAGTGAAGAGCATGGTTTTTCCCTGGTTTATGAAACGGAATGAAATTTCCGGATGCGATATCGCCAGACGGTTTACTATATCTGAAATATAGCCGGCCTCGGTATTGGTCGACTTTAAAAATTTTCTTCTGGCAGGAGTATTGAAAAACAGTTCCCTGACAATTATCGTGGTTCCGTCCGGGCATCCTGCCTCGGCAAAGGATCTTTCAGTTCCGCCTTCTATCACATAACGGTTTCCAAGAAAATCGTCCTTCTTTTTGGAAAGCAGCTCCAGCTTTGAAACAGAAGAAATACTGCTTAAAGCCTCACCCCTGAAGCCAAGGCTTTTAATATGTTCAAGATCCTCCTCACATGAAATCTTACTGGTGGAATGACGCAAAAAGGCAAGCTTGATATCATCCTTTTCAAAACCTGAGCCGTTATCGGAAATCCTGATATAGCTTTTACCGCCTTCCTTTATTTCACAGGTGATGATATCCGCTCCGGAATCGATTGAATTTTCTATCAGTTCCTTGACAACCGAGGCGGGTCTTTCGACGACCTCGCCTGCGGCTATCTTGTTGATCGTATCTTTATCAAGTAACTTAATACTGCCCATCTGCTCCCTCCATTAATTACATCGGAAGTCCGTTCTGCTGCGCAAAATTTGTAAAAGTTGCCGCATCCATAAGAATCTGTCTGGGTTTTGTACCCTCTTCGGGTCCGACAACACCGGCCTCTGAAAGCTGGTCCATGATCCTTGCCGCCCTGTTAAAGCCGATCTTAAACTGTCGCTGAAGGCTTCCTATCGAAGCCTTTTCCTTCTCGATTATGAACATACCGGCTTTATAGATAAGTTCGTCAACATCGGAACCGTTATCACTGCCGGAATCGCTTCCGCCTTTACCCTGTGCGGAACCGGCTTCAACGGTAGCTGAATGGATTTTTGCTTCCATCTCGGCTGTATCGCTTTCGCTGTTATGTGCCTTAACATAGTCAACTATATTCATAACCTCGGAATCGGAAATAAACGCTCCCTGCACTCTCACCGGCTTCGGAAGTCCTACAGGGCTGAAGAGCATATCACCTTTACCGAGCAGCTTTTCTGCGCCTCCCATGTCAAGTATGGTCCTCGAATCCACCTGGGACGCAACCGCAAAGGCAATACGTGAAGGAACGTTTGCTTTGATAAGACCGGTAATGACATTTACGGAAGGTCTCTGTGTTGCGATCACAAGATGAATACCGCAGGCACGTGCAAGCTGGGTAAGACGGATGATGTAGTCCTCGACCTCACCGGGAGCGACCATCATCAGATCTGCAAGCTCATCGATGACAAATACGATCTGAGGCATCTTCTCATAGATTTCGCCGTTGTTGCTCTTAAGTTCACCGTTGGAATCCTCGACCTTTTTATTGTAACCGGCAAGATCCCTTACACCGAGATCCGCAAACTTTTTATATCTGTCTGTCATTTCCATAACGGCCCAGTTAAGCGCTCCGCTTGCTTTTTTGGGGTCGGTCACAACAGGGATCAGAAGATGAGGAAGTCCGTTGTAAACACTTAATTCAACCACCTTCGGATCCACAAGTATAAGCTTAACATCATTAGGATCGGCCTTGTATATTATACTCATGATAAGAGTATTGATGCAGACCGATTTACCGGAACCGGTGGCGCCGGCAATCAGAAGGTGCGGCATCTTTGCGATATCTGCCACAATGACCTGTCCGCCTATATCCTTGCCGACAGCAAACGTAAGCTTTGATTTGCTGTTCTTGAATTCGTCGCTGTTTACAAGCGAGCTGAAATATACAATCTGGTTTTCCTTGTTGGGCACTTCGATACCGATTGCGGATTTCCCGGGAATAGGTGCTTCCATTCTGATATCGGTTGCGGCAAGATTCATTTTTATGTCGTCGGTAAGCGACGTGATCTTGCTTACCTTTACGCCGACCTCGGGCTGAAGCTCATATCTTGTAACGCTCGGACCGCAGCTTATATTTGTAATTGTTACATTTACGCCGAAGCTCCTCAGAGTATCCTCAAGCTTCTTTGAAGTTTCTTTAAGCTCTGACTGAGTGGTGCCCTTTGCTCCTGCCTGGGGTTTTGCAAGCAGCGAAACAGGCGGGAAAGAATAAGGCTTGTTCTCTTTTTTGACGCGTTTAACCGCCACAGCCTTTCTGCCGTCATCAAGAGGAGTCGCACTTTGCATGCTCTGCTTGCCTGCCAGGCTGTGGCTTTCAATCTCGCCTGAGTTTGCAGGTCTCAAATCTCCCCTTGCGAAAAGACCGGGAACCTTCGTCTCGGGAGCCGGTTTCGGACTTTGCACGGTATGATTAAAGGAAGTCTGTGGAATATCCTTTATCACATTTCCGGTAATTATGGGTTCCGGCTCATCCTCTCTGTCATTTATTATTTCAGAAGGATAAGTTTCCTCGCTGTTAAAGATGTCATTGCCTGATGACTTTCCGAATTTACGTTCAAGTTCCTGCTCATAAACAGACTTTTCACTGTAATCGGAAAAAACCTCTTCAAGACCGGAAATTTCAACCATATCGGTTTCGGCGTTAATGGCCTGGGCCGTCTGAGTTTCCGGAACAGTCTTCTTATCATCGTTTCCGACAGGTACGGAATATATTGTCTTCTGACTCTTTCTTTCAACCTTTTCACCGGGCTTCACGCCGCCGTTTTTCAGTCTTTCTATGAAAGAGTCGTTTGATGTCTGTCTGTTGTTTCTTTCGACTATATAGGAATTTTCAGGACCAACCTCGGCTTTGTAAAGCTTGGGTTTATCCTCCATAAGCTTTTCAAAAGCGATTTTTCCTTCCCTGGCATTTCTTTCAAGTCTTTCGCGTTCCCTGTCTTCTTTCCTGGCTTTCCTTTTTTCGGCAATCTGATGATAGGTATTCTTGTTTTTCTGATGAATTATCGACATGATTGCCTTGCCTGTAAGCAGGTAGATAACGATCAGAAGGACAAGTATGATGATCACAACAGCAAGTATCTTGCTTCCTATCTTCCAGAGCGGCCATGAAATAAGCCCGCCGAAAAAGCCGCCTCCGCTTTTTTTCTTATAGCCTTGCTTGAAGGCCTGGAAAGGTCCTTTAAGCTTGCTTCCGCTCGAGAAAATGTGGATAAGCGCCGTTATGCATATGATTCCGCTCAGGCACACAAAAAGCTTGTTTCTCGCCATGGTATTTTTTCTGTTGCTTATCAGATAGTAGATCATTGCAAAAAGTGCAAAAGGAAATACATATCCGAAAAAGCCCATGAAGCCGAAGCAGATGAAGTTCACAAATTTTCCTATCGGTCCGCAGAGACCAATGTAGCTTAGAATCAGAAGAAATGAAATAGCTCCCGTTATACTGAGGAGTATTTCGTCCTTTACCTTGTTGGTCTGCTTAAAACCGAGAAACGTGGTTGAACGCTGCGCGTAGTTTTCATCTTTTTTTTCCGGAGTTATTTCCTCGGTTTCTTCTCCACTTTCTTCGGCTTTGCCTTTACGGCTTTTCTGGAATTCCCTGAAAGCCGCTCCGGGCTTGTTGTTAGATTTTTTTCCGTTTTTTACTGCCATTTTCTCCCTCACGCCATAAACATGAAATATGAAAGTATCACTGCGCCTGCAACTATCCTGTAATAGCCGAAGGGCTTGAAATCATGCTTCCTTATATATTCAAGGAAGAATTTGATAACAAAGAATGATACTATGAAAGCAACTATGGAGCCGGTCATCAGCATGACCACCTCATTGCCTGAAAAGCTTCCGTATTCATGGAGGTATTTAACGACCTTCAAAAGGCTGGCACCTGCCATGACAGGAATTGCAAGATAAAATGTAAATTCTGCCGCAACTGCCCTGTTTGTTCCGACAAGTATCGCTCCGAGTATGGTTGCACCGGAGCGTGAAGTTCCCGGAATAAGCGCAAGAAGCTGGAACAGCCCGATATAAAAAGCAATTTTAAGGGGCAGGGTTGCAAGCTTGTTATATGTCGGTTTAATATCCTTTCTTTTGTTTTCCACAACGATGAAAAGAACACCGTAGGTTATGAGCATAAGACCGACGGTAATCGGTCCTCTTTTTCCTGTGTAAAACACCGAATCAAGCCAGTCATCAAACAAAAGTCCGATAATCGCTGCCGGAAGGCAGGCAGCCAGTATTTTGACCCAGAGCGCCAGAACAGGTATCTTTACATAGCTTTGTTCCGGATCCTTTGTAAAAGGCCAGATGTTATTCCAGAACAGAAGCACGACCGCCATTATGGCACCCAGCTGTATCACAACAAGGAAAACGTTGAAAAAATGCTCGCTGACATCAGGCTTCAAAAATTCCTCAACCAGCATCAGATGTCCCGTGCTGCTTATCGGAAGCCATTCCGTGATTCCCTCGACGATTCCGAAAACTACGATTTTTAAAAACTCAATAAAACCCACCGTATTCCTCCGGTTTATTCATATATTTCAAAATGTGCACATTCTCCAAGCTCCATATCGAGCTTGAATTTTTTGTTTTTATAAGTTACATTGGCATGATATTCGTTTCTTCCTGCCGAGACCGAAAATTCGCGAAGGCCCTCTTCGTTCCATATCAGTGAGAATACCGCACCTCCGGGAACCCTTATTCCCTTGATGCTGCCCTTTGCAAACTTTTCCGGAAGAGCCGGCAAAAGCACCACATTCTCTCCTTCGGCCTGCAAAATCATTTCACCGATCGCTGCTATCGATCCGAAATTTCCGTCGATCTGGAAAGGCGGATGATTGTCAAAAAGATTTCCGAGTGTGGACTGTTTAAAAAGTGCGACAAGGTTTTCATAGCATTTTTCGCTGTCCCTAAGCCTTGCATACATGTTCATAATCCATGCTCTCGACCAGCCGGTGTGTCCTCCGCCGTAGGAAAGCCTTCTTTCAATGGTCTTTCTTGCAGCCTCTGCAAGCTCCGGAGTCTTGTCAACATCTATCTGGTGTGAAGGATGCAGTGCATAGAGCTGGGAAATATGTCTGTGTCCGGGCTCTTTTTCCTCGTAATCCTCAAGCCACTCCATGATCTGACCGTACCTGCCTGTCTTTATCGGAGGAAGCATGTCGAGCAAGCGCTTTGTTTCATTATAAAATCCGGCATCGTCATCCCCGACGAGCTCATAAGCCTTAATGAACTGCTCAAAATGATCTCTTAGTATTTCATTGTCCATCGATGAGGAGGCACATATGCTGCCGCAGGTTCCGTCCGGAAGAATATATGTGTTTTCCGGTGAAACCGAAGGGCATATGATGGCCTGTCCGTCTTTCTCAATCAGGAAATCATGGAAAAACAGCACGCTGTCCTTCATTAAAGGATACATGTCCTTAAGAAAATCGATATCAAGGGTATATTCATAATGCTGCCAGATATGAGTGCACAGCCAGGGCACGCTCATCACCCAGTAGGTTCCCGGTATCCAGAGATCCTGAGGAGCGGTGTCACCCCAGAGGTCGGTATTGTGATGGCATACAAAGCCTCTGCAGCCATACATTTCCTTTGCAGTCTTCTGTCCGTTTGGCTGCATCTTTTTCATCAAATCGAAAAGAGGCAGATGACAGGAAGCAAGTCCGAACATCTCCGCAGGCCAGTAATTCATCTGGGTATTGATGTTTATCGTATACTTACAGCCCCACGGCGGGTCCATGTCCTTATTCCATATTCCCTGAAGGTTTGCCGGAAGTGACCCCGGTCTGCTGGAAGAGATCAGAAGATATCTTCCGAAATCAAAATAAGTTTTGACCAAACCGATATCGGGATTCTCAGCCGAAAAAGCGGCAAGCCTTTCATCAGTCGGAACACTGTCCAGATTTTCGTCATGATCAAGAAGCAGCTCGCACTTTGAGAAATACTTACGGTAATCCTCAATATGATCGTTTAAAACGCTGTTATATTCCTTTTCCTTTACAGAGTCAAGACGTTCTTTAACATATTCATAAGGATCGATGCCGCGATAGCTTGTGGCTGCAGTAAAATATATGACCAGATTTTTTACTTTTCTGCAGGAAATATACTGGCCGGCGATGCTTATCTCGCCCTCTTCAGCCTTTGCTGTCATACCTCCGCAGAAGGAATAGGGAGTTCCGGCTGTTTTTCCGCTGTAAAACACGTTGTTATCATCGTGAAACGCCTTATCGTAGAAAACCATTCTTCCGCAGTCGGCATCAACATTAAACGCAGAACCGTCCTCGGTATAAATTTTTATTGCAATTACGTTTTCAACGGCAGAAGCAAAGATTTCCTCACTGTAAGCGATTCCGTCAAACGTTTTTTTTACGCTGTGAACGGCTGTTTCAAGGTTCAGCTTCCTTAAATACTGTGAACATTCGCCTTTGATGTCCTTATAGCTTATATTAAGCTCACCCATGGGTGAAAAAGGCCTCATACTGGGCGGATTTCCTGAAAAAGCGTGAAGCATCAGCTCTTCCGCCTCCGGAATTTTGCCTGAAAAGATAAGGTTTCTGACCTTTTCCAGATTCGGAAGGGCATCCTTATTTATCCTTTTCATCGGACCACCGTACCAAAGCGTGTCCTCGTTAAGCTGGAGTCTTTCGCATTTTTCGTTTCCGAAAATCATTGCTCCCAGCCTGCCGTTTCCGACAGGAAGCGCCGCATTCCAGTCCCAGCCTGCTTCTTTATTGTAAAATAATTCAGACATTCAAACTCCTGTTATTGAATATTCATCCAGAAATCATATTCTATATCTTTATCGTTCAGCCTGTATTCTTCTTTAAGCTCAGGTCCGCATGAAGCAGAACCGACGCCGCTCATCATATAGTCTATGCAAAGCTCGGTTAGCTCATCGGCATTAAGCTTGTAGTTATGGTCGGCTCTTATCTTGCTTTCCTGTCTGTAATGGCTTACAGAGAAAGAGAAGGGATTTTCGGAGAATACGTTGAAATTCTGTATACCCTTTGTAAGAGTAAGATATTCTGTGCCGAAATGTGAGCCGTTTTCCTGAGGCTTAATATAGTCCTCATGTTCATCACTTACAGTCGAATTGAAAAGATCTATGTAGGAAGCATGATGCTTGTCGACGTAGCTTTCAAAAGGACCGAAACCGTAGTACTTGAGGTTTTCGAATTCATCATCAAGGAAAAACCTGAGTCCGAACCTCGGAAGATAAGGAACCGTGCTTCCGATATGAGCCTTTACGCTCACGCTTATATCCTCGCTCGGATAGAACTTATACACAAGCTTCACTCTTGCAAGCTCCGGAACATTGTCGCTCGTAAGACCGAGATCGAAGGTAACGGTTATATCCTCACCGTTGTCGATCACCCTGTGGGAATAATGCTTGGTAACGGGATTATCAAGGCCGAATTTCTTCCATTCAGGATCGATGTTACGGTCATTGTCAAGAGGAGCCCGGTAAAGATTGAGCTTCGAAGGAGCTCTGAGTATATCCTTGCGGTTCTTGATGATTTCTGTTATCATTCCGCATCTGGTGCAGATCGCAACCTCCATAAAGCCTGCGGTTATCCTGAGATTTCCGTCCTCTTCCCTTACACCGAGGAACTTCTTTCCCTTAACCTTTACGGGCTTAAAACGCTTTGATGTAACGTCAAGCTTGATCTGGTCGAAGCCGAGCTCGGTTTCGGAATCGATGTAATCGGTGGATTTCTTAAGCTTTGTAATGAACCTTACATATACGCTCTGACCGGTAATCGAAGTAAGTCTGGGTATATGCAGGGTGACATAGGCATGAGGAGGCGCATCAACCTCGATATCTCCTGTCTGAATTATCGCTCCGTTGTCCTTAACCTCATAGCTTATGTTGAAAATATCCTTGATATTGAGGAAATCCATGGTATTAAAGAAGCTGTAAACACCTTTTTTGATATCCTCGGCATAAACACGTACGGGTCTGTAAACATTTTTCATTTCGTACATTCCTGTGTGAGGCAGTCTTTCGGGATACATCAGACCGTCTATGCAGAAATTTCCGTCATGTCTTAATTCTTCAAAATCTCCGCCGTAAGCATATTCAGGCTTGCCTTTTCTTTCGCCGACAAGTATACCGTGATCGGCAAACTCCCATACACAGCCTCCGCAAAGCTTATCGTTTGCATAAAAGGCGTTCCAGTAATCCTCGATATCTCCGGGGCCGTTGCCCATAGCATGTGAATATTCGCAGAGGAAATACGGGATCTTTGAATCCTTTACTTCTTTTTTGTACAGCTCTGTAACGTTAGGATACATGTAGGAAACCATATCAAGTACAGAAAGATCGGAATTGTCCGAATTGCACCATACGCTTTCGTAATGAACAAGTCTGCTTGCATCCAACGCCTTTATCATCTGAGCGGCCTTCTTAAAATTATCCCCGTAACCGCTTTCGTTTCCGAGTGACCAGAAAATAACACATGATCTGTTGTAATCCCTGATCACAAGCTTATTTATTCTGTCGATAACGGCCTTTTCAAATTCCTTTGCGCACGGAACAAAGGGAATGTCATATTCAAGACCTTTTTTCTGATAATCCTGAAAAATATCTATCTGACCGTGAGCTTCGATATCGGCCTCGTCCACAACGTAGAATCCCATTTCGTCACATATCTGGTAAAAATAGGGGACATTGGGATAATGTGAGGTACGAATTGTGTTGATATTGAAATTTTTCATTATTATAAGGTCGGACATTATCCTTTCCTTATTGACGACGCTTCCGGTGTCGGGATAGCTTTCATGCCTGTTAACGCCCTTAAGCTTTACAGGACTGCCGTTTATCTTCAGCACACCTTTATCGTTCTTTACTTCCCTGAGGCCGTATTTTTCTCCGACAAGCTCCTCATCTGTTTCAAACACTATTCTGTAAAGCACCGGTGTTTCGGCGCTCCAGAGCAAAGGATTGTTTACCTTAAAGCTTATAATGCCTTCGTCATTTAATGTTTTCTTGTCCAGCTCATTGCCATTCGGATCGTAAAGCCTTGCTTCAACAGTGGTATCGGTAAAGATTTCAACCCTGATATGGGCTTCCGTATAATCTGCATTAAACAAAGTGCTGATTCTGTAGTCCTTAAGACGTTTCCTTGGACGGCTCAGCATGTAAACATCTCTTATTATGCCAGTAAGCCTCCATTTGTCCTGATCCTCAAGATAAGTACCGTCACACCATTTAAGGACTATAAGCCTGATCTCATTCTGTCCGGGATTAAGTGCTGCGGTAATATTAAATTCCGAAGTGGCATGTGTTACCTGTGAGTAACCGAAAAGCTCACCGTTTATCAAAAGGTAAAAGCAGCTGTCAACGCCCTCAAATACGAGCAGCCTGTCTTTACCGTCTTTTTCATATTCGTAAAAGGTTCTGTAAACGCCCACCGGATTGTCGTCCGGCACGAAGGGCGGATTATAAGGAATCGGATATTGTACATTGACATATTGGGGGTAATCAAAGCCTCTCATCTGTATGCATGAGGGCACGTCTATTTTATTTTCAAAATCGGCGGAAAGAATCTGCCTGTCACTGATCTCCCTGAAACTTTTATAAAATTTAAAATCCCATTCTCCGTTCAGCAGTTGAAATTCGGACGATTCCTCTCTTTCGGCAAAGGGATACTGAGTTCTGTCAAATGGAATATAATAACAATGATCGTCTGTTGTATTAACGTGAAGAGTATTAAAATCCTCATGATAACGCATTAATTCTTTCATTTCTTCTCCGTTCTGATTATAAACAAGGGCACCAAATATGATGCCCTTGTAAAAATCAATAATTATTTTACATCCTTGATTGAAAAGCTTACTCTTCCCATCTTGTCTTTGCCAAGGCAAACAGCCTTAACAACATCTCCGAGAGTAAGGACATCCTCAACCCTGTTGATCCTGCGATCAGCAATCTTGGAGATATGTACCATTGCCTCTTTTCCGGGAGCAAACTCAAGGAAAGAACCGAATTTTTTTATGCTAACAACA
>ODAI010947603.1_pt1 | contig 11917 bp, 28 predicted proteins | sample 1539321 | NCBI WGS metagenome assembly ODAI01 (sample SAMN02144231, study PRJEB22623) | gut metagenome | biome: sheep rumen | host: Ovis aries | place: New Zealand
ATATTGCGGTCATTAACATTGCTCCAGCAGGAAGTACGCCGTCATACCGCTTTGACGATTTCGGTGGATATGTTGATATATCGGGCAAGGCAGACAGATCCGAGATCATTCAGTGGGTTAGCGGAAGAGTCAGCAATGCGACATCACTAACCTTGAACGATTTAAGAATTACGGCAAATACAAAGATAGCGTGTATATTAGGCGATAACGGAACAGACCAACCTGTTAAATATTCGGCGGTATCGACGGGCGTTGGTTCAATAACAATAACATTCCCCGAAGCGACAACGGCATTAATTGATGTAGGTATTTCAAACGCATAAGCGAAAGGAGATTAAAGAAAATGGCAGAAATCAAATATTTTGTAGCAGAGGCGTACAGATTTGCAGAATCCAAAAAGTGGGAGTATTCAATCAAGGGAGTATATGACACGATTGAAGCGGCAAAGCAACAGTTTCATGCTCGTATGGGAGCAATCATCAAGGATTCTAACGATCATGCTATGGTTATCGTTTATGATTCACTTGGCAACAAGGTAATGAGTGACTATGTTGACACAGTTGAAGAACAGCCCGAAGCATAAGTATAACGGGCAAGTCATGTAATTATTAACGTATCTTGTATCAGTAATATGGCTTGCCTGTTACACGATACAGAAAGGAGCAAGATAATGTCAAAGATTCAAGCGGAGTATGACGCAGGTGCGCCATTGATAGTGACATTTAGTAACACGTCAGCAGTAATTATACCAACTTCTGGAGCTACTGTGACATTAACTCAATCGGGGACGGCTGATTTGAGCAAATATAATTATGCGGGTTTAGCCAGTGTAGTTCTTGCGGGATCGTCTGCGGCATCATTAGCTGTAAGAGGATTTAACCCGACTACGAAAGAGATATATATAGTAAATACAGGCTCACAAGTTACATTAAATGCAGGATATATACAAATGTCATTTGTTTATTTGACTAAATAATTCGATAACACAACAGGAGCAAAACAATGACCGAACCTATAACAATCAACGCTCTCTTGCAGTTGGACGGAATAATAGCGGCATTTTGGGGCGAATATGCGTAAAAAACGAAAACCAAAAATGAAAACGCTTGATAAGGTGCTGATTATTGTCGGCATCTTTCTTGCGGCGTTTATAATTGCAACAGTTGTTATATATACATACAACGGGTGGCAATATGACACACTTATTCCGTGTGTTGTCGGTAGCGGATTGCTTGAAACAGTTAACACAATGATCATAACGGTCAACAAAATACGACATAAAACCGTTGACGAGGCGCAAGATATAGAGTAAACTAACAAAAAGAGAGGGCGTGACTATGAATCCCGAGTTAATTACAAAACTTGTTGAATCTGTCGTGACGGTTGCGATCATACTGATAACAGCGTATGTTATCCCGTGGCTTAAAAACAAGGTCGGCGAGGACAAGTACAATCAAATTGTTGCATTTGCTGAAACTTGCGTCAGATCTGCAGAAAAGATATACACCGTTGAGGAATGGGCGCAGAAAAAGCGATACGCTGTCCAGTTGGTACGGGATAAGGCGGCAGAACTGGGATTGAACATCAATGAGATAGAGATCAACGCGATCATTGAGGGCGCGGTGCAGGCGGTTAAAGGTTAATGGCATATACAGACAAGTCGTTTTTGGAAAAATTAAAGCCATATGTGATTGAGGATATGCGAAAGTCGGGTATCCTTGCATCATTGACGGCGGCACAGGCATTTATCGAAAGCGGCAAGGGTAACAGCGGCTTGACGGTAAAGGCAAATAACCTTTTCGGCATTAAAGGCACATACAACGGTCAATCCGTGACTATGTTAACCACAGAATACTACAACGGCATTGCTGTTAGGGTCAATGCGGCGTTTAGGAAGTACCCGTCGTGGCTTGAATCAATAAACGATCATTCGGGGCTATTTAATAGGCTGGCAAGGTATAAAAACTTGCGTGGCGAAACCGATTATGTAAAGGCGTGCAACAACGTACACGCTGACGGGTACGCAACATCGCCTGTTTATTCGACAACTTTGTTGACCAAAATCAATGATTATAAACTGTACGAGTGGGATACAGAGGTTTTAGGGCACGCCGTACCGAGGCAAAAGGTCGAAACTATCGCACAGCATTACCCGACGTTGCTGATCGGGAGCAAAAGCGATTATGTTTTACACTGGCAGAAATACCTCAATTTGCAGGGGTATGCTTGCGGCAACGAGGACGGCGTTTTCGGTCGCAACACAAAAGCGGCTGTCATGGAATATCAGCGTAGCAAAGGTTTGGTTGCTGACGGTATAATCGGCGCAAAAACATGGGAATCATTAGGTATCTGATATGTATATGTGGTTTGAGGAAATGGGATTGATTTACTTTCCGCAGATTAAAACAAAAGAAGAATTTAAGACAAAATTTGAGTTGTTATTGCGGCGGCTGGCATCAGAACAGATCATGGAACGCTTAAAAGAACCGCAGGAGGTTGGCAATGCAGATTGATATATCAACAACGATTGCCGTTGTATCAACCGCGTTTGCTATATTCTTGGGGATACGAAACTTGACACGATCGAAAACGACCGACGACAAGGCAGATGCAACACAAATGGCAACGATGATCGTAAAGATTGATGCGGTCGGCACAACGGTTAACGAAATTAAATCAGATATGCGCGAGTTTAAGAGCGAACAACAGTTTTTGCGTGATAAGATCATCGAGATCGAGGCAAGCGTCAAAAGCGCACACAAGCGCATTGACGGGCTAGAGGATACAGCACATGAATGACGTACCATATATTGCGCATGAGAGCGCACAGGCAAGGCAGGAGCGCACGATAAAACGCTTGTGGATATTGTGTATCATAATGTTTGCGGCGTTTGTTATAAGTAACGGCTTGTGGGTATATTACGAAAATCAGTTTGAGGACATATCCGTTGAGCAACAAGTCGAAAGCGACGGCGAGTCTAGGGCATATGTTAACGGTACGGGAGATATGAATATTGGCAACGAGGATAAAGCAGACAATTAAGAAGCGTACCCGTAAAACAGGCGGCAACAGCGGATACCGCAAATGTAATATGTGTCACGGCACAGGGCGCATTAAAAACAAGGCATGATTGATTACAGCAACAGCCAAATATCGGCGTTGATTGATGAATATATACACAACGAAAGAGATCGGGCAATATTGAAACGCCGATTGATTGACGGCAAAACTTTTGACGAGTTATCGGATGAATTTAATATATCCGTCAGACATATCAAAACAATAGTATATAAACGGCAACAGAGCCTATTCCAGCGGCTTTGATCATATACCCTTATTATCATTCAATTTTCACTCCCGAAAACAGCACTTTCACATCATTGTGGGGTGCTGTTTTTGCGTCTATCATTAGACGTAAAGGGGGCAATTCTATGTTTATTCACTTTAACCCAAACCCAGCACATATGAGGACGGATGATTGTGTTATCCGTGCGGTCAGCAAGGTATTAAATATCCCGTGGGAAGAAGCATATTTGCAATTATCAATGAAAGGGCTTGAATTATACGACTGGGGCAATAGTAACGCCGTATGGGGCGCGTTATTGCGTGATAAAGGCTTTGAGCGTGAGTTGATACCAAACACTTGCCCCGATTGTTACACCATTAATGATTTTTGCAGGGATAACCCACACGGGGTTTTTGTTTTAGGAACAGGCACGCACGCCGTTGCCGTTGTTGACGGCGATTATTACGACACATGGGCAAGTGGCGATCAAGTGCCTATATACGCATACCGAAAGGAGTAAATCATGGCATATTACAACAATCCGTATTATCCGCAGAATTTTTACCCAAACATTCAGCAACAGCAAATGCAGGCACAACAGCCGCCACAGCAAATACAGAACGGTGGCTTTATCGTGATACCACGCGAGGAAATGGTTGAAAACTACCCCGTTGCGGTCGGTAATTGTGTGACCTTTAAGATCGAGGGCAAACCGATTGTTATGGAAAAGACAGGTGGAATGTCGCAATTTGATACGCCGAAGATCACGCGGTACAGACTTGTCAAAGAGGAAATGCCCGAGCCGTCGTCAGATTTGCCCGAAAACGGCAATAATGAAATCGACGCGGTAAAATCTACCGTTGACAAATTAAACGGCGAAATCAAGGCGATTTGGGGCGAAATCGACGGGATAAAAAGCAAAAAGACACCAGCAAAAAAGAAAGAGGTAATTGACGATGATGCCGAATAGAATATTGCAGATGTTGACAGGATTGAACATAAATGGACTAAAGGACGCAAAAACGCCCGACGATTTGGCGCAAATGCTATTAAATTCGGGGCGCGTCAATCAAGCACAGGTAAATCAAGCAAAACAAATGTGGGAACAGCCGAACGTGCGGCAAATGATACAAAGTAAATTCCCGTTTTGATATTAGGGCGAGTGCGCATAAGCCTTGATATATAAGGGCGGTACATCAAGTGAGTATCGTTCTAAACCTACAAAAATTATAGGAGGACAAAATTATGGCTTTAACAGACGAAAGCGGCAACGGCATGGTAATGCCCGTAACACCTATGTACGGCGGTGGCAATGGCGGATTCGGTAACGGATTCGGGGGAGATTGGGGATGGATAATTCTTTTACTCCTCATTGCTGGTAACGGCGGCTGGGGATTCGGCGGGTTTGGCGGCGGCATGGGAGGCTTTGCGGCTGACGGTGCTATGCTTTACCCGTGGATGAATCAAGCAGAGATCACATCGGACGGATTCAGAGATCAGATGCTGAACAACAACGTTACGTCTATTCGTGACGGAATCAACGCCGTGCAGACACAGTTATGTAACGGCTTTGCAGGCGTTAACGCAACCGTATCAAACGGATTTGCAAACGCAGAGCAGGGCGCAAACACACGCGCAATGGCTAATATGCAACAGTTATTCGGATTGCAGAGCCAGTTTGCTGATTGTTGTTGTGAGAACAGGCTGGCTAATTGTCAGACGCAGAACATCATTCAGAACGAGGGCAATGCTACAAGATTTGCTGATGCAAACAACACGCGTGACCTTCTCACTAATCAGACGGCTAACACACAGGCAATACTTGATAAACTTTGCCAGTTAGAACTTGACAGCAAGAATACAAAGATTGCTGACCTTGAGCGTCAGTTGACAATGGCAAACCTTGCGGCAAGTCAGACAGCACAGAACGCATTTATACAGCAGGGATTTGCTAATGAAGTAGACCAGTTATATGATCGTCTTTCAAATTGCCCCGTACCGTCAATGCCCGTATATGGACGCACACCGATATTTACTTGCCCGTCACAGAACAACGGGTGCGGTTGCGGATGCGGTAACAACGGGTTTTAAGGAGGGATGAACAATGGCGGCAGAGTTTCTTAAAAATGATGTGCAGACTGTCAATCCTAATCAGCCTGTACTACTTACAACTTCAATCGGTTGTAACAAAGGATATGTATATCACAGATCCGAAAGTGGTATTGTAACTCTCCGTGGTATCGTTAATTGCCCGACCGCTTGTTTTGCAACATATCAAGTAACATTTAACGGCAACATTGCCGTGCCCAGCACAGGTACGGCACAGCCGATAAGTGTATCACTTGCAATAGACGGCGAGCCTATATTGACGAGCAGAGCGATTGTTACGCCAGCAGACGTGGCAACCGACCCTCCTACAACGGAGAACTTCTTTAATGTAACCAGTACCGCGATAATCCGAGTGCCTAAAGGATGTTGCTTTAATGTAAGCGTTGAGAATACATCGGATCCAATAGACGCGGCAACGCCAGCACCAGCAATCTTGGTACAGAACGCAAACCTTGTTGTTGACCGTATAGCATGAGAAAGGAGATCACTATGCACAGGTTGGAAGAATTTAAGCAGATGCTCATGCGCGAACTTGAAGATATAGCCAAAAAGGGCGAACTGTCCGCAGGCTCACTCGATGCGGTTGATAAACTGACGCACTCAATCAAATCCATTTGTTATATTATTGATGCAATGGACGACGAGGGGTCGTCGGGCGCACGCGGACGCGGCAGAAATGCAAGACGCGACAGCATGGGGCGTTATTCAAACGACGATATGATGTATGACTATGATAACAGATCATACGAAAACCGCGGCGGCAACAGATCAAACAGATATAGCCGCGATAATGACGAGATCATGGAACAGTTGCGTGAACTGGAAATGAACACCGACGACGGCAAAATTAAGCGCATGATACGCGAATGGATGAAACAGGTTGAAGATTGATGTTAAGTGAATCAGAACTGACCGACGCAATCGACGTGTTGTCAAACGGAAAGCACAGCATACAAAATTGCGAAAAGTTGGCGGCTATTTATACGGTGCGAGATCATTTGTACCCAGCACAACCGATAGGGCGCGGCTATTCCGCGGCAAACAATAATGTTGAGCAGGTCGGGTTGTATGGGGATACAGAATTTTTAACCGCAATCAGCCGAAAAAATCCAGTTGACGCGTGGCTGTTAATGGACGAGTTAATGCAGACGCTGTACGCGATCAATCCACGATTGTATGACAGCGTTATGCGGAAGATATAGGGGTGTAAAAGCCCCTATATTTTTTTACCATAAATATAAAAATATATGTTGACATTATCAACTAACAGGTGTATTATAATATCAACAACAAACAAACGCACCTATATGGAGGGAAAAGAAATGACGGACAACAGATTACTGGCGAACAGATCACAGCGTTACGAGGTAGTGGCACAAAATGGGCAGGTATTAGATCACGGATTTACAAGCCAAAAGAAAGCACTTGCAAGGGTCAAGGAGTACAAGGCAACATATCCCGATGACAGATTTTTTATCAGAGGTTACGACAACGGCAAATACGGCAACGAATAAAAACAGTACACACCGAGCCGCGGCGGTATATCCGCGGCAGAAAGGGTTGATTATGTTTAAGAAGTTTATCCAGCGGATTATTGAGGCAACAGACAGGCAGGACGCGATTGACAACGTATTTTACGGTACAAAATGGGATGCTGACGGCAACATAATTGAATACGGTATTGACATTGCATATCAGCACGACAAGATTACGGCGGCAGAACATCAAATGTTGTCGGCATTGATCGACAAGTTGTCGTAAAAATGCCGATTGACATTGTAAAGCGCAAGGCGTAAAATGTAATTGCCACAATATACGAAAGGGGGTGGGAAAATGACCGCACAGGAAAGGGCAATCAAGATCGCGCTGGCATCGCGTGACAAGTCACAACGCTGGCTGGCTGGTAAGTTAGGCACAACGCCGCAGAATCTTAACTCACGCATAAAGCGTGGCTCGTTGAAAGACGAGGACATGGTGCAGATTGCAGGATTGTTAAACATGGAGTGGAAAGCAGGATTTGTTGAAAAGGAGTGATAGTATGGAACTTAAAATTACACCGTCGCCAGACGGATTTGTAAAGGTCATTGATTTTAACCATGAGGAAATCAAGGCAGAAATTGCGGAAAAGGTCGCATATTACAAAACGCTGGTTTATACTGACGATCAGATCAAAGACGCAAAGGCAGACAGGGCAGAGTTAAACAAAATGGTCAAGTCGCTGGAAGATAAGCGCAAGGAAATCAAGGCATTGTGCCTTGCACCGTATGACAAGTTTGAAAAGCAAATGAAAGACCTTGTTGCGGTTGTCAATGAGCCGATTGCTATTATTGACGAACAGATCAAGGCTTATGAGGCAGAAAAAAAGGCACAAAAGAGCGAACAGATACGGGCATATTATGACACGCTGGATTTTAACGGCATAACGCTTGAACAGATATTTGACCCGAAGTGGTTGAACGCAACAACGTCAATGACCAGCATTGAGGACACGCTGAACAAAAAGGCACAGGAGATCGCGGTTGATATGAAAACGCTGGCAGATTTGCCCGAATACGGCTTTGAAGCGTTGGAAATGTATAAACAGACCGTTGATATACGACAGGCGTTAAATGAGGCGAACAGGCTGTCAGAACTGGCAAAGAAAAAAGCCGAGGCAACAAAGGTTGAGATCGTCGAGCCACAGATTGAAAAGGCGGTTGCAGAGGAAGTCGCAGAGGAAATTGCTGATAACTTTATACCCGATTTTGATGCGGTAACGGATAACAGGGTAACGGCAATATTCAAAATCAAGGCAACGCCCGAGGATATTGAAAAGGTCGCACAGTTTTTGAGCATTAACAAGATTGAGAGTGAAAGGGTGGGATAATATGAACATTTTTCAGACCATAGCCGCCGTTATGGGCGAGATCGGGGCAATAGGCAAGGATAGCAGAAATGAACAACAGAAGTTTATGTTTAGGGGTATAGACGCGGTTATGAACGCAATTAACCCAGCATTGATAAAGTACAAACTGTTTATCGTACCCGAAGTGCTGGAACAGACACGCGAGGAACGACAGACCAGCAAGGGCGGTACGCTGATTTACAGCATAATCAAGGTGCGTTATACTTTTTATGCCGAGGACGGGTCAAGCATCAGTGCGGTCGTGATCGGCGAGGGCATGGATAGTGGCGACAAAGCGACCAACAAAGCGTTGTCGATAGCGTTTAAGTATGCGTGCTTTCAAGTATTCTGTATCCCGACAGAGGAAATGAAAGATCCCGACGCTGAATGTCACGAAGTTAAGCCGATGCAGGAAGTTGCAAAGCAGAAAATCGACACCAAAAAGGTTGCGGCACTTGTAGCGGCACTTAAAGAGCGCGGCATTGAACAAGACAAGATCATGCGGCTGTATAAGGTTGCCAGCCTTGCGGATTTAACCGAGGGTCAGTTTGTCAACATCAATCAGAATTGGGATAAGATAAAGAACGCATGAAGATAAAGGCACAAATCAAAGGCGTTGCCCGTGACTGGGCGACGGGTCACAACCTTATCACGATTGATATGTTGCAGGGCAATATCAACGAGATTAACGACCTGTTAGATCGGGATTTGTCCGTTGAACTTAAAAGATACCATAACAGGCGGTCGGTTAACGCTAACCGCTTGTTATGGGAATGTTTGGGGCGACAGGCTGATGCGCTGGGCGGCGATAAATGGGATTATTACATAAACGCCCTCAACAAGTACGGTCAATATACAATGGTTGAAATGCCAGCGGATGCGGTTGAACGCTTCAAACAGATATACCGCGAGTGCGAGGTTGTCGGAGATCACGACGGGCAAAAACAGGTATTATGTTATTACGGGTCGTCAACCTATAACACAAAGGAATTTGCAAGATTGCTGGACGGCGTTATTGACGATATGAAAGCCGCAGGCATTGAAGTGCCTACCAGCGAGGAAATGCAAGCGGCGTTGAAAGCGTGGGATAATGGCGAAAAAACTATTTAGCGTATTTACTGATGATATGGAGCATTGTTACTTTACGGGATATGCGCCCGTGGAACGCCACCATATTTTTGGCGGTAGCAATCGCGACAGATCGGGGCAATATGGTTTTGTCGTACCGTTACGCCCAGACTTGCACCCGAACGGGGTACACGCTGGCAAGGATGCTAAACTGATTGATACACGGTTAAAAATCATGGCGCAGGAATATTACGAGGCGCATTATGGTACACGAGAACAGTTTATTACAGAATTTGGGAGGTCTTATCTATGAAAATTTTTATTTTAGAATGTGACGCGGAAGAACTGAAAGCAAATAGAACTATTATGGATAGTGTCAGCGACGCTATAAATGGCTTTTTTGATGCTTTTTGCGGAGCAAGAGTTGATTTATCGCAGGCAGATATTGCGAAAGCGATGTTCAATAACGATAGTGAAGAAAGCGAGGACAATGAGGATGAACAATGCTAATTTGATCGGGCGGCTGACAAAAGATCCCGACACAAGGTACACAACAGAAAACATGGCGGTCGCACGCTTTACCGTTGCGGTTGACCGATATGGCAAGGATGCTGGCGCGGATTTTATCGGATGTGTGGCGTTTGATAAGTCAGCGGAGTTTATCGACAAGTATTTCCGCAAGGGTATGAAAATCGGTATCACAGGGCACATACAGACGGGCAAATACGACAATAAAGACGGCAAAACAGTATACACAACCGATGTTGTTGTCGATCGCGCCGAGTTTGTGGAAAAAAAGGCTGATGCACCCGAAACAATTGGACAGCCGACAGAAAACCCGACTGATGAATTTATGAAGATACCCGACAATATTGACGAGGAAATCCCTTTCCAGTGATCGGGATGCAGGGGGCGGCTATTATGCCGCCTCTTTTTGTTTGCAAAGAAAATATTTCAAAATGCAAAGAAAATATTTCAAAATGCAAAGAAAATAAAAATATATGTTGACATTATCAATTAAAAGGTGTACTATATGATTGTAACAAGGGTTTGCACCGAAAGGGGTACGGCATGAAAGAAGTAAACAGAACGGAAACGGTTATAGCATTTGAAAACGGCAATAAAGCCGCAAACATGGTCAGAGATAATAGTTTTCACCAGTATTTCAAGGTGGTCGTTAAAGACGAACAGGGCAATATCAACATACTGGCAACAAGATGCACATACGACAAGGCATACGGGATAATAAAGGACTTTTTAGGATAATAAACCAGCAAGCCGAGGGCGGCGGCTATACCGCCCAAAGGAGGTTATTATGACACATACCGTTAACGCACAGGACATTATCAAAGCTACCGACGCATTATACCGAGTTGCCCGTACCGCTGACAATCACGGGAGCGCATGGCTGTTTGATAAATTGATACGATATTTTACCACAGAGCCAGCGGCAATGTCAGTTAATATTCCGATAATTTACAATACGGGAAAAGCAGGCGTAGCCGAGATTGACAGACGCGGAACGCTCACGACACGATAATATTGATGCTGACCTATCGGCATGACGGGGAGAACGGAGCAGGGATATGAGAAAATCAGTATTTAAGGGTTGGATATGTAGAACATGGACAGAAACATCATTAAACGGCTGGTTATCGGAATTTGACCGTTTTGACACCGAGGACGAGGCAAACAAGCACGGGCAAGCAATGATGCGGTTTCCGTTTAAGGACGGGGAGTTATCAAGGGAATTTGAGGTTTACAAGGATTTTGAGGAGGTATCAGTATGAAAACAATCGACGAAATACAGAACGAGATCACGGCTATATGTTACCAGTACGGGTTTACCCTTGCAGATACGCTGGCATTGGCATTGTCGGCGTATATATCACAACAGATCATGGATGCAAGGCAGGACGTGTTTGATATGATAATCGACCATTTAGACAAAAAGGGGGTGCAGTGATGTTAAAATATTGCTGGACGTGCGAACACTTTTTTTACGACAGATCAACCGACGCGTCGGATTGCAAAAAGGCTGATTATCTGACCGAGGCACAGTTTGAGGATCACTTTGTTAATGACAAGCCGAATTGCCCGTGTTGGTCACAAATTGAGGAATACACGGAGGGTATATACGAATGATCATTAAATTAACGCCGTCACAGGCAGAATTGCTGACCGACATATTGGCGATGCAATTACAGATTGAAACCGAGCATTTGGATAATTGCCTTGATAGCATATCAAAACATAACATCCGTAATATAATCAAACGGATAAAGACATTACAGGGCAAGTTTACTGATAATAACGAGTGATATTGAAAGGGGTATGAATAATGATAACAAGTGTAATTGATTATTTGCCGACAAAGGCAGAACAGGCGATCAGCCGCGAAACGCTGGCAACATTAACAGGTCACAGCGACCGCAAAGTTAGATCAACAATAGCGGCGTTAAAAGCCGAATATCCGATAATTAACGTGGGCAACGGCTATTATATAGCCACAGATCCCGACGACCCGAATCTGACCCATTACATACGACAGGAACAACACAGGGCACGG
>ODAI011320055.1_pt1 | contig 11917 bp, 9 predicted proteins | sample 1539321 | NCBI WGS metagenome assembly ODAI01 (sample SAMN02144231, study PRJEB22623) | gut metagenome | biome: sheep rumen | host: Ovis aries | place: New Zealand
GTCGACGGCGATGAGGGGGCAAACCTCAAGCATGTGGCTCTGCAGGCAGCTGGAGCGGTCGCCGGCGAAGTTCAGCGTGTAGTCCTCGAGGAACGAGCAACCAGTAGGCATGCCCTGCTGAATCACCCAAAGAGTGCGATAGAGGCAAGCGGTCTTCCAGTCACCCTCAGCACCGAAACCATAACCTTCTTCCATCAGGCGTTGTGAAGCAAGGCCAGGAATCTGGTCGAAACCGCAGAAGTTAGGATCGTCGATGTTGGCGTCACCAAGGTCGTCGAAGTTGGTGGTGAATGCATTTGCGCCTTCATCCTTCAGCACACGGCGAAGGGCAATTTCGGCTTTGGCAGAGTTCTTCACCTTCTCCCAATAAACTTCCTCACCGCTCTCGTCAATCTTAATGGTGTAGAGCTTCTTGTACTCTTCAACCAACTCATCGGCTTCCGCATCGGTCACCTTCTTGTAGTACTCCATCAGAGAGGAGACAGGATAGTAGTCCACATGATAGCCGAGACGCTGCTCGAACTCCACACGGTCACCATCGGTAACAGCCACGTTGTTCATGTTCATACCGAACATCAAGCAACGTACGTTCTTTGCGTCAGCAACACCTGCTGCCACACGTGCCCAAACAGCAATCTTCTTCTGGGCCTCTTCGTCTTTCCAATAGCCGCAAACCACCTTGCGAGGAACACGCATGCGGGTGCAGATATGACCGAACTCGATGTCGCCATGAGCGCTCTGGTTCAGGTTCATGAAGTCCATGTCGATGCTGTCCCAAGGAATCTCAGCATTGTATTGGGTGTGGAAATGGAGTAGGGGCTTCTGCAGGTCCTGCAAACCCTTAATCCACATCTTTGCGGGAGAGAATGTGTGCATCCAAGTGATGATACCCACACACTTCTCGTCGTTATTGGCTGCCTTCATCACGGCTTCCACTTCTTTCGAACTATTGGCAGTTCCTTTATAAACCACCTTGATGGGGATGATTCCGCTTTCGTTCAAGCCTGCCACCATCTCCTTACTATGACCGTCAACTGCTACGACTGCATCACCTCCATAGAGCAACTGAGCACCAGTCACCCACCAAATTTCGTAATTCTCAAATGCTTTAATCATTGCTTTAAGTGTTTTAAGTTATTACATTAATAAATTATAAGTTATAAGTTGTGTTTTTAATGCTTTTGTCCCTTTTGGCCATAGTAGGCGTTAGGGCCATGCTTGCGCGAGAAATGCTTCTCGATGAGAAGCGGGTTCATTGTGGTTTCAGGATTCACGCTATAGGACACGAATGCCATCTTTGCCACTTGCTCCATAACTACGGCGTTGTAGACGGCATTGTCAGCATCCTTACCCCATGAGAATGGGCCATGATTCTTGACAAGCACGCCAGGCGTATGAACGGGATTGATTCCACCAGCTTTAATGCGCTTCACGATAACATTGCCAGTTTCCAGCTCATAGTTGCCTTTTACCTCTTCTTCAGTCATGTCGTCGGTGCAAGGAATGGCATCATGGAAATAGTCGGCATGAGTGGTGCCGATATTGGGAATGTCCTTTCCTGCTTGTGCCCAAGCAGTTGCGTAGGTGGAGTGGGTGTGTACCACACCGCCGATTTCGGGGAATGTGCGATACAGGACAAGGTGAGTTGGGGTGTCGGAGGATGGGTTCAGGTCGCCTTCAACCACTTTTCCCGTTTCCAAATCCACCACTACCATGTCGCTTGCCTTCATGGTGTCATAGTCGACGCCCGATGGCTTGATGACAACAAGGTTCTTCTCACGGTCGATTCCCGAAACATTTCCCCATGTGAAAATCACAAGGTTGTGCTTCACCAAATCAAGGTTGGCTCGAAAGACTTTCTCTTTTAATTCTTCCAGCATGTTGTTTTTAGTATTTATTCTTGTTTTTACAATTTGAACGACGGATAGTCGGCATACATCTTCTTGTTGAAGCGATAGAGTGCGGCTCCGCGTTTTGATGTCAATTTGTCAATGAGTTCGGTTTTCTCGATGAAATCTATCTGCTTGATGCGCTTACGGAAATTACGCTTGTCAATTTCCTCGCCAAGAATGGCTTCATAGACGTGCTGCAATTGGGTAAGCGTGAACAAGTCGGGCAGAAGGTTGAAGCTCAACGGCTCGGTATTGATGCGGCGTTGTAGCATCGTGATGGCTTTCTGCACCATGATGTTGTGGTCGGAATACAACCTCGGTAGCTCGTCGATGTCCACCCATTGCAGACCATGCTCCTTGCGAAGCTTGTCGTCGTAGTCTTTCACATTGATTAATGCGCAATAGGCCACGGAGATAACGCGCTCGCCCGGGTCGCGGTCGATGGCACCGAATGCACCGACTTGCTTCATATAGATTTTATTGAGGCCGGTGAGGTCTTGGAGAACGCGGTTTGCCGCATCCTCCAGACTCTCATCGTTCTTGACAAAGCCTCCATAGAGTGACCATTCTCCTCGCCCTGGGTCCATATGGCGACGCCCAATGAGCAATTTCAACTTGTTGTCTTCGAAACCGAAAACAATGCAATCCACCGAAACCCATACTTGGGAATGTTCACTATAATACTGAGTCATATTTGTAGAAACTCCTTTTTATTACCAGAAGTAAGCATAGAAACAAGCGCAGAGGGCAACAACACCAAGCGTGGCAACAACGTCCCAAACGCCCCAACTCTCACGAATCTGACGACGATAGTCGCCTGTGAAGGTAATGGCTTCCACCTGAGCTTTTGAGGGAGCGGGTGTGAAGAAGCTCACAACCACCATCAGCACGATGATGAAGACGAGCAGCCAGCACTCGAAGATGAGCCAGTTGGTCTGCCAGAACCATGCGGTGTTCTCCCAGAATGCACCAGTCATCACTTCCTTTCCACTACCAGTGAGAACGTTGGTGAGCAGACGGAGCATACCGATGAGGAAACCACCAATGAGTCCCCATTCACCAGCCTTAGGTGTAATCTTCTTCGAGAAGATACCCAGCGTGAAGACGGCCACCATAGCCGGGGCAATCAACGACTGGATGTCCTGCAGGTATGAGTAGAGGTTACCCATAGACATCATGACGGGCATCCAAAGCAGACCGAGAATCACAACCACAACAGTTGCGGTACGTCCAACAAACACATAGTGAGCCTCGCTCATACCCTTCTTCATGGGCTTGTAGAAGTCCTCGGTGAAGAGTGTGGCACAGCTGTTGAAGAAAGCTGCCAGAGAGGCAACAAGAGCGCAAATGAAACCAATGGTCACGATACCTTTCACACCAGCCGGGAGGATGTTCTTCACCATCATGGCGAAGGCACCGTCTGTGTCGTGGGTGTTGGTGATGTCCATCTCGATGCCGCTACCAGTCTTCAGAGAGAGTGCGTAAGCAACCATACCGGGAATCAAGAACATGAACACGGGAAGGAGCTTGAAGTAACCTGCGCAGATAGTACCGCGGCGGGCGCGCTTCATAACCACCGTATTGTCCTCACCCTTGGTCTGTCCAAGCACACGCTGAACGATATGCTGGTCAGTACACCAGTACCAGAAGCCAATAATAGAAGCTCCAAGGAATACAACATAACCGGGGAATTGGGGATACATGGGGTCGGCTTTGTCAGGATGGAACATGTGGGTAGTTCCAAAACCATCGTGAGCGGCGTTACAAACCTTCATCATCTCGCCCCATCCAGCACTAATGCTACCATCGCCAAGCATGTTCAAACCGAGGAACAACACGAGGAACGAGCCTATAATAAGAATAGGTGTCTGAATGGCCGAAAGCGTCATCACACCCTTCATTCCACCAAAAACGGTGAACACAGCGGTGATGGCAATCAAGCCGATAGCACCCCACCAGAAGGGAAGACCAAGCAAGTATTCGAAGAAGATACCACCCGTGAAAGCCGTCACACTAACCTTGGTCAGCACGTAGGCAATCAGCGTGATGATTGACAGCCACGAACCCGTGCGCTGGGTGTAGCGGAACTTCAAAAAGTCGGGCATCGTGATGATTTTGCCCATCTTGTTGTTCAGCAACTGATAGAAAGGCACGAAGAGCCAGCCGAGGATGAGAATCATCCAGCCTTGCATCTCCCAGTGGGCCATACCAACGCCATCCTTTGCTCCAGTACCGGCGAGACCTACCAAGTGCTCTGAACCGATGTTGGCGGCAAAGATGGCAGCACCAATCACATACCAAGGTTCGCCCTTACCGAAGAGATAGTCCTGCGAGTCGGCGCCTTTCATCTTCTCCTTATCTTTCTTGATGGCGCGATAAACCGCCCAAACAATGGCAAGAACACCGAGTGCAAGCACAACCCAGTCGAGCCATAAGAATTCATTTGTTTTCCAATTCATTTTGTAGATGATTTAATGATGATTAATTACTCAATATGTTTGTTTTTATTTGGTCGAGAACTTGTAAACACAGTGGCTCATATATTTCTCACCGGGCTTCAGATATGGGCTGGGCCAACCTTTGGCAACCTTGTTGGGAGAGTCGGGATACTTCTGTGTCTCAAGGCAAACACTCACGTGCTTCGGATACTTGATACCATGCTTGCAAGAAATGCCTGTTCCCTGGAAGTTGCCAGTGTAAACTTGAATACCAGGCTCGTTGGTATAAACCTGAAGGAAGATGCCTGTGTTCTCGGCATAGAGGCTGGCAGCCACCTTTTGGTCGTTGCCTTTTCCGTCTTTATAAGTGTTCAACACATAGTTGTGGTCGAATCCGCCAGCATATTTGATTTGATGCTCTGTGGTGTCGCCAATAAGCTCATAGAGGGCGCGAGGCTTGTTGAAGTCCAAAGAAGAACCATAGACATCGCGCATTTCACCCGTTGTCATGTAAGTGGTGTCAACAGGAGTCATCTTGTCGGCATTCACATGAAGAATCATGTTCGTACCAGGCTGTGACGGGTCGCCTGTAAGCGTGAAATAAGAGTGGTTGCACATGTTGATAACGGTCTCTTTGTCGGTGGTTGCTTCGAATGTGCAATCAAGAGCATCGTCATCGGTCAGTTTGTAGGTGGCAGTTGCCGTAACGGTTCCGGGGAATCCGTTGTCACCATCGGGAGAAACGATAGTCAGTTTCAAGGTCTGCGGGTCAATCTGCTCGGCGTCATACACTTGATATTGCCAGCCAGAAGGTCCGCCGTGGAGGCAATGGCCGAAGTTGTTGGTGGGCAACTGAATCTTTTTACCATCAATAATCAGTTGGCCTTTGTTGATGCGGTTGGCATAACGGCCGATGGTAGCTCCGAAGTCGCTGGGGCTGTTTACGGTATCGGCATATTGCTTGATGTTGTCATAGCCAAGAACGACGTCAACAAATGCGCCATTCCTGTCTCTTGTCATCAGCGATACAATGCGTCCGCCAAAGTTGGTGATACAAACTTCCATACCGTTCTTGTTGGTGAGCGTGTACAGTTTTACCGGTTTGCCATTGATGGTGGTATCAAAGGCTGCAGGGTCAAGCCCGGAAAGGGTTTGATTGCTTTTCGAACACGATGAGAACAGAATGGCTGCCACTCCGATTCCCATGAAAATACTCTTAAGTTTAAGCATAAAAATAAGGATTATTAAGTTAGTACTTATTATTTTGGTGTAAAATTACAACATTTATTTGAAGATATCGAAAATGAAAACATGTTATATAACATAAATGTGTTATTTTTACACTTTTTAATCATTAAAGGCCCGCAATTCGATATCGAATGCAGGCCTTAATGCGGTTTATACAATAATAATATTACTCTACGGGGATGTCTTTGTTGACATTCTTGCAACCAATAAGAGCGTAGAACAAGATGTAGGCAACCATAGCCACCTGGAGCCAATAGCTTGTGATGGCACCGCTCGACTTGGCGATGATGTCTTGGAGCCAAGGCATCAGTCCACCACCAACCACCATCATCATGAAGATTCCGCTGGCAGCTTCGGTGTATTTGCCAAGACCTTCGACAGAGAGGTTGAAAATTCCACCCCACATGATTGACGTGCAAAGTCCGCAAGCAGCGATAAAGAACACCTTCAGGGGCACCTCATGTCCGCGGATGGTCGTTGTTGCACTCTCGGGCAAGAAAATGGCAATCAGCAACAAGCAGATGGCTACTGTCGAGACAACCGTCATCTGGGTCTTGGTGTTCACCTTACCTGAAATGAGCGTTGACGAGAAGCGGCCGATAAGCATCATGAACCAATAGCTGGCAGCCAGAGTTCCACCAAGTGCGGCTGAACCCTCGAAACCACCACGGAAGTTGGTGACATAGAAGTTGAGCTCCATAGGAATACCGATTTCCACGCCGACATAGAAGAAGATGGCGATGACGCCCAGAATGAGATGGCGGAAACGGAGTGCGCCTTTCATGGAATCCATGAGCGAGTCGCTCTTTCCGATGTTGGGCTCGGGAATGTTAACGCGGCTGATGATGATGAACGAGATGGCGAATACGGCCATACCGATGAACAGCAGGGGAGACACGTCGGTCATAGAGGTCTTCTCAGTAACTGTTCCCACGAGCACACCTGCGAGCAGCGGGGTGAGCGTAGCGGTGAGTGAGTTCAGCGTTCCACCGATTTGGATGAGCTGGTTACCCTTGTTTCCACCACCACCAAGCATGTTGAGCATGGGGTTGACAACGGTGTTCAGCATGCAGACGCAGAATCCGCACACAAGAGCGCCGAGGAGGTAGATGTAGAGGTTGAGGGCCACAGGAGCGCCGTTCATCTCGTTGACCTTGATGTCGTCTCCATAGACGCTGGAGAGATATTGCAGGGCAAGACCGATGATACCTACGAGCAATGCGGCAAGAGCGGTTTTCTTATAACCTATTTTCTTCAGCAGCATACCCGAAGGGATACCCATGAAAAGATAGGCGGTGAAGTTCATGAGGTTACCCCACGAGGCGGCGAAATCGTATTTGAATCCCCAAATGTTGCCAAAGGGTGCTCCCATGTTGGTGACGAAGCTGATCATGGCAAAGATGAAGCACATGGTGATGATCGCCACAAGATTTGTATTTTTGCTAGTACTCATTGTTTTTGTTGTTTTTGATGTCTCAGAAACAAGATAGGGGAGAAGTGTCGTTGTTCCCCGTCATTTGTTTGTTTAAAAAATTCTGTTTTTGTGCTAAGATTGGGAGTCTGCAAATAGACTCCCAATCAGCAGATTGTTTGATTGTTTAGCAGATTTTGCGTGAACCGTCGCTGATAACCACATCATAGACCTTTGGAGCTTTTCCAAATTTCTCGAAGTATTTCTGGCAAGCGGTTTGGATGAATGGCTCGTAGAGCTCGTCTTTCACGAGGTTGATGGTGCAGCCACCGAAGCCGCCACCCATGATTCGTGAACCAGTCACACCACACTCTTTGGCCACGTCGTTGAGGAAGTCGAGTTCTTCGCAAGACACCTCATACTCTTTGGACAAGCCGTCGTGGGTTTCATACATCTTCTTTCCAACGGTCTCATAGTCGCCAGCCACCAATGCGTCGCACACGGCCAACACACGGTCTTTCTCGCCGAGCACGAAGTGAGCGCGCTTGTAGTCTTCTTCACCAACTTCGGCGCGAACCTCTTCAAGCTGCTCCCAAGTGCAGTCGCGAAGGGTCTCGAAGGTTCCCTCCGGATGCTTGGCGGCAATGTGCTTCACCACGTTCTCGCACGAGTTGCGACGGTCGTTGTAGGGGCTGCCTGCCAATTCGTGCTTCACGCAAGAGTTCAGCAACACCAGCTTGTAGCCTTCGGGGTTGAAGGGGAAATATTCGAATTCGCGACTACGGCAGTCGAGACGCATCAGTTTTCCAGCCTGTCCGAAAACGCTGGCAAACTGGTCCATGATGCCGCAATTCACACCGCAATAGTTGTGCTCTGTTGCCTGGCCAGCAAGAACGATGTCCCACTTCGACACCTTGTTCTCACCGAAAAGGTCGTTCAATCCACATGCGAAGCAACTCTCCATTGCTGCCGAAGAAGACATACCAGCACCAAGGGGAACGTCTCCAGCAAATGCTATATTAAAACCTTTAACGGGAACGCCTAACTTCTCCATTTCCAACGTGATACCATAAATGTAGCGAGCCCAGCTTGCGCGAGGTCCTTGTCCGTCGTGGAAGTCGAAGTCAACACGGTCTTTTAAGTCGATGGAATAGGCACGGATGGTGCTTTCTGTTCCATTGGGACGCATTTCGGCCATGATTCCTTTGTCTACGGCTCCCGGGAACACAAACCCACCATTGTAGTCGGTGTGCTCGCCAATCAGGTTAATACGACCAGGAGATGCATAGATGTTTCCTGTCTTGCCATCAAAGTGCTTGATGAAGCGGCTTCTTACAAATTCAATATCCATGTTTTACTTAAGTTTTGTTATGTTAATAATTTGTTTGGTTCTTATTTCTCAACGCCGAATTTATAGATGGTCTTCTGCTTGTACTTCATGCCCGGGCGCAAGATGACGCTGGGGAAGTAGGGGCGGTTGGGACTATCGGGGAAGTGCTGGCATTCGAAGCAGATGCCCGAACGGCGTGGGAATGTTGCACCATGCTGTCCCTCGTATCCTGTTGCCCAGTTGTCGGAATAAACCTGCATGCCCGGCTCGGTGGTGTAAACCTCCATTGTACGTCCGCTCACGGGGTCGGTCAGCTTGGCGGCAAAACTCAATTCGCCTTCCTCGCGCTTGTTCAGCACAAAGCAGTGGTCGTATCCTGCTCCGTTCTTGATTTGCTCGTCGTCAGCATCGATGTCCTGTCCGACGGCTTTCGGGGTGCGGAAGTCAAATGGAGTGTCTTTCACGAAGCGGATTTCGCCTGTGGGAATGCTCGTCTCATCGATGGGGATGTAGAAATCGGCATTGATTTCGCAAATCTGGTTGTCGATAGTGGGGGTGGGATTGGCTATTCCCTGAAGCGAGAAGAATCCGTGGCTGGTCAGGTTGATGATGGTCTTCTTGTTGGTGGTTGCCATGTATTCGATAACCAACTCGTTATCGTCGTTGAAAGTGTAGACAACCGTCACTTTCACTTCTCCGGTGTAGCCTTCTTCTCCATAAGGGCTCACATATTTCAACACAAGTGCTTGGTCGTTCATCTGCAGGGCTTCCCAAACTTTGGCATTGAAGCCTTTCTTGCCACCGTGGAGCGAGTTGGGACCGTTGTTGATAGGCAGATTGTATTCCTTGCCGTTCAACTGGAACTTACCCTTGCAAATGCGGTTGCCGAAGCGGCCGATAAGAGTTGAAAGATAAGGTTCCGGGCTGTCTATCACGCCTTGGATGGTGTCGTGTCCTTGAATCACATTGGCCATGTTGCCGTCTTTGTCGGGCACCATGATGGCGACTAATGCTCCGCCATAGTTAGTGATGGCCACTTCGTTTCCCAAGCTGTTCTTCAGGATGTAAAGATCCGTTTGTTTTCCGTTTACTGTGGTCTGGAAATCTTCTTTTCTCAGGCCACAAATGTTTTCTGTTTCAGCTGTGTTCATGATAAAAACGTTTTTAGTTATAAAATACTTTGTTGCAAAGTAAGTGAAAAAAAACGACAATCCCAAATTTCTTGTTGAAAAATGATGTTTCGCCCACGTTAAAAACAATTAAACGCTTTTTCCGACGCGGGTAGTATGTGCCAGAATTCTAACTGATATCTGTTCGAACTGTTCGCTCCCGCCTATGCTGTTACCTGCCTTTCAGGCTTCGTCTCACGCCTTTTGCGCCAACTCTTGCTTGCTCCCATTTTTTTATACGTATAAATCTGAATCAACATCACGTGGAATACCTATATCTTTGCATCGAAAACAAAAACGATAACGATTATGAATGTACAAGTAGAAAGAAAAGACATTTCCCGCATTGGCCATACATCTATGGGTGTGAATGGCTACGTCGTTGCACTCTGTTCTAAAGAAACATCTAGATTAGAATATATTCTGTTGAGGAGTGTTTTGAAGTGTTTTGGAGAAGACTACAAAATTGTAGCTACGTTTGACCATAAATCTGATGGCGATGTGGCCTATGCAACAAATTTGCCATGGTCTCTTTATGAAGAAGCTATTTTTGAGAATAAGACCATTGAAAGAATAGAATTGAAGGAAGACCCACGCGAACATTTGGAGAGATGGGGACATTTGGTCGTAGGTCCTTGGAGGGCTAATTGTTGTGAAAATACATTCAAATTGATAAACAACGGTATTCAATTGGCTGCAAGAGGAGATGAAGACTTGGAGAAGATCATCTTCGATGTGGAAAAGATGACTGTAGCCGTGAGCGTAAAGAATCCGCTATTGCCAGAGGACACTCCAAGGATGGTGGACTTAAGCGACGCCCCGGAATTTTTCGAGGAGCTTCGCAATGATATTGAAATACTTTTGGGCAAACCTGAATTAGTCAAGGCAAATGCTGACAGAACCGTGTTTGAGATTTCGGGAATAAAAGTATTTAAGATTGTGTCTGAATCGGGATTTCAGATGGGGAATTGGAGTGCTTCATGTTGGGGAAAAACATTCAAATTGAACAATCATGGAATTAAATTGGCTGCAAAGGGGGATGAAGGCTTGGAGAAGGTTGTCTTCGATGCGGAGAAGAAGACTGTAGCCGTAAAAGTAAAGACTCCTACATTGCCAGAAAAATGCCCAAGGATTGTGGACCTCAGAGATGCCCCGGAGTTCTTTGAGGAGCTTCGTAATGGCCTTGAAAAGCTTTTGACAATAAAGGGCAAATTCAAGTCGGTCACCCCAAATGCTGACAGGACTGTGTTTGAGGTCTCATAGTGTGTGTCAGGATTCTAACTGTTATCTGTTCGAACTGTTCGCCCCTCGCAAAACGCCGCACACCCCTGGTGCCGAGGCATCCGATAGGGGGGAATGAACATGATTTTGCAAAAGGATAATTATCAGAAAAGAATCGTTAAAACATATATGGCAAAGAAAGCAACACGTCTTACAGAAGAAGAACTTTCTCAATTCATAAAGGAAGTTACGGCAAAGGTTATGAATGAAATGGATGCTACAACACATCCACGCATATCCAATGCTTCTCATAGAACCATGCAAGATAAACAGAATGATAATCCTACAATTAATGGCAAACAATTGGTCATAAGTTCTGCTAAAGTATTAGAGTCAAAAGCGCAAGCCCATTGGTTAGAGGATTACGTTGGTCAAACATTCAAGTTCTTTGGGAGAAGCCAAATGGGGCTGCCAGCACATGTGTTATTCACATTTGATAGAGTGACCAAATTAGAGCCTAATAAAACTGTATTGGTTGGCTGTGTCACGCTCAACAGAAATCAAATCAATGGTGATGGTATTGTGATTGACTTTGTGAAAGGTAGAATTAAATACCATGAAAGAGGTAACAGATATGCTTACAACTTGGAAATAGACAATAGGAACAAGCAAATGTGGGAAGCTTTTACAAATGAACTGAAGGCGAAAGGCTGGACTAAAACTAATGAGCAGCCAGATGAGGATGAGTGTAAAACCAACACGCGAACAGTTCGAACAGATAACAGTTAGGTTTTTGAATACCCTATTGCCCTACATTAACTAATGTAAAGTATTTTTACTTATATATATAATATAATTATATTATATATATAAGTAAATTCTATTTAGAGTAAAAGTTCTTGAGGTGGGGTGTCAGAATTCTATCTGTTATCTGTTCGAACTGTTCGCCCCCTGAAAAATGTCTCACCCCTCCCTCCAGCGCCACTCTCGAACCCCTGATCTCCGCAAATGCCGATGAATAAAGGGAATATGAGCGTTTTAGCATTATTTAATAATTGAGAGCCCGAAAATTTACAGATTTTCACACTGCAGCGGGGTCGGAATTTGGTGGTTGCAGAAAAATTTTGTATCTTTGTAACTGTAAAATCGCCGAGTGCAGAGATACCGGTGCGAGCACGCGAGGCGAGTGAAAACAGCTGTGTATAGGA
>ODAI012868737.1_pt1 | contig 11917 bp, 13 predicted proteins | sample 1539321 | NCBI WGS metagenome assembly ODAI01 (sample SAMN02144231, study PRJEB22623) | gut metagenome | biome: sheep rumen | host: Ovis aries | place: New Zealand
CCCTCCGGCACTGCGTGCCACCTCCCCTTCCAAAGGCAGGGGAGGAGTTTTTGACTCGGATTGCCATTCGGCAGGGGAGGAGTTTTTGACGCTACAAATTACTCAATGACTAAATAACTCAATAAATGATAAAATAGTCAATTGTCAAATAGTAAATAACTAAATAGTCAATTGCTTCTACCCCTCCGGCACTGCGTGCCACCTCCCCTTCCTTCGGCAGGGGAGGAGTGGCATCCGCACTGGCAAATTACTCAATCAAATACTTAAGTACTCAAATTCTCAACATCTATTGTCTCAACTTCTCAAATACTCAACTTCTCAAATACTCAAATACTTAAATGACTAAATAACTCAATCAATGATAAAATAGTAAATTGTCAAATAGTAAATTTAATACTTAAATACTCAAATACTCAAATACTCAACTTCTATTGTCTCAACTTCTCAACTTCTCAAATACTTAAATACTTAAATACTTAATTACTTAATTACAAGTTATAATCATGAACATTTGTCTTTTTTGTGCTTCGAGTAATAACATAGCTCAGCGTTATAAGGATATGGCTGCTGATTTGGGTCGCAAGTTAGCTCAACGTGGCGATAAACTTTTTTACGGCGCCGGCAATGAAGGTCTGATGTATGCCGCGGCGCAGGCAAGTCTTGACGCCGGAGGCTATGTGGTAGGCGTGATACCTCAATTCCTGAGCGACGCCGGTTATCTGCATGAAGGTATTCAGAAGATTGTGGCAACAGAAGATATGCAGCAACGCAAGAAATATCTCATGGAGAATAGCGATGCGATAATGGTACTGCCCGGCGGTCCGGGAACTATGGATGAATTCTTCGAAGCCGTCGTGCTCAAGCAACTCGACAAACTCCATGTGCCTATCATTCTTGTCAACGCTTTCGGATTTTATGACGAACTACTACGCATGATGGACCACATGAACAAGGAAGGTTTCATGCGATTTGGTAGCCAAGAGCTGTATCGCGTCGCCCACACCATTGACCAAGCCCTTGAAATGCTCTCATGACACTGCTTGATATTGTCTATCTACGTCCTGAAGTTCACGATGGCATAGCACGCGTTGTGACACCATGGTCCGCGCATTGGCTCAACGCTTGGGTCATAGTAGCTATGCTGTGCCTTGTAGTGACAGTGATTGCTACACCTGACGTTTTAGGACACAGAATGCAGGCTCTATTCGGATTGAGAAAAAAAGACAGTATATTCCAACTCACCTCCATTATCGACTGGCGGGCAATACTATTCGGAACACTGTTCACCATCATATCACTATCGCTGACATTATATATGACCGCCTACGACGTGGTGCCGTGTAATAATAAGGTGTTCATGCTCACCATAGGTCTGGTAATGGCGTACCTGCTTTTGAAATATCTCGTCACAGTGCTCTTGTTCTACGTGTTCTTCTCCATGAAGACATTCACCGACACCATCTCGTCGCTCGCGCTGTTATACCTATTCACTGCTTTAGGCTTATTCGTGGCGGAACTTTGCAGGCTCTATCTGCTGCCTGACACTATAGTGGCTAATGTGATACAAATTATTACATTAGTAGTGGTGGCAGTGCTTTTTGTATTAAAAATGCTACAGAACTTTTCGGCGCAATTTAGCGACTATTTGCATATTTTTTTGTACCTTTGCACTCTTGAAATTATACCACTCACAATATTAGTAAAAAACTACGCAAATCTTATTACTGGTATAGTATAAAGTCTTATTAATTCGGCCTTTCCATCCGCAGTATAATTGAGGTTATATCATGCTTAAAGTAAAAAAGATACTCATATCACAACCTGTACCGTCTGATCCTCATTCTCCTTTTTACGACATAGAAAAGAAATATGGAGTAAAAATAGACTATAATCAGTTAATCCGTATCGACCCAATACATGCTTTGGAGTATCGTACGCAAAAAGTGGACATAGTCAAATATAGTGCTATCGTCTTTAACTCGCGTCATGGTATCAACCATTTTTTTCGCTTATGCAAGGAGATGCGCATTGAGGTGTCATCGGAGATGAAGTATTTCTGCACCTCGGAGACCATAGCCCGTTATTTGCAGAAATATATCACCTATCGTAAGCGTAAGGTTTTCTATCCTGTTGATGGAACTTTTGAGTCGCTGGTAGCGCTGATGAAGAAAAAGCCCGAAGAAAAATTTCTGATGGTCACGAGTGATATCAATGCCGAGAAATACTGGGCGATATTTGATAAGTATGGTGTTAGTGTTGATCGTGCTGTGATGTATCGCACCGTAAAGAACTTGAGCGCTGACAGCCCCCTTGATCATGATATGTTCGTTGTTTATACCCCTTCGGGTGTCAATGCCATCAAGGAGACATTTCCTGATTTTGAACAGGGAGAGCGTATCTTTGCCACTCTTGGTGCCACCACGGCTCAGGCTGCCCGTGAAGCGGGATTCCGTGTGGATATTGAGGTGCCAAGCCCGCAATATACCAGCATCTCTGCGGCTATGGATGACTTCCTGCACGAAAACCATAAACGCATAAGACATTAGACAAGGCATGCCAGAAGCGCGTTATAATACCCTCCCGCGCGATTTTAGTATCAAGAGCCAGAAGCTGCTCACCACACTGATGGCTGACGGTAAATGGCTCAAGTCATACCCTTTGTCGTGCAAGTACCTGATACTGCCTGAGCTGCCGGAGCAGAACGATACGGACGTCAAATACCTCTTTGTGGCGCGCAAGAAATTATTCCGACATGCCGTGGAGCGCAATCGTAGAAAAAGACTCATGCGCGAGGCGGTGAGGACAAGACACCACGACCTGATAAACGCATGTCGCGAACAGGGTAAGAAAATATGTGTAGCGCTATTCTTTATCGCAAAACAAGAAGAAACATTCGATACTGTTGACAACGCCGTTCGCGAACTGATGAAAACATTGAGACGCAAAGTGTCGGATAATGGTGATAAATAAAAAGCGCCGGCGAATAACGCTGGCGCTTTTTTGTTGCTTAAGAAAAATGTTTTTAAAGTTCTTTGAGTTCTTTACCGGGTTTGAATTTTGCAACCTTGGCGGCGGGAATGATGATAGGCTTTTTGGTGCGCAGGTTGATACCTTTGCGTTCAGCGCGCAGAGCAGCCTTGAATGAACCGAAACCGGGAAGAATGACAGCGTCGTTTTTCTTGAGAGCGGCTACAATTGCGTCAAGACCAGCGTCAAGAGCTTTCTTGGCAGCGGCTTTGCTGATGCCAGCGCCTTCAGCAATAGCGTTTACGAGTTCTAATTTCGTCATGATAGTAAAAATTTAAGATGAATATTGAGTTTTGTTTTGCTTTATGATGAAATTTGATATGCAAATGTATAATATTTGTTTTGATTTTCAAAACAAATTAGAACTTTTTTTTGAAAAAAAAACTAAAATAACAGCATAATGCAGAAAAATCGTCAATTTTTCACTACATTTGCAATGAAATTATAATAATCTTTATGTCAAATTTTTCGTTTTGGGATCGTATGATGCCTGCCACCAAGCACTTACTGTTGATTACCGTGTTATGCTACGTGGGTCAGTTGGTGTGTGGCTTTGCCGGTGTGCGTCTTGAGAATGCCTTGGGGCTGCATTATGTAGGGGCGGAGCACTTCAACCTGCTCCAGACAGTGACGTATATGTTCATGCACGGTAATTTTTCCCACCTGTTTTTTAATATGTTTGCCTTATGGATGTTCGGCACCGCCGCCGAGCAGGGCTTGGGAACCAAAAAGTTCATCATATACTATTTCGTATGCGGCATAGGTGCGGCACTGATTCAGGAACTTGTGTGGATGGCAAGTCTGCATGGCACTATTGAGCAACTTGATATTGCTATTGCCGCAGGCGATGTCAATGCCATGGCTTTCAAGAGTCAGATCCTTGACAGGCTGATTACCATCGGCGCTTCGGGAGCCGTATTCGGACTGCTGTTGGCTTACGGGTGGCTATTCCCCGAAGCCTCGGTGATGTTCATATTTCTGCCAATACCTATCCCGAGCCGAATATTCGTGGCTATATATGCCGTTGTGGAACTCTTCGCGGGAGTCGCCAATTTCAGCTTCGACAACGTAGCGCACTATGCGCATCTCGGGGGTATGATATTCGGAGCATTGCTGCTCTTTTTCTGGAAAAAAAGACGTGAGATATGACAGGGGCAGAGAACTTCTTTATAGACATCAAAGGCAAGTCAGCAACCAATAGCCTTGTCAGTATTATCATTGTTGTCAGTATTGTGATGTTCGCTGTGCGCAGTATCTTTCCCATGGCGGATTACTACGTGGCTCTTCCGGGCTCTTTTCTGGATACAATGATGCGCCCATGGACAATAGTGACGCACATGTTTGTTTCTTTGGGCTTTGTCGCCACATTCATGGATATCTTGGCACTATCCATAGCCGGCAGTTTAATGTTGCGTGACCTTTCGGGGCGCCAACTCACATCCTTATTTTTCTTTTCAGGCATTGTGGCGGGTGTAGTATTCCAAATGCTCAGCGGAGTGCTTAACGCCCAATATATAGTCGGTTGCCACGGTGCTATAGCCGGAGTGGTGGCAGCCTCGGCAACCATGAACCACTCACGCAAGGTTCTGATGCCGTTCTTTGGGACAGTAAAATATCTCTGGGTGGCAATCGCCATACTTCTATTCATGGTTATCAACAGAACTCAGCAACCGGGAGCGTTGGCTCTCATAGCGGGAGGTGCTGTTGGCGGTTATGTGTTTGCCATGATGTTCAAGAACGGAACGGATATCAGCAAACCGATAGCCTACTGCGCTGATAAATTAATGCTACTATTCGAATCGAAAAAGAAAGATACGGAGCAGGACACACAGCAGTACCACTATGCGCAAAACATAGTTAACAATACCGTTGATGACATCACGGCTGACGATAGCGCTCAAGCACGTCAGAGTTCCGAACAGGCGGATATCAACGACGATAGCGAAGATGTCCGCCGCATACTTAACAAGATTAAAACATCTGGCTATGACAGCCTTACGGACGATGAGAAACGAAGAATCTTCAAATAGAAGACCGAGTTTTGGGCGTGTTTTGTCACGCTCATTATTGCTTTTGCTTAATATCGCCGCAATAGCCTTGCTGTTTGCAGGAGCCGTGTCATGCTATATATCTCCGGCACGCTTCACTACTGTTTTCGCCTTTCTCGGACTTTTGTTTCCTGTCTGGCTGGTTCTCAATATCATTTTCTGCCTTGTATGGCTCTTCTGCCTGCGATGGTATTTCCTGCTATCATTGGCGGCGATGGCGCTGTGTTATCCACAGGTAAAAAATACCTGCACTTTATTTCCTGATGTTCAACAACATAAGTTTGATAAGCATACGCTGTCAGTGATGACTTATAACGTGGCGGCATTCGATAAGTACGACAAAAATACGCCGACTTTGGAGTATATCCGCAGTCGCAATGCCGATGTTGTATGCTTACAGGAGTTTGCCGTGAGCGATAATTCTTCATATATCACCGAAACAGAGATACTCTTGGCTCTCAAAGCCTATCCCTATCATTTCTTTACCTATTCCGCAGAAAAGGCCGGGCGTCATTTCGGAGTAGCGACATTCAGCAAATACCCTATCATCAACAGCAAGCGTATCCGTATATCCTCAAAAGGCAATGCGGCGCAGTATTGCGACCTGAATGTTGACGGCGATACTGTGCGCGTGATATGTTGTCATCTTGAGTCTTTTTCTTTCAACGCCAACGACTTAAGTTCGTTAGATAAGGCGCAGACAAATCCTAATGGCGACTCGTTCCGTCAGGCAGGAGAAACGATGCGTACGCGTATGGCACCGCGTATACGTGTCAGAGCCAAACAGGCGGAAGAGATAGCGAAACTGAGAGACGAAAGTCCTGACAAGACTATCATTTGCGGAGACTTCAACGACACACCTGTGTCCTATACTTATCATCAGATACGCAAGTCTTTGCTCGATGCGCATGTTGAAGCCGAGAGAGGGTTTGGTAATACATATTATCATAACGGTCTCGGGGTGCGCATTGATAACATACTGCATACAAAGGAAATGCATACGTCGCAATTCACCACGCTGCGCGAGGGCAGTTCTGACCACTTCCCACTGCTGGCGACATTTACGTGGTAAGAGTGAGGACCTGATAGTACGCAAAATACCACATCCGGCAAAGATACTTAATATATGTATCTTTGCCGGATGTGGTATTAAGGGAGAGAACTTTCGGAACTCTTTAGAACTGAATATTGTGAAGGACGTGTCATTCCCGTCAAATAGCGCTGATGAGCACGTTCCTATTTCTTTGTTCTAAAAAGCCCCTATTTTCCAAAATAGCGATTGTAGAGACCTTCAAAGCCTCTGCCGTGGCGCGCTTCGTCTTTTGCCATTTCATGTACTGTGTCATGAATAGCGTCGAGGTCGAGTGCTTTGGCGCGTTTTGCTATGCGGAACTTGTCGGCGCAGGCTCCTGCCTCCGCCATCATGCGTTTTTCGAGGTTCGTCTTGGTATCCCAAACGATGTCGCCGAGCAGTTCGGCGAATTTGGCGCAGTGTTCCGCCTCCTCAAAAGCGTATTGGCGGAAAGCGGCAGCAATTTCCGGATAGCCCTCGCGGTCTGCCTGACGGCTCATGGCCAGATACATGCCTACTTCTGTCGCCTCGCCCATGAAATGGGCGTTGAGGTCCTTGATCATCTCCTCGTCGCAGCCCTTGGCAACGCCGAGAACATGCTCCGTAGCCATCTCAAGTTTGTCATCCTTAACTTCGGTGAATTTTTCACGCGGTTGTTTACATTGCGGGCAGCGCTCGGGTGGTTCCGGGCCCTCGTGTACGTAGCCGCACACACTACAAATCCATTTCTTTGACATAGTTTGTTAAGTTTTTTTTGTGATGATTAGTATTTCTGTTGTCTTGTTGTCAGCAAAGATAGCGATTTTTGTTTGAAAAGCCAAATTATCGCCTTAATGTTTTTAGCAGCGCCTTGAGCGGGAAGTCGCGTCGCGCCACCACGGCGATGTATGCCACAATGAGCAGCGTGTTGATGCCGTAGTTGACATACCAGTAGTCTGTATGCGCCGTGAAGTGGCTCACGGTGAGGCACGCCACAGCAAGAAGCGTATAGAGTCCTATGCTCTTGAAGTCATATGGAATAGGCATGTATTTCTGTCCGATGAAGTAGGAGAGCAGCATAATCACGAGGTAGCACACGAGGCTTGAGCCTGCCGAGGCCATATAGCCCATAGAAGGAACGAAAATCACTTGTAGGGCAAAGGTTATCAGTAGTCCCAGAAGCGAGAAGTAGGCGCCCCACTGCGTGCGGTCGGTGAGTTTATACCAGAACGAGAGGTTGAAATATACGCCTTGGAACACGTATGTCCATAGCACGACGGGCACCACGCGAAGTCCGCTCCAGTAGTTCTCGGCGATGATGAACTTGAGCAGGTCGAGGTAGAACACCATGCCCAGCAGGATGAGCAGCGAGAAGATGATGTAGTACTTCATGGCGTCGGCGTAGGCTTCCACCGACTTCCGGTCTTTGTGTTTGCTGAACACGTAGGGCTCATAGGCGTATCGGAAGGCCTGCGTGAACATCATCATCACCATCGCCACCTTGAAGCAGGCTCCGTAAATGCCGAGCTGCTCTTGGGCGTCAGGCTGCGTATAGAGGAACGGGAATAATATTCGGTCAAGGGTTTGGTTCATGATACCCGCCACTCCGAGCACCAATAGCGGCAATGAGTAGCGCAAGAGTTCGCGGAGCAGTGAAGCACTGAAGCGTCCGCGGCGCGCGTCGAGGATTTCGGGCAGCAGAAAGAGTGTCTGAATGGTCGTGGCAATGATATTGGCTACGAAGACATAGCCCACACCATAGTCGGCGTTATACCATGCACTGATAATGGACAGGTGCTGTATGCGAGGGCAGAGAATTAGGAAGAAGATATTGAGTGCTATGTTAAGCGCCACAAAAAGTAGTTTGAGTACCGCGAAGCGTATGGGGCGTTGCTTGTAGCGCAAATACGCGAAAGGTATGCTGGCAAAAGCATCCATGGCAACCACCACCGCCAACATACTGATAAATTCCTCATGACCTTCATATCCCAGCCATGCGGCTATGGGGTGCGAGAAGCAGCAACATAGCGTGGCAAAGAGCGCCGAGGTGATGAAGATGCTGACCAGTATCGTCATATATACGTCGGCAGAATTTTTATCCTCGCGGTTGGCAAAGCGGAAAAAGCCCGTTTCCATGCCGTAGGTGAGAATCACGAGTAGCAGCGCAGTCCATGCGTAGAGGTTGGTTACGATGCCGTAGTCGGCTTGGCTGCGGAGCACGTAGGTGTAGAGCGGCACCAGAAGCCAGTTGAGAAACTTGCCCACGATGCTCGATACGCCGTATATTGCCGTATCCTTTGCCAATGTCTTCATTTCTGCCATAAGCAAAAAGTCGATTTTGTTGTTTTTGCGATGCGTTATGCCGAAAATTCCACATTTTTCGGTTAGTCGAATAGCGTGCCTGAGATGCCTTTGTAGCGGCTCTTACCGAGGTGCTGGTATGCCTTATCGGTGACTTCTCTGCCACGCGGTGTGCGTTTTATGAAACCTTCTTTTATCAGATAGGGTTCATAGACGTCTTCCACGGTTCCGGGGTCTTCGCCCATGGCGGTGGCTATTGTGGTGAGACCTACCGGACCGCCCGAGAACTTATCAATTATGGTGTTGAGAAGTTTGTTGTCTATTTCGTCAAGTCCGTAGGTATCGATATTCAGTGCTTCGAGGGCGTATTTGGCAATATCTATGTCAATAATGCCGTTTCCTTTCACTTGTGCGAAATCTCTTACGCGGCGTAACAGCGCATTGGCGATACGCGGTGTGCCTCGGCTGCGGCGTGCTATCTCGCCAGAGGCGTGGCTGTCGATGCTTACACGTAGCAGTCGTGCCGAGCGCTGAACGATTTTTGTGAGCAGTGCCGCGTCATAGTATTCGAGGTGACAGTTGATGCCAAAGCGTGCTCTGAGTGGACTTGTCAGCAGACCGCTACGAGTCGTGGCGCCGACAAGGGTGAAAGGATTGAGGTCTATCTGTATGGAGCGTGCCGAGGGACCTTTGTCAATCATGATGTCAATACGGTAGTCTTCCATAGCGCTGTAGAGGTATTCCTCAACAACGGGGCTGAGGCGGTGTATCTCGTCTATGAAGAGCACATCATTAGTTTCTAAACTTGTGAGCAGTCCGGCAAGGTCACCGGGCTTATCAAGAACGGGGCCGGAGGTGGTCTTGAAACCTACGCCGAGTTCGTTGGCGATGATGTTGGCGAGAGTGGTCTTGCCCAAGCCGGGAGGACCGAAGAGCAGAGTATGGTCCAGACTCTCACCACGACCGCGGGCAGCGGCAACGAAAATCTGAAGGTTCTGAACAATCTTGTCCTGACCCGTAAAATCGTCAAAACTCAACGGCCTCAAGGCATTCTCAGCCTCACGCTCACGTTCGTTGATACGTTCTGTCTGTCTAATATCAAAATCCAAAATATAGCGAGTTAGTTAGTTGTTAACAAAGTTACGATTAAAACCTCAAAAAGCAAAATTTCCTGTGATTTTTTACTGGTTTTTCTAGCTTACTAGCTTACTAGCTTACTAGCTTTACTAGTTTACTAGCTTTTCTAGTTTTTCTAGCAATCCTAGCAAATCTAGTTTTCTAGCTTACTAGTGTTTTCTGGAATTTCTATAAAATAATGAGCGGAAGAAATATTCTTCCGCTCATTATTTATTGTTGTAACTTGAAATCGCTTCGTCGCTTGATGCTGAATATGTATCTGTCGTTAGCGCTTCCTTCTTCATCTACCACGAGCAGGATTTTTATCAGTCCGAAGACTTCTGTTTTTGTGCCGTAGATTATGACATCATCGGTCTTGAGGTTCGTGATTACGTTATCTCGTGATGTGAGTTGGTAGGCTTGTTCTATTGCGGCGATGTTGGCGTTGGAGAAGTCGAGGCTTTCGAAACGCGCGAAGTAGAGTCCCTTGTCAGACTGCCACGACATTGTCATCAGCTGCGGCTGTTCTTCGTCGGCCGAGGCGCGGTCGTAGAACATGAGCGTGTCGTTGTCGATGGTTTCGGGGAATACCACCGTCATTTGCGGAACGCTGAAGGCATATTTCTGTCCTGAGGCTGCGGAGTACATGGTCACGCTTTCCTGCATATCCCATTTGATGTCAGAAGACTTGACGGTGAGGTATTTACGACATTCGACGATGTCGCCCTCTTCTGTGAACACCCGTGCGAGCAGCGTTAGCATGGTGTTGGAGGCGTAGTTGGGTGTGGTGAACTTGATGTTGATTTTGCGCGAGTCGTTGACGCCGATGGGCGGCACGGTGTCTTTGATGGTCCGCATGCCGTAGGTGTTGTCGTTGGCTTCGAGCGTTATCTTGTTCACGTGTACGCCGTTGGTGATGACGCTGATGGTGATGTAAATGTCCCTTTGTGCATCGATGGGTACTGCTACGTCATGGCTGTCGCTGAAGAAAGCCACGAGGGGTGACTGCTCATTGCGCTTGCAGGCGGTGAGCAGTAGCAGAGATAGTAGAAAACAGGTAAGCGTTGTTCGCATATTGTAGTTATTATTCGACTTCAGGTTGCGCTATAGCGTTTTTGAGACGATAGACTTTCAGAGTCTGCTGTTCCTTGACGATACGTCCTCCGAGCATGTGGTCCACAACTTTCTTGTATGCTCCGGGGATAATATAATCGGCATCGGGATAGGTGTCCAGAACTTTATATAGCGCACGGTTGATGAAATGCGGGGTACGTATGCGCGGATCTATTGTGAGACGTGTATAGCTGCGATAGCGCGGGCTATATGGTTCGCCGTTGATGGTGAGCACTTTGCGGAATATGCCGAGATATATCTTATATTCCGCTTCTACTGTTACGTCGCCCATATACTCGTAGTCGTCCATGGTCATCTTCAGGTGCACCACGTCCGGACGGTAGGAGTGCCGGTTAATCGTGTGCTGACTTACGCACGATGTGAGCATAAGCAGCACAAGCATGAGTAGTGTTTTTATCTGTTTCATGGAATATCGGCTTTTAATGAATTAATGGAAGTAATAAGATATAGTTATCGCCGCGTCAGCGCCCCATTCGGCTGATGTTGAGAGAGCTTTCTTGAGGTCGCGGTTTTGGTTATAGAACACTTCTTTGCCATCACCGTAGTCGGCTGTGGTTTTCATGTTGCCGCCGAATTTGGCGATGCCTGAATAGCCCACTTCGACGCCGATGGCCAGGGGCAGGTCGGCTATGAAACCTTGCAGACCTATGAACACGCCACCGCCGAGCACCATCTGGCTGCATACGTTGCGCTCATAGGTTACTTCGCCGTCATTGTCTTGCTTGGTTTTAGCGCGATAGGAGTCCCAACCGATGGGCATCTGAGCGCCGAGATATACGTCGAGCAGGTTCTTGGTGTTGAAGTGGTAGGCGAAACCGGGCAGGAAACGCGTGAAGTTCTGGCTCTCACGGTTGCTGCGCTTGACGACAACATCATCGGTTTCAATGCGATACTTGTTAGACAGCGTCTTGCTGGCGAACTCGAAGCCGAGGCGCACTTCCCAGCGGTCTGTAGCGTAGTACTTGAGGTTGAGCACAGGCAGACCCCACCAGTTGTTCTTGCTGTCGTAGCCGTTAATAAAACCCGCGGGGACGTCCTCACCGATGAACACCGCGTTGCCGCCCTTGTGGGCATTGATAATGTCCATCACCTGACGCACCGAGGCACCGATGTAGATACCCCAGTCACCTGCTTGAGGACGGTTGCCGGTACGAGGAATTACGGAGGAATGAGGCTCACCTTCGGAAATCTGAGCCGTCATGGTCATCACGCTTATAGCGAGTGCCATGAGTGTTAAAAG
>ODAI014616171.1_pt1 | contig 11917 bp, 8 predicted proteins | sample 1539321 | NCBI WGS metagenome assembly ODAI01 (sample SAMN02144231, study PRJEB22623) | gut metagenome | biome: sheep rumen | host: Ovis aries | place: New Zealand
CCCCGCGCGGCCGGAAGGGCGCCGACGACACGCGCATCGAGATCGACCGGCCCCTCGGCTTCACCGGCAGGACGGACGAGGAGAAGTCGCTCGTCTGCCCGTCGACGCTCGTGCCGGCGAATGCGACGGCGCGGGATGACGGCTGGAGGGCGTTTCGGATCTGCGGGGAGTTGGATTTCTCCCTGATCGGGATCCTCAGTGCGATCTCCGGGGTGCTGGCGGAGCAGAGGATAGGCATCTTCGCGATCTCCACCTACAATACCGACTATGTGCTGACCCACGAGAAGGACTTTGGGAGAGCATTGGAGGCGCTGCGAGATGCCGGCTATGTCGTAGAGGATCCGGCAGAAGATCCCGAATAGTGAACAGTTTCCACGCACTCCTCAGGGCGGCAATGGAGTGCCGCAGCCATCCGGCAGACTGTCTCGAAGGCAGCCCGCCGGATGTCTTTCTGTCCCTGCTCATATTGCTGGATGGTCCTCAGCGGAACGCCGGAGGCCTCCGCAAGCCCCCGCTGACTCAGGCCGGCCAGTTCTCTCCTTCGTTTCAGCCCGAGACGGTCCCCATATGCGGAGAGTCTGCGCAGGCGGTCGATCTCATCGGCGGCGTGCAGCAGGTCCATCTCGTGATATTTGGAATACATATCTGCGATGACGGAGCAGGGAACTTCCGAGAAGAGCGAGCGGAAGGAACAGCCGCAGTTCCACTGGTACCAGGCGAGCGTGTATCCCGTCCAGTAGGCGTCAGACCTGTCGTAATAAGGTTCCCCCGCTGACGGACAGCCGTGTCCCGTGACGCGCCGGATCACCTCGTCCGCCAGTTCAGGTCCGGACATACCGACTACATAGCGCGGATTGCCCTTCTCGAACTGATCGGCGACACCGGACTGCAGGAACAGGAGGATATACGGGTCATAATCCATCTTCAGATCGTAGACGGCATAGTGGAGCATCTGCGCCAGTACCCGCTGTGCATTTTCAATATAGTATTCGCTGTATGCGTGTGTCATCCGGTCTGATCTCCTCATCCAGAATGCGCGGCATATACAGTTCACCGCGCTGCCAGCCTTCTCTGTCCTGGCGGAAGTACTGCTCTCTTGCAGATCGATCCCTTGCGGCCTTCCGCGGATACCAGAGAGAGGCATCGACAGCCTCGTATCCGCAGAACTCTAGGTGCGCATAACTCTCTCTGCTCTTCAGGACGATCTGTTCCCCGAGCTTGCCCAGATACATGGCCTCTTCCAGCTGTCTCAGAGAGATCGTCCCGTTCAGAAAATCGCCCGCAAAAGCGAAATAGCTGTCATCCGCCCGATAACCTACGAGCACATCCGCCTCGCGGTAAGGGACGGAAAAGATGGCCAGAAGGTATCTTCTGCCTTCCTTCGCAAGACCGGACGTGAGCGGAAACCGTCGGTTCTCCAACAGGATGGCCAGCCAGTGGAGAATCGTATAATCACCGCCATTCAGCCGCAGGATGGACAATCCGGCCTCATCCAGTCTGTAGGAGTTCAGAAAACCGTCCCTTCCGTCATCGACGCTCCATTCTCTGGCCAGATCCGCATTTTCCGAACAGTAGAATCCGTTCCCGTAATCATTGTGATCTTTACTGCCTCCGAAAAAAGGCCGTTCCAGGATCCGCACGGATCCATGATAGAGTTGTATCATTATACAGTTCTCCTTTCCGGAAGTACTCCCATAGGAGTATACACAGCATAACAGAGTGAAAACCCTCTGTCAAACACGTTTACACGGGGAAGCGCAGTGCGGTACAATATTCACAAACTGCAGGAAACGGACGGGAAAAGGCATGAACAGACTGAATTCCATCAGGATCGCGGGCTTCCCACTGCCGCTGTATCTGGGGATCCTCGCGATCCTGTATCTATGCATGTTTTTGGGGTGTGTCCCTGACGGGATGGTCGGGGGCTTTTTCCTGCTGATCGTGATCGGTGAGGGACTGAATAAGCTCGGGAAGACACTGCCGGTCGTGCGCACCTACCTGGGCGGATCGGTGGCCTGCATCCTGGGAGGCGCGGCGATCGCGGCGCTGGGATGGATCCCGGAAGGCGCACTGCACACCGCGGACGCGTTCGTGAACGAGCAGGGGTTCCTGGTCTTCTATATCGCGGCCCTGATCTGCGGGAGCCTGTTCAATATCGACCGGGACCTGCTGCTGCGGGCGACGGTGCGGATCCTGCCGACGGCGATCCTGGGACTGCTGGCCGGCTGCACGGTGGTGGGACTGCTGTCCATGGTGATGGGATTCTCCTTCCTGGAGGGGATCCTGATGATCGCGATCCCCATGACCAGCGGCGGGATGACGGCGGGAGCGGTGCCGCTCTCCTCCATCTACGCGGAGGTCCTGGGGCAGAACGCGGGGGAGATCCTGACCAGGATCGCGCCGGCGACAGTGCTGGGCAACGTGATCGCGATCGTCCTGGCTGCGCTGGCATCGAGGATAGGGGAGCAGTATCAGGAGAGATATCCCGGCCTTACCGGGAACGGTCAGCTCATCAACGACGGCAGGAAAGTGGACAGAAGGCCCCCCGCCGCCCTTACGCTCGTCTCTCTGGGGACCGGCCTGCTCGTCTCCCTGGCCTTCTATCAGACCGGTGAGCTGCTGCACCATTTCGTCGCCGTTATCCCGACATACGCATGGATGATCATCCTGGCCATCGTCGCCAAGACCCTGCGGATCCTCCCGGAGGAGCTGGAAGCGGGCGCCCGGTCATGGGGAGACCTCGCGATCCACACCTGGACCGCCGCCGCTCTGACCGGCATCGGGATCACGCTGATCGACCTGAAGACGATCCTGTCGGGCATGACGCTGTTTTATTTCGTGACCGTCGTGGCAGGAGTCCTCACCATCACTCTGACCGCAGCGCTCGTGGGAGGGAAGATCATGGGATTCTACCCTCTGGAGGCGGCCATCGCGGCGGGCATGTGCACCACCAACATGGGCGGCTCCGGGAACGTCGCCGTTCTCAGCAGCGCCGGCCGCATGGAACTGCTGCCTTTTGCCCAGATCGTGACCCGCTCCTGCGGGGCCCTGATGCTCACTCTCGGAGGGATCCTGATCAGATTGCTTTAGAAAGCGCACGGAAAACGGAAAGATCATAAAAGCGGATTGAGCAAGCACTGCGCCATGGTATAAAATATACTATGGCGCTTTGTATGTGAATCTGAGAGAGGGAGCGCAGATATGCTGAAAAGTCATGAGAAATTCCACTCCTCCAACGGGAAGAGACAGATCCTCATCGCGGACGATGAGATGATCAACCGGGAGATACTCGGAGAGATCCTGAAAAATGACTACGAAGTCCTTTTTGCCGCGGACGGCGGGGAGACGATGGAGATGGTCCGCAGATACAGCAGTACGCTCTCCCTGGTGCTGCTGGATATCCTGATGCCGGTCATGTCGGGACTGGAAGTCCTGAAGGCCATGAAAGGGGACGAGATCCTGTCGCACATCCCCGTGATCGTGATGACGGCGGAGAGGGATACGGAGGTGGAGAGCCTCCGGCTGGGCGCCACGGATTTTATCCCCAAGCCCTATCCGGACGTGGACGTGATCCAGGCCCGCCTGCTGCGCACCATAGAGCTGTTCGAGGACCGGGACATCATCCAGTCCACCGAGAGAGACGCGCTGACGGGGCTCTATAACCGGGAGTATTTCTTCCGTTACGCGGAGCAGTACGATCAGTTCCATCCGGACACGGAAACGGATGCGGTGATCGTGGACATCAACCACTTCCGCATGATCAACGAGCGCTACGGCAAGGCTTACGGAGACGACGTCCTGCGGCAGATCGGCAACCAGCTCCGGGAGACCATCGGCGCTTCCGGCGGCATCGTCTCCCGTCTGGAGGCGGACACCTTCATGGCATACTGCCCCCACAGGGAGGACTACGAGGAACTGCTGGAGAAGGCCTCAGCCAGCCTGACCTCGGAGGACGCCTCCGAGAACCGCGTGCGCCTGCGCGTAGGCCTGTATCCCTATGCAGACAAGACCATCGACATGGAACGGCGGATCGACCGGGCCAAGATGGCCGCAGACACGGTCCGGGGCTCCTTCACCAAGGCTGTCGGTATCTATGACAACGATCTGCACGAGCGGCAGCTCTATGCCGAAAGGCTGATCGAAGACTTTGCCACCGCCATCAGGGAGAAACAGTTCCAGGTCTTCTACCAGCCCAAATTCGACGTCCGTCCGGACACGCCCATCCTGACCAGCGCGGAGGCACTGGTCCGCTGGTCCCATCCGGAGCTGGGCATGATCAACCCCGGCGTCTTCATCCCCCTGTTCGAGGAGAACGGCCTGATCCAGAAACTGGACACCTATGTCTGGCAGGAGACGGCCAGACAGATCCGGGACTGGAAGGACCGCCTGCACTACGCCATCCCCGTGTCGGTCAACGTCTCCAGGATCGATATGTATGATCCCAGACTTCCGGAGAAGATACTGGAGATCGTGCGGGAGCAGAAACTGACGGGGAGGGATCTCCTCCTGGAGGTGACGGAATCCGCCTACACCCAGGATTCCGCCCAGATCATCGCGATGGTGGAGACGCTGCGCAGCGACGGGTTCCAGATCGAGATGGACGATTTCGGGACGGGCTATTCCTCGCTGAATATGATCTCCAGCCTTCCCATAGATGCCCTGAAACTGGATATGCAGTTCGTCCGGAGCGCTTTCCGGGAAGGCGGCAACACGCACATGGTGGAGGTGATCATCGGCATCTCCGATTACCTGGGCGTTCCCGTCATCGCGGAAGGCGTGGAGACGGAAGAGCAGCTCCATGCGCTGAAAAGCCTCGGCTGTGACATCGTGCAGGGGTACTTTTTCTCCAAGCCGGTACCGGCTGAAAAGTTCGAGCCCTTCATCCTTCAGAAAAAAGAGGCGGATCTCGCAGCCGCAGAAGCTGCGAAGAAGGAGATGTCCAAAGAGAGCTCCAAGACGGATCAGATGGCCCGCAACGCCAAGCTTCACCTGCTGCGGGACAGAACGGACAGCACCGATGGATCTGAGGAGCCGGAGCTGCCCGAGGAGCCGGTCAGGGAGCACACGGGCATCCAGCTGAAGACGGCGTCCATCTTTTTTATCGTCCTGGCATTCATCGCCGCCATGGCCCTGCTGGTGGCGGATATCTCCGTCACCAGAGGCTACAGCCGCATGGAAGCTGCCAGTGACAGGTATATCGCCGCACAGATGGCCGCCTCCGACATGGAGTCCGGCTCGGACTATCTGACGGACAGAGTGCGCTGCTTCGTGGTCACCGGAGAGATCGAATATCTGAACGATTTCATCGAGGAGGTGGAGGTCACCAGACGCCGGGACAAAGCGGTCGAAAAACTGGAGGCCCTCCTGGAGGGGAGCGACAAGAGCGCTCTCGACAGTTTGAATACGGCGCTGTCCCTCTCCAATGAGCTGGTGGTCGTGGAGAACAAGGCCATGCGCCTGATGCTGGAGGCGGAGGGCTGCGACCTGTCCCGGATCCCGCAGGAGATCACGAGCATAGCGCTGGATCCCGACGAGCTGGCCATGACCCGGGAGGAGCTCAAGAACCGGGCCCAGGCCTGTGTATTTGACAACAACTACATGCACTACAAGGACCGCATACGGGAGAACGTGAACCTGTGCACCCAGGCGCTGATCCGTTCCTCCAGCCAGGAACTGGAGCAGGCCTCCGCGAGCCTGGCCCTGCTGGTGAAGATCCAGACGGGGCTGACGGTCGTGTTTTTCCTGATCGTCCTGGGCATCATCGTCATGATCACGCTGATGGTCCGCAGACCTCTCACCAACATGGTGCTGAAGATGCAGAATCAGAAGGAAGTCTTGCCCACAGGCGTGGAGGAGCTCCGTTTTGTCACCCGTATCTACAACCACATCCTGCAGGAGAACAGGTCCGTCCGGGAGAAACTCAGCCACGAGGCCTCCCACGACGCGCTGACCGGACTGTTCAACCGCGGCGCCTACGATCTGCTGATGGAGAGCACGGACAAGGAACACATGGCACTGATCCTAATCGACGTGGACTACTTCAAACAGGTGAACGACACCTACGGCCATGCCGTGGGCGACCGGGTCCTGAAGAGAGTGGCCGAGCTGATGCGGGCCAGCTTCCGATCCGTGGATATCCTGTGCCGCATCGGCGGTGACGAGTTCGTCGTCGTGATGACCCGTGTCAACAGTTCCATGAGCCAGCTGGTCAAGGACAAGATCGGGCACATCAATGATCTGCTGCAGCATCCGAAGGATGACCTGCCGCCCGTCTCTCTGAGCGTAGGCGTAGCTTTTTCCGACAGGCCCAACCCGAAGGGAGACATCTTCAAGGATGCGGATGCCGCTCTGTATCAGGTCAAGGAGGCAGGCAGGAAGGGATGCAGAGTATTTGAAGGCTGATCCTGATGGACATCCAGATGCCGGTCATGGACGTGCTGCGCGGACATAACGGCGGTACAGAGGAGAGTGACTGATGAACGGAGGATGGTTTATGAGAAGAGCCGGCAGACCGGCAGCCCTGCTGTGCACCCTGCTGCTGTGCCTCAGCGTTTTCCCTCTGCAGGCCCGCGCGGAGGAGCAGGACGTGCCCGTCGTCCGTGTGGGTTATTATGAGAACGAGGTGTTCCAGGAAGGCGCCGGGGAGGGCGAGGTCAAGAACGGCTACGCCTACGAATACTACAGGAAACTGTCCGAATATACCGGATGGAAATACGAGTATGTCTACGGGGATTTTGCCGACCTGTACCAGATGCTGCTGGACGGAGAGGTGGATCTCCTGGCAGGCCTCGCCTGGCGCGCGGACCGCGAGGAACTGATGGGATACCCGGACCTGGCCATGGGCTATGAATCCTATATCTTTGTCCGGCACGACAGTGACGGGGATATCACGACGGATCCCTCCACGCTGAACGGACGTCGGATAGGCGTTTTAGAGAGTGCCATGGTACAGGTGGCGGAGCAGTATCTGGCCTCCCACGCGATCGACGCCGATCTTGTGAGCTATCCCTCCTATGATGCGCTGCTGGCTGATTTTGACGCCGGTGCCCTGGATATCTTGGTGGCGGAAGGCGACGGCGCCTACTGGCGCGATCACGCCAGTGTCCTGTTTGCGTTCGGAGCCTCCGACTATTATCTCTGTGTGAACAGGAACAGGCCGGACATCCTGTCCGAACTGAACGAGGCGCAGGCACTTCTGGAAGTCGAAGAGCCCAACTATATCAACTACCTGCGGACCAAATACTACCCCGTGAGCGTTTCGGCCAGGGCTTTTTCCGAGGCGGAGAAAGCATGGATCGGATCACATGACACTCTCCACGTGGGCTACATGAGGAACTACCTCCCCTACAGCGATACGGATGCGGATGGCAGCGCGACTGGCATCGTCACGGACATGGTCCCCGAGATCCTGAAAGGGCTCGGCATCTCCGGGATCGAGGTCACTTATGAGGGATTTGAGGGGTACGATCAACTGATCGAAGCCGTCAACAGCGGTGAGATCGACGTGGCTTTTCCCGTGGGCGGCGGTCTCTACTACTCCGAGGAGAACGGGATCTACCAGTCCAACGCGGTGGTCTCGGCCTCCACGGAACTGGTCTATAAGGGGGAGTACAGCGAAGAGACTGTCAGGCATTTTGCCGTCAACCAGTCCAACAACATGCAGTACTACTACGTCCGGACCCACTTCCCGGACGCGGAGATCACACTGTACCCCTCCATCGACGGATGTCTGATGGCCGTGCTGAGCGGCGAAGCCGGCTGCACCACCCTGAACGGTCTGCGGGCCAACGATATCCTCAAGAACAGCCGGTACGACGGCCTGCTCCTGCGCCAGCTCAGCCAGAGCGATGACCGCAGCTTCGGTATCCGGATCGGCAACGAGGGCCTGCTGAAACTCATCAACCGCGGCATCAATGTCGTGGGGGACGATTATGCCCAGAACCAGGCTTACCGCTATGTCGGAGGCCTGTACGCCTACTCTTTCGGGGACCTGATCATGGATCACATCGGGGCATTTGCCGCCCTGTTCCTGGCCGTGGCCGCTCTGATCATCTTCCTGCTCCTTAGGGACTCGAGGCGGGCGAGGGCACAGTCCCGCGACAGGGAGGAGGCCAGGGCTGCCCTGGAGGAGAAAAATGCCGAACTTGCCCGCAGCAAGGACGCGCTCTCCGATGCGCTCATTGCCGCGGAACAGGCCAACCGGGCCAAGACCACCTTTCTCAACAACATGTCCCACGATATCCGGACGCCCATGAACGCCATAGTCGGTTTTACCGCTCTGGCGGCCTCTCACCTGGACGACAGGGAGCAGGTGAAGGATTATCTGGACAAGATCTCCGTCTCCAGCCAGCACCTGCTGTCCCTGATCAACGATGTGCTGGATATGAGCCGGATCGAGAGCGGCAAGATGGCCATCGAGGAGACGGATGTCCATCTGCCGGACGTGATCCGCGATCTCCGGACCATCGTTCAGGCCAATGTGGCCGCCAAACAGCAGACACTGACCGTCGATACCGGCGAAATGATCCATGAAGATATCGTCACGGACAAGCTGCGGCTGAACCAGGTCCTCCTGAACATCCTGTCCAATGCCATCAAGTTCACGCCGGAGGGCGGGACCATAGACTTCCGGGTAATCGAGAAGCCAGTGGACAGGCCCGGCTGGACCGGCTATGAATTCCGGATCAGGGACAACGGCATCGGGATGAGCGAGGAGTTCCGGAAGACGATCTTCAATGCCTTCACGCGCGAGAAGACCAGCACGGTGAGCGGCATACAGGGCACCGGCCTCGGCATGGCCATCACCAAGAACATCGTGGACATGATGAACGGTACCATCGTCGTCCGCAGTGAGGAGGGCAAGGGCAGCGAGTTCACCGTCAACATCCCCTGCCGCATCAGCACTCCCCACGCTGAGGAGGTGACAGAGGAGAGGCCGGACGTCGATTTCCACGGAAAGCGCATCCTTCTGGCGGAGGACAACGCGATGAACCAGATGATCGCCGTAGCGATCCTGGAGGCAGAGGGGTTTGAAGTGGAGATCGCCGGGGACGGCGGAGAGGCTGTGGAGATGATGCGTTCCGCCCCTGCCGGGCACTACGATGTGGTGCTGATGGACATCCAGATGCCCCGGGTGGACGGCTATGAGGCGGCCAGGCAGATCCGGGCCCTGGAGGATCCGGACAAGGCTGGTATCCCCATCATCGCCGTGACCGCGAACGCGTTCGAAGAGGACAGACAGATCGCCCTGGAAGCCGGCATGAACGGCCACCTGGCCAAACCCTACGATGTAGAGAAGATGATGAAGACCCTGGCAGAGATCCTGCAGTGAGCTGCCTCAGGGAGTCCGGGATGTGCAGACTGGAGGTATTATGACGTTGACCACGATCCTGATCGTCATGCTGGTGATCCTGACAGGATCCTGCGTACAGAGTGCGCTGGGATTCGGCGCTACGATGATCACCATGGGATTTCTGCCGCTCCTGATGACGTACAGCAAGGCCATGGGCCTGTCCATCGTCATGGTGAGCATCAGTACGGTATACATCTCCCTGAAATACAGGGAGGCCATCCAATGGAGGATCATGCTGCCTGTGCTGATCCCGACGGCGGTGATCTGCGGGATCGTCAATCTCCTGTCGGCCAGCGTCAGTTCCCGGGTGATGTACCTGCTGCTGGGCTGCATGTTCGTGGCGGTGTCGGTCTTCTTTTTCCTCTTCTCGGGGAAGATACAGATCCGGCCCACCGTGACTTCCGGAACGGTTCTGGGCATCCTCTGCGGCATCTTCTACGGCCTGTTCGCTTCCGGCGGACCGACGGCTGCCCTCTATCTGCTGCCCGCCACCAAAAGCAAAAAGGAATACCTGGCAACGATCCAGGCATTCTTCTGTGTCAATAATCTTGTCATTCTGGTGATCAGCCTGGCTCTGAGCCGGCTGGATATGGCGGACCTTCCCATGGTCTGCGCGGGGATCGCCGCCATGGTGGCCGGTACCCTGCTGGGACTGGCGGTCCATGACCGGATCCCCTCCGAAGTATTCGGCAAAGTCATCTACGCCTTTGTGGGGATCGGAGGGCTCTGGATCATCGTGAGCCACCTTCTGTAGGGATCATCTTCACACGATCTCCGACAGGGGGGCGATGGTGACGCCTTCCGCCTCCAGCGCGCGGCGGATCCGCGTGACAAAAGCGAGCGCCTTGACATTGTCGCCGTGGACGCAGATGGAATCGGGTATGATCTCGATGTCCTGACCGTCCGCGGCGGCAACTTTGTGTTCTGTCACCATCCGGACGGTGCGGCGGACAGCCTCCTCCTCGTCATGGATGACGGCACCTTCGCGGTTCCTGGGCATGAGACTGCCGTCGGGCATGTAGGCGCGGTCCGCGAACACTTCCTGCGCGGCGGGGAGCCCGATCTCCCGGGCGGCGCGGATGCTCTCGCTCCCGGAGAGACCCAGCAGGATCAGCGCAGGGTCAAAAGCCTGCACGGCCCGGGCGATGGCCAGGGCCAGGTCATAGTCCCTGCCGGCCATGTTGTAGAGGGCGCCGTGGGGCTTGACGTGCTGGATCTTCACGCCGGCCGACCGGGCAAAAGCATAGAGCGCACCGAGCTGATAGGTGACGTAGGCGGCCGCTTCCGCAGGCGAGACGTTCATATTGCGGCGCCCGAATCCCATGAGGTCCGGAAACCCCGGGTGGGCGCCGATGCCGATGCCGGCCTCCCGCGCGAGGCGGACGGTCCTCTGCATGACAAGAGGATCGGAGGCGTGATAGCCGCAGGCGATGTTGGCGGAGGAGATCAGGGGGATCACCTGCTCGTCCATGCCGATGGTGTAGGCGCCAAAACTCTCTCCGAGGTCACAGTTCAGGTCAACTTTCAACATTTTTATCCTCCAGGGTCCACAGGTACCGCGCAGGGGACGGTCCTCAGCGCGGAAGGGGACGTTCCGCAGGGGCGGCGCGGCCGCTCCTTTTTTGCTGTCTCAGACAGATGTCATTCCTTCAGGTCGGCGTTCTTCACATCCAGGAGCAGCATATGCCCCGGTGCGTGCGTGATGGCAAAAGCGGGCTTTACATTCATGACGACGGACTGGGGCGTGACGCCGCAGGGCCAGAACATGGTGACTTCTCCGGGGCGGATCTCCACGGGATCGCCAAATTCCGGATGGTCGATGTCCCGGATCCCTATGACGGCGGGATCGCCTATGTGGATCGGGCTGCCGTGGACCCTGGGCAGGGCCGCGGTGACCGTGACGGCCTTGACCACCTGCGAGGGGGGCACGGGACGCATGGAGACTACCATTTTGCCGGAGAAGATGCCCGCGGGCACGGTGTCGATGCCTGTGATGTACATGGGGACGTTGCGGCCCATGGTGTTGTGGCGCATCTCGATGCCGGCCTCGATCATCTCCGACTCGAAACTGAAGGAACACCCGATCAGAAAGCCCACCAGATCGTCGCGCCAGAACTGCTCCACATCCGTGTATTCTCCGGTACAGACGCCGTTCTCATAGATCCGGTACTTGGGAAAATCCCTGGCGATATCGCAGTCCTGCGCTACGAAACGGGTGAAACGGCTCCCTGTGTCCAGCACTTCCAGGATGGGACAGGCCTTGGGATTTCTCTGGGCAAACAGCAGAAAATCATAGGCCAGTTCCTTCGGGAGCACGATGAGATTGGCCTGGGCGTACCCGGGGCACAGACCGCTGGTGGGTTCGGTGAAACCACCCTCGCGGATGATGTGCCGCATCTGCAGGGGCGTGAGTCCTTTATAATCACTGATCATTGCGATCCTCCTTCCTGTCCGTCCCGTGACGGGATCATCTGCACCTGTTCCGGCGCTGTTTCAGGTAACACCTCTGCTGCCGGGCCCAGCCGGAGCGGCGGGTGACGATGCCTCTCGGAGCGCGGACCGGGA
>ODAI011036075.1_pt1 | contig 11916 bp, 11 predicted proteins | sample 1539321 | NCBI WGS metagenome assembly ODAI01 (sample SAMN02144231, study PRJEB22623) | gut metagenome | biome: sheep rumen | host: Ovis aries | place: New Zealand
GGCCGGGCCTACTACGTGGTTTTCCCCGTCAGTGATATGAGGCCTGTACAATGAGCGGGCAGGACCTGAACATTCAGTGGTTCCCGGGGCATATGACCCGGGCCAGGCGCATGATGGAAGAAAACCTTCCTCAGGGGGATGCATTGTGCGAGATTCTGGATGCCCGGATTCCAGCCGCCAGCCGGAACCCGGATATTGACACCCTTGTGCGGGATAAGCCCCGCCTTATCGTTCTGAACCGTGCGGATCTTGCGGACCCCAGCCTTACAAAACAGTGGAAACGCTGTTATGAAGCCCGGGGCTTCCGGGTGATCGACTGTGATGCCCGCAGCGGGAAGGGCTGCGCTGCTTTTGCCCCCACCCTCCGGGACCTTATGGCGGATCGTCTCCGCCACTGGCAGGAGAAGGGCCTCACCGGACGGAAGATCCGGGTGATGGTGGTCGGAATCCCCAACGTCGGGAAGTCCACGCTGATCAACCGGATTGCCGGGCGGAAGGCTGCGGCTGCCGGTGACCGGCCCGGCCTCACCCGGGGAAAGCAGTGGATTTCTGTCGATAGCGGCCTGGAACTGCTGGACACGCCGGGGATCCTCTGGCCGAAGTTTGAAGACGCCGAGGCAGGGGCTCTCCTGGCGGTTACAAACGCGGTGAAGGCTGAGGTAGTAGACAGGGAGGCTCTGGCGGCCTTCTTTATCCGCCAGCTTTGCCGGATGTATCCGGATGCTGTGCGCACTAGGTATAAGATTGAACCGAACCCGGAGCGGACAGGATATGATCTGCTGTCCGAGGCCGCGGGGAAGCGTGGATTTCTGATATCCGGCGGAGAGAGGGATCTTGAGCGTATGGCCAACACCCTGCTGACGGAGTACCACGGCGGGAAGCTTGGCAGGCTCACTCTTGAGAAGCCGGAGACGGCCTGAACTGGGACCGCTGCGGAGGATACTGCATGGCAAAAGCCTTAAAATCAACAGTCCCGGATCTTTGGGAACTGGAAAATGACCTTTATGATGAAGGACTGCGGCTGATCTGCGGTGTGGATGAGGCCGGTCGGGGGCCGCTTGCCGGGCCGGTGTGCGCGGCGGCGGTCATTTTGCCTCGCGGTTTTCTTCCGGAGGGCCTGAATGATTCTAAAAAGCTCACCGAAAAGAAGCGGGAGGCGCTGTTCCCGGTCATCTGTGATAATGCCGTTTCCTGGAGCGTGGCCTTCGGCACGGTGGAGGAAATCGAGCAGGTGAACATCCTTCAGGCGACCTTTCTTGCCATGAACCGGGCAATTTCCGGGCTGAAGCCCCAACCGGACTTTGCCCTGATTGACGGGAATCGGAATCGTGAAATCCGTATTCCAAGCCGGGCTGTCATCGGCGGCGACGGACGCTGCGCTTCTGTGGCTGCAGCGTCGATCCTTGCAAAAGTGACCCGGGATCACCTGATGCTGGAACTGGCCGGAGAATACCCCGAGTACGGCTTTGAAAAGCATAAGGGCTACGGCACCAAAGCGCATTATGAAGCGCTGAGGGCCTTCGGACCCTGCCCCGCACACCGGATGAGCTTTCTGAAAAGCGCCGGTTTCTGAACCGGAAATCTGCTCTCAGCATCGGAGAAGGGTATGAAAAAAACAGAACTGGGCGCCTGGGGAGAAGACCGGGTCGCAGAAGTGCTTCAAAATGCCGGGTACCGGATCGTCAGACGAAACTTCCGCTGCCGGCTGGGTGAGATCGATCTGATTGCGGTGAAGGACGGAATTCTGGCTTTTGTGGAAGTGAAGCTCCGCAAAAACAGTCTCTACGGTGAGGCGAGAGAATTTGTCACGGCCGAAAAGCAGCGAAAGCTCAGGCTTGCCGCTTCCTATTATATTTCCGGGAACCCGGCGGCGCAGGAGCTTCAGCCCCGTTTTGACGTGGCGGAGGTCTATGCTCCGAAGGGAGCGGAGGGCCCCATCAGCGTTCATTATCTGGAAAACGCGTTCGAATAGAAAATCACGGAGAACATCCATGGCAGTATTTACAATCGGAGATCTGCATCTGTCCATGAGCGGAGAAAAGCCGATGGACCGTTTCGGCGAAGTCTGGAAAGATCACCCGGAGAAACTCCGGGAAGGCTTTGCCGCAGTGGGACCGGAGGACCTGACCGTTCTGGCAGGGGACCTCAGCTGGGCGATGAGTCTGGAGGGGGCCAGGCTTGACTTCGCCTTTGTTCAGGAGCTTCCCGGGAAAAAGCTGATTCTGAAGGGAAATCACGACTACTGGTGGACTACCGCTACGAGGGCCGGCCGGTTTTTCCTGGAATGCGGATTTGACAGCCTGGGGATCCTCCATAACAATGCCTACATTTATAGAGACTGGGCACTGTGCGGTACGAGGGGCTGGTTTTATGAAGAGGACCGGGGTACGGAACACGACCGGAAGCTGATGCTGCGGGAGGTTCAGCGCCTGGAGCGGTCCCTCGAAGCCGGGGGGGACCGGGAGAAAATTGTTTTTCTTCATTATCCTCCGGTGTTTCAGAACTATCGCTGTGATGAGATCATTCAGCTGCTGCAGGACTATAAGGTCCGAAAGTGTTATTACGGTCATATCCATGGGAAAGGCTGTCCGCTGGCATTTAACGGCCGGATTGGCTTCACCGAGTTCCAGCTGGTCAGCGCGGACAACCTCCGTTTTGTCCCGATGCGGGTGCTGCCCTGAGGAAACGTTTTTTTTGGACCGAATTTCAGGGAATTCGCGATAATTTCTGATTGATTTTGCAAATGAAATCTGGTATTATACGCAAAGCTGTGCTTATGAGGAGGAAAAGACCATGAATCTGAAGAATTTTGAGAAGACAGAAAAGAATACCGCTGTCCTGACGGTGGCGTCGGATCCCGCCGAGTTTGAAAAGGCTGTGAACGGCGCCTATCTGAAGAGCAGAAAAGATATTTATATCCCGGGCTTCCGGAAGGGCAAGGCACCCCGTCAGGTTATTGAGGGCATGTACGGCCATGAAGTGTTTTACCAGGATGCCATGGACGAGATCGCCCCTGAGGCCTATGAGTTCGCAGTGAATGAGAAGGATCTGCGTGTTGTTGGCCAGCCCCGGATTACTGATGTCAATGTGACAGATGACCGGGCGGTAGAATTTACCTTCTCCCTGACCCTGTATCCGGAGGTTACGCTGGGCGAGTACAAGGGCCTTGAGGCCGTGAAGCTGGTTCAGACCGTAAGCGATGACGATGTGGAGGCGGAGATCGCCGCAGTACAGAAGCGCAATGCCCGGATGCTCAATGTGGACCGTCCCGCGGAGATGGGCGATACCGTGAACATTAACTTTGAGGGCTTCCTGGATGGAACGCCCTTTGAAGGCGGCAAGGGAGAAAATCATCCCCTGGAGCTGGGCTCCAATTCCTTTGTTCCCGGCTTTGAAGAGCAGCTTGTGGGTATGTCCGCCGGTGAGGAGAAGGACATTGACATCACCTTCCCGGAGAACTATACCGAGAATCTGGCCGGCAAAGCGGTGGTTTTCCACGTGGTCTGCAATGAAGTCAGCTCTCCCGAGTATCCGGAATTGGATGATGAGTTTGCCCAGGATGTTTCGGAGTTTGATACCATGGCGGATTACCGGGCTGACGTGCGCAGCAACCTTCAGAAGCGGCTTGACGACAGCGCTGAGGCCGCTTTCCGGGATGCGGTGATTCAGAAAGCCTGCGAGGGCATGACAGTGGAGATCCCCGATGTCATGGTGGAAGAGAAGGTGGATGAGTTCCTCCGGAACTACGCCTCCCAGTTCGGCATGTATGAGCGGGACATGACCCGGGAGCAGATGCTGAAGCTCTTCGGCATGAATGAGGAAACCCTGAATTCCTCCATCCGCCCTGCGGCCGAGATGCAGGTTAAGACGGAGCTTATGCTGGAAGCTGTTGCCAAGGCTGAAAACCTCGAACCCACTGAGGAAGAGCTGGATGCCTATGCCGCGAAGATGGCCGAGGGAATTGGCGCCAGTGCGGACGATGTGAAGAAGTATTTTGGCGCCGAATATCTGAAGGCAGAGACCCAGCGGGAGCAGGCTATGGAGCTGATTGTCGCCAATGCTGTTGCGAAGGATGCCGCTGAGATGCCGGCCGCTTCCGGGACGGCGGAGGGAGCTGCGCAGGATGGCGCGGAAGCTGCTGAGGAGAAGGAATAAATGAGTTTCATTCCCTATGTGGTGGAGCAGACCAGCCGGGGAGAGCGTTCCTATGATATTTTTTCCCGGCTGCTGAATGACCGGATCATTATGCTTTCAGAGGAAGTCAACGATACCACGGCCAGCCTCGTGGTGGCCCAGTTGCTGTTTCTGGAGGCCCAGGATCCGGATAAGGACATTCAGTTCTACATCAACAGTCCGGGAGGCAGCGTCAGCGCCGGCCTTGCGATTTACGATACCATGCAGTATATTAAGCCGGATGTTTCTACGATCTGTATCGGGCTTGCTGCATCCATGGGGGCGTTTCTGCTCTCTTCCGGCGCCAGGGGCAAGCGGATTGCCCTGCCGAACAGTGAGATCATGATTCACCAGCCCTCAGGCGGAAGCCGCGGGCAGGCAACTGATATTCAGATTCAGGCGGAGCAGATTTTGAAAATCAAGCAGCGCCTGAACACGATCCTGGCCGCCAATACCGGCAAATCCCTGGAGGAAATTGAACGCGACTGTGAGCGCGATCACTTTATGACGGCGGATGAAGCGCTGGCTTACGGGCTAATCGACCAGGTGATAACAAAACGCTGAACAGAAAGCACGGGGCTGGCTCAGAACGGGACATTTGTGTTTTGAGACGGCCCCGCCTTTCTGCTCACAGAGATTGACAGGAGAAAATAATGGCGAAAAGTGACGACAGACGCAGTTTGCGCTGCTCTTTCTGCGGAAAGCCTCAGAATATGGTAAACCGGCTCATTGCCGGTAATGGCAGCTATATCTGCGACGACTGTGTGAGAATGTGCATGAGCATTATCGGCCCGAGTTTTGAGGACCTTCCGTCAGCGGAGGAGGAGACACTTCCTCTGGCGTATGAAAGGCTGCCGAGGCCCGTTCAGATCAAGGAGAATCTGGATCAGTATGTGATCGGGCAGGAGCGGGCAAAGAAGGCTCTGGCGGTTGCAGTGTATAACCACTACAAGCGGATTCTCCACGGCGGGGCTGAGCAGGATGATGTGGAGCTGCAGAAGAGCAACATCCTCATGATCGGTCCTACCGGCAGCGGAAAGACCCTTTTTGCCCAGACTCTGGCGAAAATGCTGGATGTTCCTTTCGCCATTGCCGATGCCACTACCCTGACGGAAGCCGGTTACGTAGGTGAAGATGTGGAAAACGTCATTGTAAAGCTTCTTCAGGCTGCAGACTATGACGTTGAGCGGGCGCAGCGCGGCATCATCTATATCGATGAGATTGACAAGATCGCCCGAAAGAGTGAGAACACCTCCATCACCCGGGACGTTTCGGGTGAAGGGGTTCAGCAGGCGCTGCTGAAGCTCCTGGAGGGTACCGTTGCCAGCGTACCTCCCCAGGGCGGGCGTAAGCATCCGCATCAGGAGTTTATTCAGGTAGACACAACGAATATTCTCTTCATCTGCGGCGGCGCTTTCGACGGACTGGACAAGATCATTGCCCGCAGGACGACAAAAAAGAGTATGGGCTTCGGAGCCGAGATCGGAACCGGGGAAGAGAAAGACCTGGGCGTGCTTTTCCGTCAGGTGCAGCAGCAGGATCTTCTGAAGTTTGGTATTATTCCGGAGCTGATCGGCAGGCTTCCGGTGGTGACGACGCTGGACTCCCTGAACCGCGAAGATCTGGTGCGGATTCTCACTGAACCGAAAAACGCAATGACCAAACAGTATCAGACGCTGATGAAAATGGACGGGGTAGACCTGACCTTTGAAAATGAGGCGCTGGAGGCTATTGCGGACAGAGCTATTGAGCGGAATATCGGCGCCAGGGGCCTGCGCAGCATTCTGGAGGCTGTGATGACGGATGTGATGTATACCGTGCCTTCCGACCCTGAAATCCGGAGTGTGGTGATTACGGCCGACAGCGTCCGAAATGGCGGAGAGCCGCGGATCTTGCGCAAGCAGGATCTGGCCGGTTGAGGCTTTAACAGAATTCCGGGCCGGCCGATTCGGTCGGCTCCGGTTATTCGGAATGAAACATACGGTGAAGTACGATATGGAAACAAATGAACTGAATACCGGCGTCTCCACGGGGATGCCGATGATTGCGATGCGGGGAATGCTGGTATACCCCCAGATGACGCTTTCCTTTGACGTGGAACGGGAAGCCTCAGTGCGCGCAGCGGATCTTGCGGCTTCCGGAGATCATCTGATTTTCCTCAGCATGCAGAAAAAGCCGGAGGATGAAGCGCCGGGCGCTGATGGCATCTATTCGGTCGGGACGGTTTGCCGGGTTCGGCAGCTTCTGCGGCAGATGCAGCACGGCTACAGCCGCATGATTGTAGAGGGGCTGTTCCGGGCTGAGGCCGTCAGCGTGACCGAGGAGGACGGGGTCCTTCGCGCCCAGGTTGTGGAGCGGGGAGACCGTCGGGAGCGCCTGAGTGAAGTGCGCCGGGAGGCCGTAATTCGGAACTCTCTGGAACTCTTTCAGCAGTATCTGGAGCTGACCCATGAACTGCCGCCGGCCCAGATTCTGCAGATTTTCTCCCAGCCGAATACCGACTACGTGGCCTGGTTTATCGCCCAGAATCTTCAGGTGGCGCCGGAGGAGAAGCAGCAGATCCTGGAATGCGACTATCCGGGCAGACGATTCATGCTCCTCAACCGCCTCCTCCGAAACGAAATTCAGGTTCTGAAAATTGAGCAGGAGCTCTCCAACCAGGCCCAGGAGCAGATGATGGAAAACCAGCGGGAATACTTCCTGCGGGAGGAGCTTCGAGCCATTCAGGCTGAACTGGGAGAAGACGACCAGATCGATGATTTTGCCGACTATGCTGAGAAAATCCGGAATCTGGCCTGCCCGGAAGAAGTGCGGAAAAAGCTGGAAAAGGAACTCAGCCGTCTGCGGAAGCAGCCCTTCGGGTCTTCGGAGGCGGCGGTGCTGCGCTCCTACCTGGACACCTGTCTGGAACTGCCCTGGGGGAAAAACAGCGAGGAAGTTCAGGACCTGGCCCAGGCACGGAAGATGCTGGATGAGGATCATTACGGTCTGGAAAAGGTCAAGGAAAGAATCCTGGAGTATCTGGCAGTGCGGACTCTGGCCCCGGATGTGCGGGGCGGCATGCTCTGCCTGGTCGGCCCTCCGGGCACCGGAAAAACCAGCATTGCCATGAGTATTGCCCGCGCGACGGGACGGGCGCTGGTGCGGGTCTCTCTCGGCGGCGTCCACGATGAAGCTGAAATTCGCGGACACCGTAAGACATACATCGGGTCTATGCCCGGGCGGATCATCAACGGCATTGTACAGGCAGGAACCTGTAACCCCCTGATGGTTCTGGATGAGATTGATAAGCTGGGGTCCGACTATCGGGGAGATCCTTCCTCCGCACTGCTGGAGGCACTGGATCCGGAGCAGAACAGCAGCTTCCGGGATCATTTTCTTGAGATCCCCTTTGACCTTTCAAATGTCTTTTTCATCACGACCGCCAACACCACCGAGACCATTCCCCGGGCTCTGCTGGACCGGATGGAGGTTATAGAGCTTTCCAGCTATACCGACGAAGAGAAGCTTCAGATTGTACGCCGCCATCTTCTGCCCAAACAGCGCAGAAAGCATGGCCTCAAAGCAAACCAGCTGAGACTGAGTGACGATACCGTGCGCGCGCTGGTGCGCGGCTACACGCGGGAGTCCGGTGTCCGGCAGCTGGAACGGGAACTCGCCGCCCTCTGCAGAAAGGCGGCAAGCGCCATTGCTGAAGGACGCTACCGCAGTCTGACGGTACGTCCCGAGAAGCTGGAGAGCCTGTTGGGGCCGGTACGCTTCAAGCCGGATGAGCGCCGGAAAGAGGCGACGGTGGGCCTGGTTCGGGGCCTCGCCTATACTTCGGCCGGCGGTGAAGTTCTTGACGTTGAAACGGCTGCGGTTGAAGGCACTGGAAAGGTGGAGCTTACCGGCAACCTGGGTGATGTGATGAAGGAGTCCGCCAAGGCGGCCATTACCTACATCAGAAGCCGGGCGGAGCTGCTGGGCATTGATCCGAACTTCTATAAAAACCGTGATATCCATATTCATTTTCCGGAGGCCGCGGTGCCGAAAGACGGTCCTTCTGCCGGAATTACCATGTGTATCGCGCTGATCTCGGCCCTTAGCGGAAAACCGGTGCGGGCAGACATTGCCATGACCGGGGAGATCAGCCTGCGCGGCCGTGTTCTGGCCATCGGAGGTCTTCGGGAAAAAACCATGGCAGCGCTGCGGGCGGGTGTCCGCACGGTGATCATCCCGAAAGAAAACGAAGCCGACCTGCTTGAGATTGATCCGCTTGTTCGGGAGAAGCTGATGTTCTGCCCGGTCGATCATGCAGATCAGGTGCTGGAGATTGTTTTTCCGCAGAACGGGGAAACGGCGCAGTCAGTGGTTTCACTGTAAGGACGTGGAGGTCAGAGATGGCGGAGCTGAATGTGAATCGGGCGGAATTTATCCGCTCTGCGGCGCAGCCCGGACAGTTTATCCGAAGCAGTCTGCCGAAAGTGGCCTTTGCCGGCCGGTCGAACGTGGGGAAGTCCTCCGTTATTAACCGGCTGCTGAACCGGAAGCAGTTTGCCCGCGTCGGTGCGGAGCCGGGGAAAACGGTTCATGTGAACTATTTTCTGGTGGACGAACGGCTGTACCTGATTGATCTGCCCGGCTACGGATATGCCAAAGTCTCCCTGGAGGAGAAACAGCGCTGGGCGGGACTGATGGAAGCTTTCTTTCAGAGTCCCGATGTCTGTGATCTGGGCGTGCTGATTGTCGATGCCCGGCACCGCCCGACTGCGGGTGATGTGGATATGGCCCAGGCCTTCCGGGGCGCCGGCCTGAATTTTCTTGTGGTTGCCAACAAGCTGGACAAACTGAAAAAAAGCGAGATTGAACCCAGCCTTCAGTGTGTCCGGAGGGAACTTTCCCTGAGCGATGAGGAGGTCCTGATCCCGTTTTCCGCCGAAAAGGGTGAGGGCCGGGAAAGCCTCCTGCGGGAACTGCGGACGCGTCTGTTATGAGGCTGGACCGCCTGATTACCGCCGCCGGGGGCATGAGCCGCAGCCAGGCCGGAAAAGCCATACGTGCCGGCCGGGTCACGGTAAACGGTTCAGCGGCTCTTCGGCCGGAGCAGAAAGTCGAAGAGAATCTGGACCTCATTGAACTGGATGGCAGACCCCTTGAATACCGTTCAAGGCGTTACTATCTTCTGGACAAGCCGCTGGGTGTGATTACTGCGGCAAGAGATCCGAAGCAGCCGACGGTTCTGGACCTGTTCCCGCCGGAGATACGCCGGCAGGGGATTGAGCCGGTGGGGCGCCTGGATAAGGACACCAGCGGGCTCCTGCTGCTGACCAATGACGGTGATTTTGCACACCGGGTGATCTCACCGAAGAGCGGTGTCTGGAAAGTCTATGAGGCCGTGGTGGACGGTATCCTGACGGCTGAGGACGTCCGGCTCTTTGCTGAAGGTCTTCGCCTGGGTGACGGAACCCTGTGTCTGCCGGCGGGACTGCAGATTCTGACGCCGGAGCGGGGCCACGGTACTGTCCGGGAGGGGGAGTACCATCAGGGGCCCCGGATGCTTGCGGCAGTGGGGAAGCCCGTTCTGGAGCTCAGACGCCTCTCTGTAGGGGGCCTTTCACTGCCGCCGGACTCGGAACCCGGGACCTGGAGGGAGCTGGACGAGACGGAGGCGCAGCTCGTTTGTGCATCCTGTTCAAACCCGCCTTTATGGCAAGAATGATAGAAAAGACTAAATTATTTTGGGCATTTTTGACTTCTTTTTCAATTAATTCGGAAAATTTCACAAAAATTCGCTTCGATTTCTATTGAAAATTACTCAAAGAAGAGTTATGATAAGATAAACTGCATCTTCAGCAGAGGCATTTTCTTCAACAAAATCAACAAACTGCAATCACCTTGCCGGATCCCCGGCAGAATGGAGCGAACAGTATGCCGAGCAGAATTTTCCAGAATGTGATTATCCAGATGAAAGATTCCCTGGATCGCACCCTTGGCGTGGTGGATGATCAGGGGTATGTGATTGCCAGCAGTGAGCTTGCCATGATCGGTTCCAGGCAGGAGGATTTTCGCTCTTCACTGTTTAACGCCGATACACATGAGATCGTTACGCCCGGGCACGTCTACGTGCAGCTGAATTCCGAAAGCGGCCCGTTGGGATACGCTGCGTTTGTAGACGGTGACGACAGTGTTGCGAAGACGGTGTGCTCCATTTCAGCCGTGGCCTTTGACGAGGCGCTGACCAATTATGAAGAAAAGCATAACAGGGCGGCCTTTATTAAAAACATCATTTCGGACAATATTCTGCCCGGGGATGTTTATGTCCGCGCCAAGGAGCTTCACTTCGTAACGGATGAGCTGAGGAGTGTCTTCCTGATTCGGCAGACCTCCAATTCCGATGTGGCGGCCTCGGAGCTTGTGAGCCGCCTCTTCCCGGACCGCCAGCATGACTTCGTCCTGAATATTAACGAGACGGACATTGTCGTTGTGCGCTCCAACCGGGCGGAGACGGATATCAATGAGCTCCATGAAGTCGCCCTCGGTGTTGAAAAGGCACTTTATGAGCAGCTTGGCATTCATTGCGTCATCGGCATCAGCACGGAGGCTCAGCATCTGCGGGAGCTGGCCGACCGCTACAAAGAGGCACAGGTCGCCATTGATGTGGGCCGGGTTTTTGACAGCGACAAGACCATCATCCATTACGAGAGCCTCGGTCTCGGGCGGATTATCTATCAGCTGCCCACAACGCTGTGTGAGATGTTCCTCAACGAGGTCTTTAAGAAGAACCCCATTGAGACCCTGGATGAGGACACTCTGGAAACCATCAACCGTTTCTTTGAGAACAATCTTAACGTTTCGGAAACATCAAGGAAACTTTACGTTCACAGAAATACATTAGTATACCGCCTGGAAAAGATCAAAAAAATAACAGGCCTGGATCTGCGGGAATTCGACCACGCGATTGTATTCAAGGTTGCCATGATGGTTAAACAGTATCTGGACTCATTGAATAACGTGAAGTACTGATGCTGAAAACAGCCTCGCCTGCAGTATGCAGCGGGGCATCCCCACGGAGGTTTTTATGGTTCAAATGCAGGACGTCACGAAGATCTACGACAGCAGCGGCACTGTCGCGCTGGACGGGGTCAACCTGACGATTAACGAAGGAGAATTTGTGTTTCTGGTCGGCCCTTCCGGCTCCGGGAAGACGACCCTGATGAAATGCATCACCGGCGAAGTCCGTGCGACCGCCGGTGAGATTGTTGTCAACGACTTTGACATGATGAAGATCAAGCAGCGCAAGCTCTCGAAGGTTCGCAGAACCCTCGGGGTGGTCTTCCAGGACTACCGTCTCATTGAGAACATGACCGTATATGACAATGTTGCCTTTGCCATGCGTGTCGTGGGGGCGAAGGGGAAGAACATTGCCAAGCGAGTGCCCTATGTGCTGGAACTGGTTGGCCTTGAAGGCCGGGAAAAGCGGTTCCCGAATGAGCTTTCCGGCGGCGAGCAGCAGCGTGTGGCCATAGCCCGCGCACTGGTGAACAATCCCCGCATGATTGTCGCGGATGAGCCCACCGGCAACCTGGATCCGGTTCGCAGCCTGGAACTGATGCTGCTGTTTGAGAAGATTAACGAGATGGGGACGACGGTGCTTGTTGTCACGCATGAGAAGGAGCTGGTCAATGCCTTCTCACGGCGAGTGATTACTATTGACGAGGGCCGCGTTGTCAGCGATGACGGGGATGGGTATTACAGTTATGA
>ODAI010260662.1_pt1 | contig 11915 bp, 9 predicted proteins | sample 1539321 | NCBI WGS metagenome assembly ODAI01 (sample SAMN02144231, study PRJEB22623) | gut metagenome | biome: sheep rumen | host: Ovis aries | place: New Zealand
ATACGGTTTTCCCCTTTCTAAAGACTCGGAAACAGGATTTCCTGTATGTATATTATATCATATTCCTAACCGACATTCATCCCACGGCCTAAAGGCGCGTGGGTTTTCTGTCGGGAACTTTATAAAATACGTCTCTTCTACTATTAATATATATATATATATATATAAAGCCTGTCAATATCAGGTAAATTTTCTCTAAAACTCATTGAATTCAATAATAAAGCTATTTAGTGTTATGACAATTTAAGGCAACAAAGGACGGATTTCTCCGTCCTCTTCATTAATCATTTTGTGCTATTCATCATCGACAACGTCATTGTTGAAGTTTTCTAGATCAGTAATAAGATTCTTATAAACGGAATCGATGGATTCACTAAAGGCTGCATCCTTCATATTATTCTTAAGGGCACGACTTGATTTCATTGTATCCTGCAAAGTACCTGCACCACCAATACAGCCACCTGGACAAGCCATGCCTTCCAATAAGTAACCATCATATTTTCCACGTGTAGCGTCACGCATCATACGTTTACATTCTGCCAAGCCTTCTGCTTTAACGACTTTCACTTCACGCTCTGGATCAAGATGCTTAACGGCATTGACAACAGCCTGGGCTACCCCACCGCTACCGGCAAATCCACGGCCATCACTTGAGCCTTGGACAAGCTTGAAACCATCTGGGATTTCATCAAAATCAACATCCTTTGCTTCAAACATGCCAGCCACTTCTTCAAATGTCAATGTGAAGTCGACATATGACTTAATAGAATTACGAGCTGCTTCTTTCTTCTTTGCAAGACATGGACCAATGAAACAGATCTTCGCATCTGGTTCATTCTGTTTAAGAAGACGTGCTGTTAAGACCATTGGTGTTAAGGCCATGGAAATATTGTCAGCATAATCAGGGAAATCCTGTTTAGCCATCTTAGACCACGCTGGACAACATGAGGTACCCATGAATTTCAGCTTTGATGGTACTTCATCGAGGAAGTCCTGTGCTTCTTCAATCGTACATAAGTCTGCTCCCATCGCTACTTCAAGAACATCAGTAAAGCCTAAAGCCTGGAAAGCACCACGCATTTTCTCTGGTGTTAAGTTTGGCCCAAACTGACCGGCAATAGCTGGTGCAACAATCGCATAGACATTTTCTTTATTTGTAATAGCTTTGATAGTCTGATAAATCTGACCCTTATCGACAATAGCCGCAAATGGACAGCTTACCAAGCACATTCCACAAGCCACACATTTACTCTGATCAATATCGGCACGACCATATTCATCTTTGCCAATCGCATTAACACCACATGCTGTCACACATGGACGCTCCTGTTTGATAATGGCATTGTATGGACAAGCTTTCATACAAAGTCCACATTTAATACATTTAGACTGATCGATATAAGACTTTCCATCAACCATGGAAATAGCCCCTTTTGGACAAACTTCCTGACATGGATGTTCAAGACATCCCTGACAACAATCAGTGACAATAACACGTTTCTCTGGACATTTATGACAGGCAAACTTAATGATATCGATGAGTGGTGGTTCATAGTATTTTTCATCAATCATACTTTCATCCACACCATCACTGATTGATTTATATTCACTAATAGGACGAAGTGAGAGTCCCATTGCAACACGTAAACGTTCAGAAACAATTGCTCTTTCGACAAAGATACTATCACGATATGTTTCTATTTCCCCGGGAATAATCTTATAGGGAAGTTCTTCAAGCTTTTCAGGTCCTCCACCTTCATAAGCTAAACGCGCGATTTCTGTAAAAATCATATGACGAATCTTGGATTTTGGGGTTGGTACACCTTTCATACACACATTTCCTCCTCAACTTGTAACCCTTTTCTTTTAGTCAAAGACATTATATCACAAGTCATAAAATTGGCACGACTTTCTCTTGCGAATATCAAAAAAGAAGTGATGATTCACTTCTTCTAACGATAATCTCCTCGCGCTTCGACAACTTCATAACCCGTGCGCTTAATTCTTCTTTCCATACAGGCATGACATTCAGCCGCTTCCTCACCTGTACAGATCTTGCCATCATAAAGCATATACTTGCTTCTTACACCGCGTGGTGACAAATTGGGCATGACAACATTTGCCCCGGCAAGAAGGCCCTTTTCCCTGCCTTGGGGATCAATTGTGCCTAATGCTGTGGTGGCTGGAAGGAGGCAATGGGGCAACATGAGACGAATGATGCCAAGTAAATGCAAGGTATCTTCAAGTGTGCCTCGCGGTTCATTTTTGAATGGTGTATCGGCATGAGGAATAAATGGTCCAATGCCTACCATATGGGGATTGAAGTCTTTCATATAGATGAGATCTTCAATAATATGATCATAGGTCTGTCCCGGTGTACCGACCATGATCCCACAGCCCACCTGATAGCCAATATCCTTTAAGTCTTTCAGGCACTGTTTACGATGGGCAATCGATAATTCTTTAGGATGAAGTTGACGATAGTGCTCGGGATTACTTGTTTCCTGGCGTAAGAGATAGCGTTCAGCCCCAGCTTGATAGTATTTGAGATAGGAGGATTTCTCTTTCTCACCAATCGATAGTGTAATAGCCATATCGGGATGAAGAGCCTTGATAGCTTTCACAATCTCACAAATCATCTCATCACTAAACCACATATCTTCACCACTCTGTAAGACAACAGTACGAAAACCGAGCTGATAGCCCTTTTGGGCACAGGCAACGATATCTCCAGGAGACAAGCGATAACGCTCAGCCTTTAGGTTATCTTTGCGTATTCCACAATAGAAACAATTGTTCTTGCAGTAATTGCTGAACTCAATCAGCCCACGTAAATAAACATCCTTGCCATAAATCTCTTCACGCACAGTGCAGGCATTCTTATAAAGATAGTCTTCATCTTCCTTTGTCATAGAAGTTAGTAATTGCTTATAGCCATCATGATCTAATTGCTGGTGCTGTCTTAAGTGATCAATCAGTTCCTTATTAGTCATCATTGTCTTTATCCTTAATAATCTCCATTGAACGATCAAGAATCCCATTCATATAGGCAATGGCCATACCATAATTCGTGATAGGTACACCCTGCTTAACAGCCTCTTGCATGCGATGGATAACTTCTCTTTCATTCAACATGCAGCCACCACAATGAATAATCATTTTATAGGCTGATAAGTCACTTGGAAAGCCAAAGCCGGAGCATGTTTCAATAATGAGATTTTTTCCCGTATAGTTTTTCAGCCAGTTCGGGATTTTTACTGTTCCAATATCCTTGCATGTACGATGATGTGTACAGCCTTCACTGATCAGGATGTGATCTCCATCCTGTAGTTCATCAATGGATTTGATGCCATGATATGTGACATGTAAAGCCCCTTTATAACGTGCCATGAGAATGGAAAAAGATGTCAATGGGATATCTTCTGGGACTATTTTAGAAACATAGGCAAAGGCTTGTGAATCGGTAATGACAAGGGCTGGCTTTTCTATTTTATGCAATGTTTCCGCTAGTTCGCTTTCTCGACAAACAACTGGAATATTCCCATAATCAAGTAAATCACGAATAACTTGTTGCTGGGGTAAAATCAGACGGCCCTTTGGTGCGGAGGCATCAATAGGAATCACTAATATGACAAGTGAGCCAGATGGCACTAGATCATGAATAAGTGCTCGTTGATCTTTTTCTGGTTTGAGTAAAGCGATTTTATCTTTGAGTTCCTTAATGTTCTCTTTTGTCTTTGAAGAGACATAAATTGTATCCTTTGTCTCTTTGTCAAAGTGACTGAGATCACATTTATTATAGACAACAAGATAAGGAATATGGAGACTCTTAATTAGTGCTAGGACTTCTTCATCGAGTTCATCCATTCCTTCCCTGCTATCAATGACAAGTAAGGCGATATCTGTCTTATGGAGCATTTTCTTGGCTTTTTCCACACGCTTTTCACCAAGTTCACCCGTATCATCAAGACCCGGTGTATCAATAAAGACAACTGGCCCTAAAGGCAAGAGCTCCATCGCTTTCATAACAGGATCGGTTGTTGTGCCTTTCTGATTGGAGACAATGGCTAAATCCTGGTTAGTAATGGCATTAATCAAGGATGACTTACCGGCATTACGCTTGCCAAAAAGACCAATGTGAATACGTTCACTTGAAGGTGTACTATTTAAACTCATCAAGAATCCCCCCTTTTAAGATATTGGGCATGTTTTTAAGATAAAGACGGCCACTAAAAGCTAAATGCGGCAGTGGTGTGACAGGTGTTGAAGTGAGAACTTGATACATCGGATCACCAATAATCGTCCGTGCTCCATTTAATGCCTGTTCCATTTCTTCTTCATCTTTACTCGCAAGATCCCCTGTTCTTATTATACGCTTAGATTCTTCTAAAGGGGTAATCATTTTATACGATGTGTATAGAGCATTGCCTAAAGAATGACTGATAATGGCATCACCAATAATAATATGTTCATCACTCACTTCTTTGTGAAGAAGAGGATTTTGTGACTTTCCTGTAGAAATAGCTTCTTCAATTGCTTTAAAGATCTTATATTTAAAATCACCTATTGGACTCCCTAGGACATAGGGGATATGATATGTTCTTTCAAAGTATTGGGCTAAGCGTAATCCTAATGAAGAGACAACGATATTGACATTGGCTGACGTAGATCTTTGAAGCTCTTTTAAGCTCGTATCCCTTGCCCAGATAGAGAGCACTTCATAATCATGAAAGATATTTTTAAAAAGAGCTGTTGTATCACTTGGGGTATAGTCCAAAGGTGTCACGCCAAGAATATTGATAGCTTTCTTTGTAGGAACATAATCTTCAAATGATAAATGAGAAGCAAGAGCTTTAAAAGCCAAGGCAATCCCATGGGTATAATCATGCATGGCATTGGTTGGAATATAGAAAGCTGGTATATCAAGTCTCTCTTCAAGCTTCTTACAGATGGCACTAAAATCTGTCGCATTGAGATAGGGAATGGGTGAGTTAGCTAAGGCAATAAAGTTGGGATGCTGGTCTAATGCGACCTGGACAATATCATCAATGAACTTGCCATCATTGCCCATAATGGCATCGGATTCCTTTAAGCCGGATATATAAATACGTGATGCTTCCTGATACCAGCGTACTTCATCATGGGTATTGTAGGTAGAATTGCACCCACTTGGATCATGAATGACAATAAGTCCCCCTAACTCATAAAGGGCTGAAGCCACACCGGAGATATCACCAGTATAAACAGGCAGGCGGTTATAAACACATCTCATAATAAGCACTCACATCCTAATCCTTTTTGGGGCACAATAAGAGCAGGATCTTTTGATGCATAATAAGCTTCTTCAATCGCTTTCAGCATACTTATAAGGCCACGATAGCCAAAGAACCCTCCACCCTCAATGATATTCACAAAATGTCTGGTATTTTCAAAATATGCTGCTTTAGGCCCAATAGCAAGACACTCTCCCTCCCCCATTTCAAAACGCATATTCGCATGAATAGTGGGGATGAGCTTTAAGGCTGGAAATTGTTTTTGAAGAAAGAGAAAATCTTCTTTTTCTTCAGGAAAGATCGTATCAAGATAGACGCTTGTCACGTTAAAACCATGTTCTAAAAGAACGCGGGCAAGGTTTAATGGCCGTGGTGTTGCCACAAAGTCAATCGCAATAGCTTTTTGTCCAATAATATCTTTTAAATGACTAAAGGCTTCATCACATGCCTCCTCTCTTGCCTGATGATCAAGATGGGAAATATGAAGCTTGTCACAGAAAAGATCAAGTTCTTCTTGAATCGACTTGTAGTCAAAGCAAGGTGAAAGATAGAGATAGCTGGCATGTAATCTTTTTGATAAGGCCTGAATGCCATAATCACCAGCTGGATATGTACAAATATGCATTTGTGCACGACCTAGATCCAAGAAATCCTGATAGCTCATATCTTTAAGCTGACGTACTTTCAAATGGTGATCTATAGCCATTGCAACTAGGTCACTTGTTTCATATGTATGTGTGACTTCAGAGCCAAGCAAGGCGATTGAATCATCCTGTGCTAAAGGCTGAATGCTGTCATACATAACCTTACGTAGTCTTTGATCAGGAGCAAGACCTTCTTTTTGGGATAGTGGATCCATATAGGCTTCGACAAAGACCACAGTTGGAAAAGTCGCTCTAAGCTTCTTATAGACATAATCTAAGTCAACCGAAAGAAATTTATGAAGACAGACTGGAAAGATGATGGCTACTGGTGGTAATGAGGAACGCTTGTTGAGGGCATGGGTGATGGTTTCAATCATCTGTTCTTCTAAATGCCCATCGAAAATATCGCGCTCTTCAATCGTGATGCCAATAAAACGGTCCATCGCATTCATTTCTGCAGCCGTCATCACTACGCCACGTAAACAGTTATCCGCACAGATATAGATCTGGATGCTTTTTGGAACCTGCATGCCAATATGGACGATATTCCATGTTTCATGGACAGGAGGATTAAACTCTAAGCCAATTGTAAAGGGATCCGGATAATGCGCCTGACTAATGGGTAAGGACATCTTCATAGAAACGCTCCTAACATATTCTTGGCAAGAGTTCATTGCCAGGTGGTGGCAAAAGTGTCTCACTGCCAATTTCTGTCGTAATTGTGACATGTCCGGGATGTTCATCAGTGACATAGCCTATAAGGGCGGCATTTTCTGTATGCTTGCTTTGGTGGAGTATTTGAAGTGTTTGATCAGCTTCACAAGCAGGAACAACGATCACCATGCGTCCTTCACAAGCTAAATAGAGAGGATCAAGACCTAGCATGCCTGTGACACCCCTGACTTCTTCAGCGACAGGAATCTTCTTGTTTTCAAGCTTGATTCCAACATTCGCTTCTCTAGCGATTTCATAAAGCACTGTGCCAACACCACCTCTTGTGGCATCACGAATGACATGTACATCCTTGACTTTGTCTGTTAAGGCATCGACTGAATTCCATAATGGTGCACAATCACTGCTTACATTGGCTTCTATGCCATAATCATCACGCTCTAATAGAATGCATGTGCCATGTCTGCCAATATCGCCTGTGACAATAATGGCATCTCCCGCCTTAGCGTAGGCTCCTGATGTCTTAATGCCATCTTTAATCGCCCCAACACCTGTTGTCGTAATAAAGACCTGATCAACCTGGCCTTTTCCTGCAACCTTTGTATCACCTGCTACAATCTTGACCCCAACTTCTTTTGCGCACTTTTCCATTGAAGCAACAATCTCTTCTAGTTGATCCATATCAAAGCCTTCTTCAATCACAAAGGCACAAGTCATATAAAGTGGCTTAGCACCCATACAAGCCAAATCATTAACTGTACCGCATATCGATAGCTTGCCAATATTGCCCCCATTAAAGAAAGGCGGAGAAACAATAAAGCCATCCGTACTCATTGCCAATGTCGCCTGCGGATTGGGCAATACTGAGGCATCATCAGCTGTAAAGTATTCATTATTGAGATGATGCTTAAAAACCTTATCAATAAGCTCAGCAGTCGCCTGACCACCTGAACCATGTGCTAATGTTACTTTTTCCATTCCTTTAACCCTCCATAAAGATAATATGCCGAACATGTCCCTTCGCTAGAAACCATACAGGCGCCAATAGGATGATCGGGTGTACAGCCCTTACCAAAGACTGGACAGTCATATGGCTTACATGCCCCACGCAGCACCTCACCGCAACGGCAGGCTGGATTGTCTTTGCCTTTGATGGCAGGTAAATCATAAACTTTACGGGCATCATAAGCTTTGTAGGCATCTTTGAGCTGTAAGCCTGAATGGGCAATCTTGCCAATCCCACGCCATGAAGCATCACATGGTTCCATATAAGTATAAATAATATCCTGGGCTTTTAATGAACCTTCGCTTTTGACAACACGGGGATAGGCATTCACAAAGAAAGGCTGTCCCTGCTTCACTTTTTTGACAATAATCGCAATCGCCGTCAACAATTCACTGGCCGTAAAGCCTGCCACAACACCGCTCACACCTTCCTGATCACGCAATTCTTCACAGATCTTTGTCCCAATAATCGCATGGACATGACCCGGATAAAGAAAAGCATCACAGGAATCTTTCATCGCTTCATAAGCCATTGGCATGGTCTTATTGGCGGTTAATAATGAGAAGTTGGTGAGATCTTTTGCTTCCTTGATGGTCAAAACATCACTAGGCGTTGTTGTTTCAAAGCCAATGGACAAGAAAACAACCTGTTCATCCTGATGCTTTTTCGCATATTCAACAGCATCAAGAGGTGAGTAGACAACCTTAACCTTAGCGCCTCTAGCTCTAGCCTGGGCTAATGAAAGTTTTGTCCCTGGTACACGCACTAAGTCACCAAATGTCGTAATTGTACAGCCCTTCTCAAGTGCCAGCATGATTGCCTCATCAATAAAATCAATGGGTGTCACGCAGACAGGACAGCCTGGACCGGAAATAAGATCTATGGTATCTGGGAGAATATTGCGAATACCGAGCTTAAAGATTTCATGCGTATGTGTCCCACATACTTCCATAATACGTATTTGCGGTCCTTGATAGCTTTGAATAATCTCTAATGCTTCCTTATTCACCTAACAGTTCCTCCATTAAATTCTTTGATTCATTTTCATCATCATCGGTAATCTTGGCAATCGCTGCTCCAGCATGCACCATGACATAATCACCTGGCTTTAAATCATCCAAAAGTTCAGCCGAAACGGAACGTTTAGCTCCTGTTGCATCGACAATCGCAACATTACCTTTCATCTGAATAACTTTTGCGCTAATACCTACACACATATTGATTACCTCTTTTCCTTTTCTAAAAGACGACTCGCATAGAGAGCCTGTCCTACACATAAGCCACCATCATTAGGTGGAATCAAGTGATGTCTGATCACTTGAAGATTCTTTTCTTTTAAGCCTTTTTCACATAGCTCAAGTAATAATTTATTTTGGAAAACACCACCACTTAAGGCAACTGTCTTGATTCCTGTTTCTTGATGAATGCTGTCAACACTTGTAACAATCATATGGGCTAGTTCCTGGTGGAAATAATAAGCCAGATCAGCAACATCTTCATGATCGAGTCTTCTTTCAACGATATCTTTGACAAGCTGATTGGTTGGGAGGATATGGGATTGTGAACAAGGCCATTCTTTGGAATCGATGATATGTTTTGCCTGATAAGCTTTTGCTTGTAAACGCATTGCTCCTTCCCCTTCAAAAGAAGATGTCAGCGTTAAATTCAAAATAGCACTGACAGCATCAAATAAGCGTCCTGCACTTGTCGATTTGATGGCATTCAGCTTTTTATCATGCATGACTTTAAGAACATGGGCATTTTGTTTATCACAAAGAGCTAACTTGTCAATCACATTTTCACCATCATCAAAGAGATCATAGATCATTGAAGCGGCAATACGCCAGCCCTCTTTCGCTGACAGATCGCCACCGATCTGCAAGAAAGGCGCAATATGTGCTTCACGCGTGAAGTCATCCAAGTCACAGACAAGAATCTCGCCACCCCAGATCGATCCATCTAGGCCATACCCTGTCCCATCAAAGGACACCCCAATGACTTGATCATGCCAGTCATTTTCCGCCATGCAGGAAAGAATATGGGCATAGTGATGTTGAATGCCAATACTTCTGATTCCTAACTCCTTGGCCACCATCGTCGCATTATAGCGGGGATGAAGATCATGACAGACAATTTGTGGCTCCACTTCTAAAAGTGAAGACATCAGCTTCAATGATTCCTTGAGAGCTTCAACACTACGTATATCCCCTAAATCACCAATATAGGCTGATGGATAGAATAAGTTATCACGCCCAATACAGAATGTATTCTTCAATTCCCCACCAATACCAATCACATGTCCCTGATAGGGATGGGTTGTCATAATAGGTAATGGGGCATAGCCTCTTGATCGCCTGATCATATAAGGTTCTCCTTGATAGAAATCCACAACACTATCATCACAGCGTACACGTATCTTACGATTATGCGAAAGAATGGCATCACATAGACCAGCTAACTCTTTGCGAGCGCCCTCCTCATCACGGGTAATAGGTGCACCAGAGTCATTGGCACTTGTCATCACAAGGACATCGGGCATTTTTATGCCATCATCATAATCAAAAAGCAACATCTGTAATGGTGCATAAGGCAACATGATGCCAATATTGGGATTGTCAGGGGCAACGCTTAATGCGATAAGACCTTGCTTCTTTGGCAAAAGAATGATGGGTTTCTGATGTCCCGTCAGTAAATCTCTCACTGTCTCATTTTCCACTACACATTCGCGTTCGACAACAGTGATATCTTTTGCCATAACCGCAAAGGGCTTAAAAGGACGATGCTTGCGCTCACGCAGTCTTTTGACAGCTTCTTCATTTGTCGCATCAACGGCAAGATGATAACCACCAATTCCTTTGATAGCCACAATCTTGCCATCATGAAGCAGTTGACGAGCATGACTGATGGCTTCATGTCCTTTCATGTTTTCATCTAATAGATAGACCTCAGGACCACATTCATTGCAGCATACCGGTTGTGCATCATAACGTCTGCTTGTAGGATCATGATATTCCTTTTCGCATGTTGGACACATGGGGAATACTTTCATGCTTGTGCGTTCACGATCATAGGGCAAACCTTCAAGAATCGTTAAACGGGGACCACATGATGTACAGTTAATAAAAGGATGAAGATAGCGACGATTACTTGGATCATAGAGTTCTTGACGGCATGTCTCACATGTCGCAATATCAGGAGATATAAAGATTTCTCCCTTTGTCTTTTCGCTTTGAATGATTTGAAAATCTTCAAAGACTGGAGCAATCACTTTCTGACTTGTAATCTTGAGGATTGTTGAACGTTGTGGGGGCTTTTTTTCTAAGAGTTCCTTGAAATGAGCTACCTGCTCTTCACTCCCCTGAGCATAGATTTCGACATAAGGGCCTTTATTGGAAACAGTGCCTTTAATATCGCAAGTTGAAGCATGTCTAGCGACCGTAGGACGAAAGCCAACGCCCTGTACGATACCAAAGACACGAAGACATTCTGTTGTCATGAAAAATCACGCCTTCCCGATACGGCAAAATGAATCAGTTCAAGATATTGCCCTTGGTAATCCTGAAGCATGTCTTTAAAGATAGGATCACCAATAATCATGTCATAATCATTCTTTTTCACAAGTTCAATTAAATCATCTTCCTCAATAAGATGCACATCACCCTTTTCTCTTAAAGTTGGTTTCATCATAAAGAAGGAAGCAATATCAAAAGGAATGGCAAGCTGTTGTCTTAATGTATGACCAATAACCTGCTGGCCAATAAAAAGAATATGATGGACATCATGTATATCGAGAGACAAGCCCGGTATTCTCACTTCATAATCTATTCCATAACGATTATGTAGTCGTTTGGCGGCTTTTAAAGCGGCCGGTGAAGCGACATAGAGCTTTTTTAAAGAACCTACACAACCAAAATCTTCAAAGTTATTGAATGTTGGTAAAGAAAATGCATGCGTAAAATCTAAAGGTGTCACACCAAGAATAGCTTCTGCCTGTGAGGTAGGTTTGTTGTCGGCAAATTTCTCAAATAAGGCTAAGTAAGCCATCTCCATACCTTCATCATATAAGCCAACACCTGTTGTAGGGACATAGATGACCGGTTTATGAATCTTCTTCTCAAGAATATGACAAATGCCCTGATAATCCGTGGCAATGACTGCTGGCACTGGTGTTCCTACCAAGGCCACAAAGTTAGCCTCAAATGCATCACTGATATCAACAATCTTTTGAATCAAGGCATCATCCCTACCAAGAATCGCATCCATATCACGCAGTCCTGCTGAAAAGATAGCCGAACGCTTGTCAAACCAGCGCGGTTCATC
>ODAI014640251.1_pt1 | contig 11915 bp, 7 predicted proteins | sample 1539321 | NCBI WGS metagenome assembly ODAI01 (sample SAMN02144231, study PRJEB22623) | gut metagenome | biome: sheep rumen | host: Ovis aries | place: New Zealand
TTATATTAAAAATATATAAAAATCTTAAATCAAAAAATTTCGCAGCATTGACAATCATTATTCCTATATAATTCAAATTTTTGATTTTTTAAGTTCAATTCGTTTTCAAAATGTACTATAGTACATTTTTCCCCACTTCCAGCAATTTTTATTATATATCCTGGATAAGAATTTAATGACTCCGGGATATAACGGAAGTGATTTCTGGAAGTTTTACCAGAGTTATGAAACGATAAATTGGGACTACATCAAATCGATGCGTGCCATTTATGAAAATGAAAATTTTGTATTATATATCAAATAGGAGGGAGATTAGGCAATGAATAGCGACAGAGTTATGAAAGGTCTTCAGCAGGCACCACACAGGAGTTTGTTCAATGCATTGGGATTCACAGAAGAGGAGAGGAACAAGCCTCTTATTGGTATTGTCAGCTCCTATAATGAAATAGTACCGGGACATATGAATATAGATAAGATCACAGATGCTGTTAAGCTCGCTGTGGCAGAAGCTGGCGGTATGCCTGTAGTTGTTCCGGCAATTGCAGTCTGTGATGGAATTGCTATGGGACATATCGGTATGAAGTATTCTCTTGTTACAAGGGATCTTATTGCTGACAGTACTGAGTGTCTTGCAATTGCACATGCTTTTGATGGCATGGTTTGCATCCCTAACTGTGACAAGAACGTTCCGGGACTCTTGATGGCAGCTGCAAGAGTTAACATCCCTACAGTTTTTGTTTCCGGTGGACCTATGATGGCAGGAAGAATTGATGGCCATAAGACCTCTCTTTCTTCCATGTTTGAGGCTGTTGGTTCAGTTTCTGCAGGAAAAATGACTGAGGAGAAGCTCTGTGAGTTTGAGGAAAAGGCTTGTCCAACCTGTGGTTCCTGCTCAGGAATGTACACCGCAAACTCAATGAACTGTTTGACTGAAGCTATCGGAATGGGACTTCCTGGAAATGGAACTATTCCCGCTGTATATTCTGCAAGAATCCGTCTTGCTAAACAGGCAGGATATGCAGTTATGAGACTTGTTGAAAAGAATATCAGACCGAGAGATATCATGACAAAAGAGGCATTTATGAATGCCATGACTATGGATATGGCTCTTGGATGCTCCACAAATACTATGCTTCATCTTCCTGCAATTGCACATGAAGCTGGCGTTGAGCTTGATATGGAGATTGCAAACGAAGTTTCTTCAAGAACACCAAATCTTTGTCATCTGGCTCCGGCAGGTCCTACTTACATGGAGGATCTCAATGAGGCTGGAGGCGTTTTGGCAGTTATGAGTGAGCTGGTTAAAAAGAATCTTATCAATACCGATCTTATTACAGCAACCGGCAAGACTATAAAAGAGAATCTTGAGGGCGTTGTTAATAAGAACCCTGAGGTTATAAGACCTATTGACAATCCATATATGCAGTCAGGCGGAATTGCAGTTCTTAAAGGAAATATTGCACCTGATACCGGAATTGTAAAGAAATCTGCTGTGGTTCCGGAAATGATGGTACATGAAGGTCCTGCAAGAGTATTTGACTGTGAGGAGGATGCTATTGAAGCTATTCTGACAGGTAAGATTGTGGCTGGTGATGTTGTTGTTATCAGGTATGAAGGACCTAAAGGCGGCCCGGGAATGAGAGAGATGCTGAATCCTACATCTGCTATAGCTGGAAGAGGACTTGGCTCATCAGTTGCACTTATTACTGATGGAAGATTCTCAGGAGCCAGCAGAGGAGCTTCAATTGGCCATGTATCTCCTGAAGCAGCAGTTGGAGGACCTATCGCACTTATCGAAGAGGGTGATATCATCAGCATTGATATTCCAAATAATTCTCTTAATGTAAAGGTTTCTGATGAAGAGCTTGCAAAGCGCAGAGAAAAGTGGCAGCCAAGAGAGCCTAAGGTTACAACAGGATATCTCTCAAGATACAGAGAGCTTGTAACAAGCGGAAACAGGGGAGCTATTTTGGAGATACCTAAGGCGTAAAGTAAAATAAGCATATAATTTCTAAGAAAAAGCAGTTCATCCTAAGGGCTATACATGAATCAAGGCCCTTAGGATTAAAAAGGAGTATGAAAAAATGCAGCTTACAGGATCACAGATTGTTTTGGAATGCCTTAAGGAACAGGGGGTAGATACAGTATTTGGTTACCCTGGTGGAACAATACTGAATATTTACGACGAGCTTTATAAACAACAGGATAATTTTCTTCACATTCTCACATCCCATGAGCAGGGGGCGGCTCATGCGGCAGACGGATATGCGAGATCTACCGGAAAAGTGGGAGTGTGTCTTGCTACCAGCGGCCCGGGTTCTACGAACCTTGTAACCGGAATTGCTACAGCTTATATGGATTCAGTCCCTATGGTAGCAATTACCTGTAACGTAAATCTCCCACTTCTTGGAAAAGATACATTCCAGGAGGTTGATATTGCGGGCATCACTATGCCTATCACTAAGCATGGCTATATCGTTAAGGATATCAAGGTACTTGCTGATACCATAAGAAAGGCTTTTAAAATTGCAAAGACTGGACGTCCGGGCCCTGTTATTGTTGATATCACTAAAGATGTTACTGCAAATACCTGTGATTACAGACCTGTTCAGATAACTGAGGAAGAACCTGTTTGTAAATACAATGAAGAGGATATTAAGGCAGCACTTAAGCTTATAAAGGCTTCAAAGAGACCATATATCTATGTGGGCGGTGGAGCTGTTATTTCCGGTGCATCTAAAGAACTTAAGAAATTTGCTGAAACAATCAATGCGCCTGTTTGCGACACACTGATGGGTAAGGGCGCCTTCCCGGCTGATCATCCACTTTACACAGGAATGATCGGCATGCATGGAACAAAAACATCAAACTTTGGTGTAAGTGAGTGCGACCTTCTTATTACCCTTGGAGCAAGATTCTCAGACAGAGTAATTGGTAATGCAAAAACCTTTGCTACAAAGGCTAAGATCCTTCAGATTGATATTGATGCTGCTGAAATAAATAAAAACATTAGAACCAATATGGCAATTGTCGGTGATCTTAAGCAGGTGCTTACAGCTCTTAATGAGAGGCTTGATACCATCGAGCATGATGAGTGGCTTAAGAAGATAAACGACTACAAGAAAAAGTTCCCTCTTAACTACGATGAAAATAAGCTTACCTGCCCATACATAATCGAGGAACTTGATAAACTTACAGATTCAGATGCCATTATTTCCACAGATGTAGGTCAGCATCAGATGTGGACAGCACAGTATTACAAATTTAAGAATCCAAGGACCTTCCTGACATCAGGTGGCCTTGGTACAATGGGATATGGTCTTGGGGCATGCATCGGCGCCAAGGTAGGTAATCCTGATAAGGTTTGTGTCAATATTGCAGGAGACGGTTGCTTCAGGATGAATATGAATGAGCTGGCTACTGCATCCAGATACAATCTTCCAATTATTGAGATTGTTATCAATAATCATGTTCTTGGAATGGTGAGACAGTGGCAGACCCTGTTTTATCAGGGACATTATTCACAGACTGTTTTTGAGGATAAAGTCGACTACTGTAAGGTGGCTGAAGCCCTTGGCTGCACTGCAATCAGAGTAACAAAGAAATCAGAAGTTGTTCCGGCTCTTAAAAAAGCGCTAAAATCCAAGACACCTGTGCTGATTGATTGTATAATAGAAGAGGATGATAAGGTATTTCCTATGGTTCCTGCGGGGGCATCCATAAGCGAAGCCTTTGATGAAAAAGATCTTAAATCCGATAAAAAGAAATAAAAAAACCTTATGGTTATACTATAAGGTGGGGAGACTATGAAAAGAGCTGTAAAAGGTGCTTTTATTGGACTAGGGGGAATTATTCTAATTTTAGCCATTGTATATGCCCTTCTGGGTGTGTACTATATGGGCGCGTTTCCATGTTTTACCTGGATAAATGGAATATACTGTACGGGTAAAAGCGTGGATGAGGTTAATGATGAACTGATCCGGAGTAGCGACTATTCAGGTGTCGCTATTCTGGATACTAGTGGTGCAAAACTATTTGTCAGCAGTGCTGATACTGATTTCGCAATTTCTTATAAAGATTCCCTGGAAAGTATATTTAATAACAGAAATCCTTTCTATTGGGGAGTCTATGTCTTTAAAAATCTCACTGAACAATATGATCCTGCTATAACTCTTAATCGCGATAAGGTTGCGGATCTTATATCAGATTGGGAAATCTTTGTTGACCCGAATGATTTTGAATGTAACATTCAAAAAACAGCAGATGGATATTGTCTGAAAAATGCTTTTTTGTCTGTCCCTGTGAAAGATAAAGTCATAGAAAAGGTCTATGATTCAATGTTGATGCGTGAAAGTGTGCTGGATCTTTCAAATTACCCGGAATGTTACAGACAGGTGGATCTTAGAAGCGGGGACCAGGAGAAGATTGCGCTATTTACAAAAATTGACGCATTGCAAAATCTTAATGTCGCCTATAGAGCTGATACAGAAGTGATTTCGCTTGATAAGGCAAGTATCAGCAATTTTATCCTTACGCAAAAGAGCTATAAAGAAGCACTTGAAGAGAAGGTTAATAAAAGGGAACCCGGGAAGGGAATGTTTATCATTGCCGGAGTTGAGACAACACTTCCGAAGGAGGAAGAAATTTCTTATATTGAGGGAATAGCTACTAATGCTGATGGCTACCCGATTGTCAGTGAAAGTAAGATGTACGCCTTTCTTGAGGGAATATCAAGCAAATATAACACTGCCTGGATGATGGATAACTACAGAAAAGGTAGATCATCAACTGTAATAATCAATGATTCCAGCAAAGGTGATGGCTCTATTTTTGACATTGACTCTGAGTTTGAATATCTTAAAGAAGAGTTTATGGCGGGAGCAAAGTCTAACGAAGAAAGGATTCTTCAACTTTCAAAAAATGCTGTTATTCATGATGCAATTACAGAAATTGGAAAAACCTATATTGAGATAAATATGGGAAGCCAGATGCTGTACTATTATGTTGACGGAAAGCTCAATATGAATATGCCCATTGTTACAGGAAATATCAATAGGAGCAGAGGTACTCCTACAGGAATTTATCCAGTTTACAATAAGCGCTATCATACAAATCTTATTGGCGTTGATTATGTTTCCTATGTAAATTATTGGTTGGGTGTACATAAAGGAGTAGGCATTCATGATGCCCTTTGGAGAAAAAAATTTGGTGATGAAATATATAAATCTGATGGCTCTCATGGATGTATAAATTGTCCTTTGGATAATGTTGAGAAGCTCTGGGAAGTTGTAGATGTTGGAACTCCTGTGGTGCTTTATTACTAGGAAAAAACTTATTATAACAGGCTTTTAAAAACTTCAATTTGGTACTTATAAAGGAGCAAATTTCTATAAGATATATTAGAAAATTGCTTCTTTATTTTTTGAAAAAATCATTTAATAACACTAATTATGAAATGACAAACTTGACAAAATTCATTTTGCGATTAGAATGAAATTTATAGTTGCTAAACGCAAAAATTGAATTTGATTTTAGGAGGAGAAGTAAGTGTCAAGAGTTTATAATTTTTCAGCTGGTCCGGCAGTACTTCCGGAAGAAGTTTTGAAACAGGCTGCAGCAGAAATGCTTGATTATGCAGGATGTGGAATGTCCATCAATGAGATGAGCCACAGATCAAAAACCTTTGATAATGTCATTCAGACTGCTGAGCAGGATATAAGAGATCTTATGAATATTCCTGACAATTACAAAGTTCTCTTTTTACAGGGCGGTGCAAGCCAGCAGTTTGCTGCAATTCCTCTCAACCTTATGAAGAACAAAAAGGCTGCATATATTATCACAGGACAATGGGCTAAGAAAGCATATCAGGAAGCACAGAAGTATGGCGAAGCCATTGAGGTTGCATCAAGTGCAGACAAGACCTTCTCATATATCCCTGATTGTTCAGATCTTGATATCCCTGAGGATGCTGATTATGTATATATCTGTGAGAACAATACAATTTATGGAACGAAGTTTAAGACACTGCCTAATACAAAGGGACACATTCTTGTATCAGATGTATCCAGCTGCTTCCTTTCAGAACCCGTTGATGTGACTAAGTATGGAGTTATCTACGGCGGTGTTCAGAAGAATGTAGGACCTGCAGGTCTTGTAATAAGTATTATCCGAGAGGATCTTATTACAGATGATGTTCCTTCATATACACCCACAATGCTTAAGTGGAAGACTCAGGCTGATAACGGTTCTTTATACAATACTCCTAACTGCTGGAGTATTTATATGTGCGGACTTGTGTTTAAGTGGCTCAAAGCTCAGGGCGGACTTACCGAGATGAAGAAGAGAAACGAAGAGAAGGCAGCTATCCTTTATGATTATCTCGATCAGAGCAAGATGTTCAAGGGCACTGTAAGACCTGAGGATCGTTCACTTATGAATGTTCCGTTCGTTACTGATTCTGATGAATTAAATGCTAAGTTTATTGCAGAAGCTACAAAAGCAGGCTTCGTAAGCCTTAAGGGACACAGAACTGTTGGAGGAATGAGAGCAAGTATCTATAACGCAATGCCTATCGAAGGTGTTAGGAAGCTTGTTGAGTTCATGGATAAGTTTGAAAAAGAAAATGCCTGATTGGGGGAGAATAAAATGTACAAGTACAAATGCTTAAATCCAATTGCAAAGATCGGACTTAATAATTTCACTGATAAATATGAGACTGTTGACAATGTAGACGAAGCTCAGGGAATTCTTGTCAGAAGTGCCAACATGCTTGAAATGGAGTTTTCTGATAATCTTCTTGCAGTAGCAAGAGCCGGTGCCGGCGTAAACAATATACCTCTTGATCGCTGCACACAGAAAGGTATTGTTGTCTTCAATACTCCGGGAGCTAATGCTAATGGTGTTAAAGAAATGGTTCTCGCTGCAATGCTCATTGCTTCAAGAGACATTATCGGAGGAACTGAGTGGGTAAAGGCAAATGCAGGCGATCCTGATATTGCAAAGCTCACAGAGAAGTCAAAAAAGAAATTTGCCGGAACTGAGATTTTTGGAAAGAAGCTTGGAATCATCGGTCTTGGTGCCATCGGTGTTCGTGTTGCAAATGCTGCAAGACAGCTTGGCATGGAAGTTTACGGATATGATCCATATCTTTCAATTGACGCAGCCTGGAGACTTTCTTCAGACGTTAAACACGTAACAAATGTTGATGATATTTATTCCAAGTGCGATATCATTACAATTCACGTGCCTGCGCTTGATTCTACGAAGGGGATGATAGACAAGGATGCAATTGCTAAGATGAAGAAGGGGGTAATTCTTATCAATCTTGCAAGAGATATCCTTTGCAACGAGGTTGATGTACTTTCAGGAATCAATGCAGGAAAGATCAGAAAATACGTAACTGACTTCCCGAATCCTGTAATTGCCGGACATGATGGATGCATTGTAATTCCTCATCTTGGTGCATCAACTGAAGAGTCAGAAGATAACTGTGCTGTAAAGGCTGTTCTTGAACTTAAGGATTATCTCGAGAACGGTAATATCAATAACTCAGTGAATCTTCCTAACTGTGATATGGGAATCTGCTCAAAGCCAAGAGTAGCTATTTTCCACAAAAATGTTGCCAATATGATCGGACAGTTTACAACAGTATTTGGATCAGTTGGAATGAACATCTCTGACATGACCAATAAGTCCAGAGGAGACTTTGCTTATACACTTATCGATCTTGAAGATACTGTAAGCGATGAGATTGTAAAGAAGCTTGAGCAGGTGGATGGAGTAATCAGAGTAAGAGTTGTCAGAAAAGACGTTTAAAATTCTGAAAATATAGTAAAATAATAGGAGAGATTTTGTAGTGAAAACAAAATCTCTCCTTAAATTTATGAAAGAAAACCGAAAGGAGAAAACAATGGCAGATATTAAGCCTTTTAAAGCTTACAGACCTGCAAAGGACAAAGCTTCTAAAATTGCAGCACTCCCTTATGATGTATATAACACAAGCGAAGCCAGGGAAATTGTAAAAGAAAATCCGGATTCTTTTCTTTCTATTGACAGACCTGAAACTTTTTTTGAACCAGGTCATGACATGTATGCCAGTGAAGTATATGAAAAGGCTAAGGAAGAACTCTGGGCGAGGATTGAAAGAGGCGATTTTGTCCAGGATGAGAAAAATTGTTACTACATCTATGAGCTTACAATGGATGGAAGGAGCCAGACAGGAATTGTTGCTGTCTCCTCAATAGATGATTATCAGAACAATGTAATAAAAAAGCATGAGAATACCAGAGCTGATAAAGAACAGGACAGAATAAATCATGTTTACACCTGTAAGGCGCAGACTGGACCAATCTTTTTATGCTATAGAGAAAACGCCATTATCAGTGAGATTGTAAACAAGGTAAAGGAAGTTGATGAGCCTGTTTATGATTTTCAGTCATCAGAGGGAGTAAGGCACAGAGTATGGGTTATGAATGACCAGGATGAAAATGAAATGGTCTGCAGAATCTTTACTTCCATAAATGAAATATATATTGCCGATGGGCACCACAGATGTGCATCAGCTGTTAAGGTTGGTTTGAAGATGAGGGAAGAAGAGGGAGATTCATATAAAAAGAATCTTGAAGCGGATTACTTTCTGTCAGTTCTTTTTCCTGACTCCGAGCTTATGATCATGGACTATAACAGAGTTGTGAAGGATTTAAACGGCCTTTCAAAAGAAGAGTTCATGAATGAACTTGGCAAAAACTTTGAAATCAAAAAAGAAAAGGCTCCTGTAAAACCGTCTAAAAAAGGTGAGTTTGGTCTTTTTATCGAGGATGAATGGTTCAGACTGTCAGCTCATAATGATATTATGAGCGATGATCCGGTTGAAGGACTTGATGTGTCAGTACTTCAGAATACAGTTCTTTGTCCTGTCCTCGGAATCATGGATCCAAAGACCGATAAGAGAATAGATTTTGTCGGGGGCATCAGAGGGCTTGGAGAGCTGGAAAAACGCTGCAGAGAAGACATGAAGCTGGCATTTTCAATGTATCCCACATCCATTTCAGAGCTTTTTAAGGTTGCAGATGCCGGCAGACTCATGCCGCCAAAATCCACCTGGTTTGAGCCAAAGCTACTTAGCGGCTTGTTCATTCATGATATCAGAGGTAAAATTAGATAGGATTATGAAAAAATCAACGCATCACGGGAGGGACTACAGTGAATAATAAATTGTACAAAATGATGAACTGGCCTGAGATTGAGGAGATCATCTACTCAGATGGTGATAATCCGCACAGAATCCTGGGCGCTCACAAGGTAGGCAATAGCTATCTTGTTCAGGCATTTTATCCTGAAGCTGCTTCAATGCAGGTTTGTATTGAGAATACCAAGAAAACATATGATATGGAACTTGCTGATGAAGCGGGCTTTTTTGCTGTTATTGTTCCCTATGTAGAGAAACTTAAATATCACTTTGTTATCAAGGACAATGATGGTAATGAGAAAAAAGTAATTGATGCCTATGCTTTTGGACCTCTGATGGACAGAGAGGACTTTATAAAGCTTGGAAGCGGTATTCATTATCATATTTATGAGAAACTCGGTGCACATCCTATGACCAGGGATGGAGTAAAGGGAACCCAGTTTGCTGTATGGGCACCTTCAGCTGCCAGAGTCAGTGTTATTGGCGATTTCAATAACTGGGACGGAAGAGTAAGCCAGATGCACAGACTTGACCCTATTGGCGTGTTTGAGATCTTTATCCCGGGCGCTAAGGATCAGGATGGCTATCAGTTTGAAATTAAGACAAGAAGTGGACTTATGCTAAAGAGACCAGATCCTTACGCTACGCAGGCCAGGGGAGAAAATGGCATAATTTCCGTTATAAATGAACCAAAGTCTATTAAATGGACTGATGACAAATGGTTAGCAGGAAGAAAGAAGTTTAACAAAGACGAGGATCCTCTTTCTATCTGTGAGATTTCCCTTGAAGCTTTTGCCGGAAGACATGAAGGCAAAGGATCCATGGATGAAATAATTGACGATGTACTTGAGTATGTAAAAGGTCACGGCTTTAATACAATAGAGCTTATGCCTGTTATGAAACATGTACCGGGACATTTTTATCATATTCTTGATTTCTTTGCACTTGATGACTCTTATGGAAATGCTACGGATTTTATGAGATTTGTGGATGCCTGTCATAATGCCGGTATCCGTGTTCTTATGGACTGGGTTCCTACATTCTTCCCGAAGTCATCCTGCGGCCTTTCAGCTTTTGATGGAAGATCACTTTATGAATATGCTGATCCAAGAGTAGGAGTTCATCCAAGGGCTGGGGATCTGGTATTTGATTATGGAAGAAAGGAAGTTGTGAACTTCCTTATTTCCAATGCACTTTACTGGATAGAGACCTTCCATATTGATGGACTTCGCACTTCAGATATTTCAAGGATTCTTTATCTTGACTATGACAGAAAGCCCGGCGAGTGGCTTCCAAATATCTATGGTGGAAATGAGAATCTTGAGGCCCTGGAATTCCTTAAGCATTTCACAACAGTGCTTCATAAGGAAAAACCCGGAATACTCATTATTACGAAAGAGACAGCCTGCTGGCCACATGTTACAGATGACATTGAAAACGGCGGCCTTGGCTTTGACTTTAAGTGGAACAATGGTTGGACAAGAGATTTTATCTCATACATGGAGAATGATCCGCTGTTTAGGGCCGGACATCACGATGAGATTACATTCAGCCTGATATATAGCTACACTGAGAGATTTGTTCTTGCCTTTACCCATGAGGATATTGAGAAAGGGCTTGAAGGTTTGTACTATCTTATGCCCGGAGATACTTCACAGAAGATGGCAAACTTAAGGCTTGCTCTTAGCTTTATGATGGTTCATCCCGGAAGAAAGCATATGTATATGGAGCCTGATGCCTTGACTGTTGATCAGTCAGAGGCTGTTGAGAAAATGATCCATAAGCTCAATGATCTTTATTACAACAAGAAAGCTCTTCATTTGCTGGATAATAATGAAGGTGGCTTCGAGTGGATCAATGTTCTTGCGGCAGATCAGTGCATGCTTGCATTTGCAAGAAAGACTGAGAATGATAACGATATGCTTCTTGTTATAGCGAATATGGCCGGCATCGACAGACAGTATGAGATAGGTGTTCCTGCTGACGGAAGATATAAAGAAATCTTCAATTCGGATGATAAAGCTTTTGGCGGAAGTGGTATTGTGAATGCTGATGAGATGGAAGCCAAGAGAAAAGAAATGGATGGAAGAAACTATTCTGTTTCTGTTAAGATGGCACCGGTATCTCTTTCAATATTCAGCTATACTCCTTATACAGAGCAGGAGAAGAAAATAAGGGTTATTAAAGAAGAAGAAGAGATCAAGAAGGAGAAAGAGCGTACGGAGCGTCTTGAAGCTCTTAAAGTAAGACAGTCTCTTGAAGAAGAAAGACTTCTTAAGGAACTTAAGCTTAAGTATGAAAAAGAGCTTCTTGAGCAGGAAAAGGCTATCGAGGAGAAATATCAGAAGATTGAGGAAGAGAGAATCTTTGGTATTGTTTCAAAGGAGCCTAAAAAGGCTGTAGAGAAGAAGACTGCAACAAAGAAAACTACAGCAAAAAAGACTACAGCAAAAAAGACATCCGCAGGAAGTGATACAGCTAAAAAGACAACCACAAGAAAGACTTCTTCCAAAAAGAAAGCAGAAGATAAGTGATTTACCCTTGTAAAAAACGAAAGGGCACCTTATAATCAATAAGGTGTCCTTTTAAATCAGGGGATATAAGCTGGAATAGCGCAGTCGGTAGCGCAACTGATTCGTAATCAGTAGGTCGAGGGTTCAAGTCCCTTTTCCAGCTCTTGCATTTTTCTAAAGATGACATTTTTTATGTCATCTTTTTTTGTGGATAA
>ODAI010238039.1_pt1 | contig 11914 bp, 8 predicted proteins | sample 1539321 | NCBI WGS metagenome assembly ODAI01 (sample SAMN02144231, study PRJEB22623) | gut metagenome | biome: sheep rumen | host: Ovis aries | place: New Zealand
TAAAAAAAAGAGCTCTGTCAATATTTATCTTTTGTTCCCTGGTATACGTATTTATCTCATATTGATCTTCTGTTTCCTGATTATATACCTATCTTTTGCTCCCTATTGTACAGTATTTATCTCATATTGATCTTATGTTTCCTAATTAAATATCTGTCTTTTGTTCCCTATTGTACACACCGGACCAGCACCGGATATTCCGGTGAAAACGTCAAAGGTAAGTGTCCGGCTCAAGGCAGAAAGCACATTTCACTGGCCTTGCAGCAGAAAAGCCAGGAGGCTGTCCTCCTGGCTCAAGTGTTCTTATGCTCTCTTTCTGCGTCTCTTCTTTCCTATTTCCAGCTCCGTCCGGACGATGACAGCGCATGCAAATATAATGAACATGGATGCGAAAACGAGCAGTATGGTAATATCAGGCATAAAGGCTTTTCCTGCCCGTCTGATTTCCATCTGTCGTGCGGCGGCTTTATTGGCCTGTACGGTACTGTCGCCTTCCCCCTGGACTCCGGGTGTTTCCGGTTGACCGGCAGCCTCCACTGCCTTGTCGGTCAGTCCGCTTGCCGCCGGAGTCTGTACGGTTGTGGTTGAAATCTGCCCTGCCTCGGTTGGAACCTGCCCTGCCGTTGCCGGAGCCGTTCCGGTTGGAACCTGCCCTGCCGTTGCCGGAGCCGTTCCGGTTGAAACCTGTCCCGACGCGGCTGATCCGCGCTCAGGAGAAGAAGCCTCTCCATTGAGCTGATCATCATATTCTCCATGCCCGCCGGCATCATAATAAGCGGAAGCCGGCATTAGTTCCTCACCGGCTGCAAGTGCCTGTTTTCCCCAGACTCCTGCCGGAAAAAGAATCAGGACCAGGATAATGTTGACAGCGATCAACAGTTTCCTGAACCTGTCTCTCTTCTCCAGTTCCCGCCTGCTCCCCCTGGCGGAGAATCTGTCTTTATTATTACTATCAGTTGCCATTGTTTTCTGCCTCTATCTGATACGTTGAAACGCCAATATCAATTTCTGATTATATTGTACTTAATTAAGCGTAAAAGAAAGCGTCAAAAAACGTTTAAAAATGGCATATTTGGTACTACAGGCTTCTTTTTTTACTGTATGAGGCTTTATTTATTACTGTATGAGGCTTTATTTATTTGTCATTTTCAGCACACGGTTTTATGTCGGCAGCACAAAAGTCTGCGTCACGGCAATATGTCGGCAGCACAAAAATATGCATCACGGTATAAAGGTGAATTCCTTGTTCTCTATATTTTTGATGGATGTGCTGTCCTTGCTGTAGACGAAGACGGTGGCGGACATCTTTTTGATATCCTCCTCCTTAATGCCCGCTTCCTCAAGCGATGAATCAATAAAGAATCCGCTGCCGTATACACAGGTTCCGGGCAGTACTTCCACAGCGCAGACTCCTGACACATCCTGGTCATTTAGCTTTTCTTCACCCCACCTCACGGTCTGTATGGTATCAGACTTGTTTAGGTAAAAATAGTTCACGCCAAAGCCTGCAATATGATCCGGATCAAATCCCTGGATGACGAAAGCACAGTTTTCATCGTCAATGACAATCTGTTCGCCGTCCACCGAATTCCACTTGGGGATCTTTATGTCTTCCGCCTTTTTGCCGGTGGGATAGACTGTGACCGTTTCTTCATCCACCATTTCATAGCTTTCGCTGTTCATTACCCTCAGAGTCAGAATTATCTCGTCAACTGAAGAAATCCCGCACTTTTCTAACTTGTCTATTCCAAACGAACAGTCAACGTCCTTTTCTTCTTTTGCTTCCAGTGAGACAGCAAAAACAGAATTGATATCATATCTGTTGAGAACAGATTTGTCCGTGCTGATATTCAGCTTGGAATCTGTCTTGTTTTCGCAATGGAGCTTCACCTTGAAGCCGGTCTTGTCCGCCTCGTATCCTGTAATCGACACAGAGGCATTGTCAGTGTCCAGAATCTTCTCCTCCTGATCAGAATAGGTGACGCTTTCGTCCAGCACGCCTTCCTTAAATCCCTGGATTGCATCGAGTTCCTCTTCGGTTGTCCGCTCACAGATCATCTCCTCGCCTCTCGCGTTGATAAGTGTGAGGACATTTCCTTCGATTGTATAGGAAAAAGATTCCCCGTCGATCGTGACAGCGTCTTTGTCCCAGGTTCCGGACGACTCCAAAGCCAGGACAGTCCCGTCCTCTGCAAAGTCTAAGTAAAGCACTCTGCCCATTTTTTCCATAGCTTCTACCTGGTCTCTGGTCAAAGATGATTTCTCCCCTTTGATCTCAGCTACCTTCCACAAGCCCGCTAAGCCTTCCGCGTCGGCTGCCGGGGCTGACTCGCCCGCATCTGTTCCAGCGGCGGCTGCGCATATAAACGGTGAGGCGGCATCCCTCTGGTAAAGATCAGCGGCATTTACAGTCAGACTGCTGCTGATGACCATAATGATTACGATGAGAGCAAAAAGCCGGTTACGGTTTCTTTTCATGGTTGGCACCTCCCATATGAGATTATGAAAATATGTTTCAGAGTGTGATGTACCCACGGACGACTTCGTCGACCGAGGCTTGGCAAGAATGAGCAAGAATGATCAAGAATGATCAGCCTCGCAGGATAATTTCCCTGCTTTAATAATATCATATTTTCGTTTGTCTTTCAGCGGAATCTCCTTCGCGCAACCCCCGACAATACAAAACCCGGCAGACTCACGACAGTAATCTGATGTCATAAGTCTGCCAGGCCCGGCTTTCGTCTTTCCTGTCCAGTTCACAATCTGTTAAAAAGGATGAGAAGTTTAAAGAGCAGATATTCCGATCCGGGGTAGTATGTACTTTTGTCTTTCAAAAGCCGCAGCTTGCAGCGTGGATTCTTTTTATATCGGGCAAAGTCTCTGGTGATCCTCCTGTTTTCCGGACTCATTTCCCGCCCGAAAGCCCGTCCCAGGCGAAGCGCGTTCTGCTGTCTGCTGTTCTTTTTATCACCGTTCCAGAACTTTTTGATTTTCCTCAGCCGCTCTCTTCGGAAGTCTGTCACGGCGCCGATGGCATTATCCCCGTGCTGCCTGTAGCTCATGTGACCCTGAGGATCAAATATGACACGTCCGAAACAGGCAATGATCTGGTAAGCTGTCCAGTCGAAAAGGCCCACTCCATACTTTTTTGCGTCAAACCGGCAGAGAAGGTCTCTTGCCTGCCGGTTGAATACAAACGTGCATCCCGGCGCGATGCTTCTGATCAGGGCATGGGGGTAATCTGTCGGGATCTGCACCATCATGTGATCCGCCATGAGGTTGAGGTCTTTGTCCACGACCCGGACATCGCCGCAGTACAGGGCGGGAATACTGTTAATATCCGGAATCTCCTCTTCCAGCGTCCTGACTGCGGTTTCGACCTTGTCCTGATCCCAGACGTCGTCCTGATCACAGAAAGCATAATAGTCTGCCTCTCCGCTGTCCTCAAGGAGCTTCCAGAAGCTGAGGCCGGGGCCCAGATTCTCTCCCCCGTACCAGCTCAGTCTGTCCCGGTCCTGATACTCATCCAGAATCGCTTTAGTGCTGTCAGTCGATCCGTCATCCCGCACCAGGATCTCCACACCGGTCTGTGTCTGCGAAAGAAGACAGTCGATCTGCTCCCTGATATATTGCTCCCCGTTATAGCTTGAGAGAAGAATCTTCACTTTCATCCGTCTGTCTCCTGTTCAGCAGTTCATTTTTTCCGCAAAAACACATAGCCGAAGCTATGTGTCTGCTTATTTCCCCGCTGTTCTGTCTGCGAACCCGCAGTTCTGTCCGCGGTTATTTCCCCTTTTTTTCTTCCCTCTTCCGCCTGGCCTTGCCGGCGCGGTTGCCGGCCAGTTTCACTGCGGCATGCATGCAGAAAGTCCCCAGTGACAGGAAGTGTCTCTCCCTGATCAGTTCTTTTCCGACAAAACGCACCATGCGCATGCCCTCAGAATCCGCCTGTGCCCCGGTGAGCCGGCCACTGTACCGGCGCATCACGTAACCGATCTTCACATTGCGGCTGTAGTCCTGAAGCAGAGTATTATTGTGAGAATGATAGACAGCCGCCTCCGGCACATATGCCAGGGCATATCCCTGGTGTATAAGCCTGGCTGCCATCATCATATCTTCGTTTGTGATGATCGGCCTGTCGAAGCCGCCGGCTTTCTCGTAGATGTCACGGCGGTACATAGAGCAGGTGTTGGAGAAGAAATAGGACTTGACCCCGTATCTGGGGATGTCCTGTTCCCGCCAGACTCTTCCCTGATCGGGATAATTGAACTGTCTGGTCAGATTTTCGTAGGGAGCTGCGTCCGGCCAGGCGATCTGCCTGCCGTAAACACCCGCGATGTCCGGCCGGGAAAAACCTTTCAGAAGGTTCTCTATGCAGTATTTATCCACGGGCAGGGCGTCCTGCGTCAGGAACATCACATAGTCGCCGCCGCTCTGCCTGAGGGCGTAATCTCTCGTGCCGCCGTGGTCAAACTGCTCCCCGGGAATTTGAATCAGCCTGATCCTGCAGGGGGCTTTTTCGGCAGCCTTCCGCACCATGGAAACCGTATTGTCTTTGGACCCGGAATCGATGACTATGATTTCCGCCTCTGCAGTCTGGGCCAGAAGACGTTTGAACAGGCGTGCAAGATTTTTTTCCGCATTCAGGGTCGGAATGACAACAGAGATTCGGGGCTGCTGCCGGATTCCGGTTTCTCCGGAGGTCTCCGGTGCGGCAGAAGGATTCATGTCACTGGACGCAGGTGCATTCACGTCACCGGACGCAGACGCTTTAACGTTACCGGACACAGTCGCTTTCACGTCACTGGACGCAGGCGCATTCACGTCACCGGACGCAGACGCTTTAACGTTACCGGACACAGTCGCTTTCACGTCACCGGACCCAGACGCTTTCATGTCACCGGACTCATTCGTGCTCCCTGATTCCTCTAAGAAATCATCCTCGTCTATGCCGTTCATTGCGACAGGATCCACTGCAGGATCCCGCTTTTCCTGATCAGTCATAAAGAAAACTCTCCATTCAAAAACGCCTCATAGCGGTCACAGATTTCCTGTGTTTGGCCAAACTCGATCTGATTTCCGTGATCGAGCCAGAGAACCTTTGTGCACAGCTCCCGTATATCATCGATGGAATGGGAAACCAGGATCGTCGTTGCTCCTCCGTCAATGATTTCGCGCATTTTTTCAGCGCTTTTTTTGGCAAACGCGCCGTCTCCTACCGAGAGCACCTCATCGAGGATCAGGATGTCCGGATGGACAAGGCTGGCGATGGAAAAAGCAAGTCTGCTCTGCATACCTGTTGAAAGCTGCCTGAAAGAGCGGTCTTCGAATTCTTTCAGATCCGCAAACTCTATGATCTCATCATATCTCTCATCCATGAACTTGCGGGTATATCCGAGCATAGCTCCCCTGAGGTAGGCATTTTCCTTCACTGTCAGGTCCCCGTCAAATCCGCTTGCCAGTTCCAGAAGCGCGGAGATATTTCCGTGGCTTTTTATAGTTCCGGTGCTGGGGGTCATGATTCCCGCGATCGCCTTCAGAAGGGTGGATTTTCCGGCTCCATTGGTACCTATGATACCCAGCAGTTCTCCCTGCTCCAGAGAAAAGGTGATGTCCCGGTCTGCCCAGAATTCTGTGACATGATAGTCGCCTCGCAGATGACGCATCACATATTCCTTCAGACCGATTTCACGGAAGTCCCCTATTTTATATCGGATGGACACTTTATCCAGCGTCAATGCTGTCATGTTTTATACCTCAAATCTGTCACTGTTTGTAACTGTCATACGCAGCAGCCTGCCATCGGTATGATGTAAAGGTCAAAAGTACGTGACGGCTCTTGACTTAGCTGCCTTTTGACCCTGTCATCATTGGTATCGGTCTGTCATAAGTAATAGAGAAACTCAGTGTTGTATTTTTTATAAATAAAAGCACCTATTCCAAGAACCAGAAAGGCGTCAAATGCCATCAGCAGGTGAAAGCCTGGCGACGGGATGACCCCGTCGAGCACTATCTTTCGGAAATATCTGATAAAAAGATAGATCGGATTCAGAAGAAAGGCGTATTGTATCCTGATCGGGAAACTGTCGATCGAATAAAACACTGCAGACACATACATCAGAAGCTGTGTCAGAACCGTCCACAAATACTGCATATCACGGAAGAACACATACAGAGCTGACAGGATCAGGCCCATCCCCATGTTAAAAATCAGGAGCATGAAAACCGGATACAGCAGCAGGATAAAGGTCCACGTAAAGGTTACTCCATCCATCAGGCAAAAAAGGAAGAACACGATCAGTGTCACACCAAAATTCAGAAGCGTCTGTGAATTCTTTGCCAGCAGGAAGAGATATTTGGGGACATTGACCTTGGTAATTATCGAAGAGTTTCCCACCAGGGAAAGCATTCCTTCCGATGTCGATTCACTGAAAAATGAAAAGACAAGGGTTCCGCAGAAGAGATAGATCGTATAGTGCCCGATCTGTCCGCCGAAAAAGTGTGAGAACACAACTCTCATAATCATCAATGTCAGCAGAGGATTCAGCACACTCCAGGCCATTCCGAAAAAAGTGCCCTTATATTTTTTCTTGAAGTCCCGTTTAATCAACTCCTCCAGCAGAAACTGATGTTTTTTCAGCATCTGAATCATAAATAACCTCGTTCTTAATCATTTGCGGGCTTTTCAACTACCCTTGCGCTGTACTTCCCGGGATTGGGCTTGTAGCCAAAGTCTTCTCTGTCAAGAGACAGGTTGGGATTGTAGTAAGGGTCTCCCTTATCCATCACTTCCTGCCAGCGTCCCAGAAAACGACTCTTTTCACCCAGGAACCGTTCCTTTCCCTTACCGGTATCATCCCGGCCGCGGCTCTTCGATTCATAATGGTAGAGCTCCGCAAAAGGAGTCCACACGATCAGATAGCCCGCTTTCCGGATCTTCATGCAGAGATCGATGTCATTAAAGGCGACAGCAAATGTCTCATCAAGTCCGTTTACCTGGTCCCACACATCGCGCCGGATCATCATACAGGCTCCAGTCACTGCAGACACATCCTGTGCGTAGATCATTCTTCCCATGTAGCCGACATTGTCGCGGGAAACATTTCGGAAGTAATGGGCGGCAAGAGTCAGGAGCCCAAGTCCCACTCCGGCGTGCTGGATCGTATCGTCAGGATAATACAGCTTTGCCCCGACAGCGCCGACATCTTTTCTCTGGGCAAACATGAGCATTTCCTCAAGCCAGTTATCAGTGATCACTTCTGTATCATTATTGAGCAGAAGGATATACTCTCCTGTGCAGTATTTTGCCCCTTTGTTGTTGATGGCGGAATAATTAAATCCGAGCTTATTTTTATCCGCCCACTTTACGATCTTAACATTGTCATGTTCCTGTTTCAGCTTCTTATAATATGAGAAAATCCCGCCGCTGCTGCTGTTGTTTTCCACAATGACGATCTCATAGTTGGAGTAAGTGGTTTTCTCAAAAATAGAATCCAGACATTTTTTCAGATCCTCATAATGCTCATAATTGGGAATCAGGATGGAGATTTTGGGATTTCCCTGAATCTCATAACGGATACGGTAGATGCCTACGCCATTAGTAACCTCTACTTCCCCGGCCAGGCCGACACGCTTCAGATGCGCTGAAATCGCTTTCTTTGCCGCCTCAATAGCGTATGGTTTGGCTCCGATATCAGATGCCACCGAACCCGCATGTGCCCGCCAGAAATACAGGATCTCGGGAATATGAGCGATCCGCTCCGCCTTCTCGGTGAGTCGGAGGATCATATCATAATCCTGTGATCCATCGTATTCCGAATTAAACATTCCTGCTTTTTCCAGAAGGCTTCTCCTGAACACACTGAAATGGCAGATATAATTGTTGGCGCGCAGATTATCCGGCGCAAAGTCCGGTTTAAAATGCGGCACACTCGCATCCTCGGGAACATTGTGGAAGGTGTTTTCGTCCGTGTAAATGAAGTCCGCGTCTTCATCGCAGATGGCGTGCATGACCTCATGAAGGGCCGCAGGATGAAGAAGATCGTCATGATCGAACAGCCCTATATAATCACCGGCCGCCATTTCAAGGCAGGCATTTGTGTTTCCGGATATTCCATAGTTTTTTTCAAGCTTCCTGTAACGGATACGGTCGTCATTCTCCGCATATTCCCGGCATACTCTCTCCACATAGGCGTGGTCTTCATCACTGCCGTCAGCCATACACAGTTCCCAGTTGGCATAGGTCTGATCTGTTACAGAGTCAATCATTTCACGCAGGAACTTTTCCGGAGTATTGTATAAAGGAACTACAATACTGAACTTTATCGCCTTATCAAAGCTGTATTCTACCTGTTGTCTGAGTTCGTCCTCTGAAAATAAAGGGATACCTGCCATCTCCTGCGCCGCATTAATACTGTAAATTTTTGAATATACTCTCGCCCAGGTGTAGTGGACTCCATTCTCCTTCAGTGCCCTGATCCCTTTTCCGATCAATTCCTTTTTATCGGGATACCGGAAAAAACTCTTCGCGGCATCCAGGGTAAAACGTGCCGGCCCTGTCATTCTCCAAAAAGTAGAACTGGTGACAATTTCGAGGTCGTCCCGTTTTTTCTCGTACATTTCCCTCAGGGATTCTATTTCTTTTTCCTGATTTGCAAGCTTTCTTTTCTGCTGATTGATAATATATTCCTGCTTCCTGATCAGATCTTCCATTTTTTCTGCAGGTTTCTTATCCACGGTATTCATAAACCTCCTCCAGCCCTTTCCGCCAAAGCCTCTGCTTTCGCATCTTTTATATATTTATCCCCCCCCGGCACAGCATCTAAAACAGGATGGGGCGCCTCTGTGTCCTTTTGGGCAAAGGGATAAAGCAGGGCGAAATTAAACCAGACCGCCAGTCCGAAATTCTCCATCACAGCGAAGAACAGCATGCATCCGCTGATGAGCAGAAAGCGGTAGTCTCTTCTTTTTACACATAGATAGTTGACATAGGCCATCCAGAATGTGACAGCAAATACCCACAGGACACCTCTGCGGATCATATGATAGGCAAAGGCATTGTCCACCTGGTGGGTGATCCATCCTATATAGGAGACAGAGGGATCTGTCACAATAATATGCTCATGCCCGAACAATGTGATTCCGTTATGTTTGAGAGCATAGCCTCCCTCCACGAACCGCATTGCCCATGACAGAAACCTGGTCTCGTAAAATGTCTTCTGTACCCAGTCCATCTGCCAGCAGAGCAGCATGGAAACAGCAAACGTGATCAGAGGCGACCAGACCAGCAGCAGCCTGAAGATCTTTTTCACATGCTGTGTTCTTGTATTTATGGGGATCTCTGTTTTTGTATTTATCGGGATCTCCGTTCTTGTATTTATCGGGATCTCCGTTCTTGTATTTATGGGGATCTCTGTTTTTGTATTTATCGGGATCTCCGTTCTTGTATTTATCGGGATCTCTCTTCTTACGGAATTTATAAAGGTAATAAAGGAGATCCCGGTCCTGTTCTGAACTGAATCGACAAGGAAAGCCGCAGCAGGAAAAGGAATCAGGACAACAGCCACAGTCTTGCAGGAAAAAACTGCAAGGATCAATACAGTCACTGACCAGAAAAGAAGCGCCGTCATGACAGGACGCCCCGACAGATAGAGGTACCAGATGACCAGCAGCAGCAAAAAGGCGATGTGGCCCCATGTATTGGGATGCGACAGCCCGAAGGAATGCAGCACGTCCTCCCTGCCCGGTTTAAGTACGGGATAGTCGACCGTTATACCGGCAGCATATCCGATCACTCCCGTTACGAAAAACCCAAGGCGGACACCAAGATACAGAAGGAGGAGCCTGCGGTAGTCTTTTCCGAATGCCATAAAACAAAAAAAGGCATCCATGACGACTGTATAGGTATTGTCCGTCATATGCCGGCTGAACAGAAAAGCAGCAGCTATAAGGAATATTCCTGCAGCGGACAAAGCAGGGACTCTAATATTCTCACGAATGTTGATTCTGTACAATGTGTAGAGCAGGTAGAATACCGCCCCCCATAAAACGATCCTGATCATTCCCGTGCGGACAGCCTCTTTGACGGGGCTCACAGCTTTGCACCATCGGATTTTCTTGATCAGAATAGAAGCCATATAGAGCCCCAGAAGAAACATATAGACCGCCTCCGGACTCCCGGCGGCAGTTTTCCGGAACGATTGCAGACCAGTCCTGACCGATTCAGGTATGATGTGATTTGAGAAAAACCTCATTTGTAATGTTAAATCCCTTAGTGAACGGACTCCGGAGCTTCCTGAAAAGGGTCACTGCACCCTCCAGATACTTTTCTGCTGGTCCGGGAACTGACAGATACACTCCAGACCGTCAAACTGACTTAAATCCGAATTACTGAGGATATAGTTCACCCCCAGTTCCTTTAATTTTGGAACAGTGATAAACAAAGTAATACTGTCCGGAGATGTGACTACTGCAGAAGCCTGGCCGGCTGCGCATGTCAGACCCACGCCTGCCTGGCCGGGAGAAAATGGTGAATTGGATCCATCCGGATTCCATCCTGCCGCTTCGCTTTCCGGATCTGTCGTTATGCAGACAGTGAGATGGGCATAGCGGTTCCAGACTTCTTCGCCGCTCTCAAGCCCGAGTTCTGTCCAGAATGATTTATCAGGATATGTCGCGAGCGCGTTGAGGCTCCGGGCACCTGCTGCAGGAGGTAAATTAGCCAGAATCCATGAACCTGACCCGGCTGAAACCCATAGACCGCTCTCCTCCTCGTTGATCTTCTCCATTGCCTTCACAATGTTGTTGTCATAGAGACTGCCCAGTCCCTGACTGACCGGATTCACAAGCCCTCCCCCGATCATGGAAATGACCAGAACAGAGACAAGAAAAGCATCCTGCCAGGCCTCCTTTCCGGTCTGATATTTTCCCAACAGAAAGACCATTCCTGTTCCGATCAGGATCGTGACCCATTTCAGCGCTGATGTCATAACATCCGGACTGGAGGAATAGAAGGAAAGCACACAGAACAGTGCGCAGCAGGGGATCACAAGGCGGTACAGTCTCTCGTGATAATCCACCACAGCCAGTGCACGGATCAGAACAAGCAGCTGCGCAAACCCTATAATGACTGTCATACGCCCCGCTGATGTCATGCTCAGCATGGTCACTTTGCCAACAGCTTCCGGCAAAGGTAAGAGGATAAAGAGAATCAGGGTCAGACTTGCAATATTCAGAGCGATCAGCCATGTGTCCTTTTTTTTCTCTTTGAAAACCGCCACGGCAGACAGAATCATTCCGATCGGAAAAAAGTTCAGGAAATCCGAAGCTTCACAAGGATTCCCGTTCTCAGCGAATGACCACAGCCAGCTTGTCCATCCTCTGAACAAAAGCATCAGCTGGTCGGCGTCCCCTCCCGTATAATTTCGCTGTCCGGGGTAGCTGGTATTCATGATCGCCTGAATTGTACCCCAGGAATTGTGCAGTATATGCAGCAGGCTGACCGCAAGCACAGCCACTGCGGCTGACAGGAACAGAACATCTGTCAGAATATTGCGGCGCACAGTGTTCCCGGCTGCCTCCGCTGTCCCGCTGCTGATCAGGCCGTCCTTTTTCTCCTCTTCGGCTGCCCCGCCGTTTTTCCGGCCGTCCTTTTCCTCCCCGCCGGCTGCCCGTACCCGGCCGGCTCCATGCGGGATGCTGTGCTGCAGAGAGATCTCTTTCCGATTTTCGATCAGCATTGAGCCCATACATGCAACGAGCACATAGAAAAGAGGAATCATCCATGCCGGATAAAAGGCCAGCATGAAGCCCCCCGCGCATATGGTAAGAGCCGCAGTGCAGGCCGCTTTTACCAGAAGGGACCGGCTCAAAAGGAAGTATCTGAACAAGAGCACCGAAGCCTGCAGGAAAATCA
>ODAI013429410.1_pt1 | contig 11914 bp, 6 predicted proteins | sample 1539321 | NCBI WGS metagenome assembly ODAI01 (sample SAMN02144231, study PRJEB22623) | gut metagenome | biome: sheep rumen | host: Ovis aries | place: New Zealand
ATCTCGAGCGTGGAGCTAATCACCAACCCAGGCGCCAAGTACAAGGCCGATGTGGAGAGTGTAATCCTCATCAAGACCAAGCGCCCGCAGGGCGAGGGATTCTCGTTTGACGCTCAGGCAAGTTACGATCAAGGCGAGAATATGGACTTGGCAACCGGCATCAACTGGAACTACCGCAAGGGCGGCCTGGATGTGTTTGGCGCGCTGTGGTACAACGACGACAACTGGCTTCAGAAGGACAAAATTATGCTCGACGTGAAGAGCGACACCACATGGCACCTCGACCAGACAATCGACAGCCGCAGCAATGCCCACTCGTTCTACAACTCGGTGGGAGTGAACTATGTGCTGGGCGACAACCACTCGATGGGCTTGCGCTACGACACCAAGTGGTATATCAAGGACAAAACCCGTGGCAGCATGACTGCCGACGTGATTGCCAACGGCGAATTCTACGACCACCTGGTCAACAGCGTTGACCAAGAAGAGAAGTCCAACATGCCCCACACCCTCAACGCCTACTATAACGGGAAGATAGGCAAGACCAGCATCGACGTGAATGTGGATTACATGTTCAGCAAGGACCGCAAGTGCCAGTATAACAACGAGGTGAGCCAGGAGCAGGACAGTCGCATCGTCACCGCTCAGAGCGTGGCGCGAAGCCAGTTGCTGGCGGGCAAACTCGTGCTCTCATGGCCTGTGCTTGGCGGCAACCTGCAGGCAGGTACCGAGCTCAGCAACACACGCCGCAACGACGAGTATATCAACCCTGAGCAGATAGTGCCATCGTCGTGCAACGAGCAGCGCGAGAACAACTATGCTTTCTTCGTGGAATACAGCCGCCCGTTGCCCTTTGGCTCAATGCGCCTGGGCCTGCGCAACGAGAATGTGTCAAGCGACTACTACAGCATGGGCGAGTTGGTGCCCGAGCAGAGCCGCACCTATCATCACCTGTTCCCCACGGTGGGCCTGCAGGCACGTGTGGGCAAAGTGCAACTCATGCTCAACTACTCGATGAAGATACAGCGCCCCTACTACTGGCAACTCAACGGCAGCATCAACTACGGCAACCGCTTCACATGGGAGAGTGGCAACCCCTTGCTCAAGCCATCAATCAACAACCAGTTGAGCATTATGGCAATGTGGAAATGGGTGAACCTGATGGTTGATTACAAGCGCACCAGCGATATTATTGTGAATGTGGCGCGAGAAGTGCCTGGCAGCGAGACCACAACGCTGCTTACCCGCGAGAACGCTGACCACGCCGACGCATTGAGAGTGATGGTCAATTTCACGCCACAGTTTGGCATTTATCATCCCCAACTCACCCTGGGAATGATAAAAGACTGGATAAAGATACCCTCGCCAGCAGGCTTCCTGAGCCCCAAGAATCCACTCTTCTTTATCCAGTTCAACAACAACATCAAGATACTGCCCACGCTCACTGCCTCGGCAAGTTTGGATATAGTGAGCAAGGGCGACAAGGAGAACGTGTCGCTCACCAGGGCTACAGTTCAAGCCTATGTGAGCCTTACCAAGACCTTCTTCAACGACCGCCTCTCGGTTAAGGTGGCAGGGCACAACCTTTTCAACGCTCAAGAGCATGTGGACGTGCGTTACGGCTTGCGCAACCTGCATCAAGACAGTCATCGCGACTCGCAACACTTCGAACTCACCGTGCGCTACAAGTTCAACTCTGCCAGCAGCAAGTGGCGTGGCAGCGGTGCCGGCAGCGACGAGAAAGCCCGCCTGGGCAAGTGACAGTCATTTTACCAGCTTCATAATATAATCCCCAAGGGGGCGGCATTTCACTGTGCCGTCCCTGCTTTTTTTGTCCACAATATCTCAAGAAAGGCTCAAGAAAAGAGTTTTTTGAAAAATCTTTGTTCAATAACGTTAGTTATTGGAATTGTTTTCGTACCTTTGCAAGTTATAAACTATGTCTTTAAAATAACGACGAGATACTATTGTAGATGACGACAGGAAATTGGATACGTTTTGCATGCATTCTGGGGTTGTGGATTTTCTTGGTCTACCTGCTCCTGACGCGTGCCGCACGCATCGATTTCATGGTGATTTTCACCATTGTGGCAAGCGGCATCATCGTGTTTGTGCCTCTCTACAAGAAGTATGTCAAGAACAAGAAATAAGTGGTAAGTTGCCTGTGGCTAAAAACTTGAAATTTTCAAAGAAAATTGGACTTGACACTTAACACTCAACACTTAACATTTAATATTTGAATGTCGACCAAAGAATATATACAAGAGCATTTCCCGTTGCTGGCAAGGATTGACTCTCCCGCCGACCTGAAGAAACTCGATATTGACGAGCTGCCCGCCGTGTGTGCCGAGTTGCGCAAGTTCATTGTGCACGAACTCAGCGAGAACCCAGGGCATTTCGCCTCGAGCATGGGAGCCGTGGAGATTGTGGTGGCACTGCACTATGTGTTCAACACCCCCGACGACCGCCTCGTGTGGGACGTGGGCCATCAGGCCTATGCCCACAAGATATTGACTGGCCGCCGCGACCGCTTCTCGTCAAACCGCAAGATGGGCGGCTTGAGTGGATTTCCCAATCCCGGCGAGAGCGAGTACGACACCTTCCAGGCTGGCCATGCCAGCAACTCCATCTCGGCAGCCCTGGGCATGTCGATAGCCAGTGAGCTGGAAGCCAACCCCGACCGCCGAGTGGTGGCTGTCATTGGCGACGCGTCGATTAGCGGTGGACTGGCGTTTGAGGGCATCAACAACGCGTCAATCCACAAGAACAACCTTCTCATCGTGCTCAACGACAACGACATGTCAATCGACCGCCCCGTGGGAGCGCTGGGTGAGTACATGACCAAGATATCAACCTCCAAGAGCTATAACGACTTCCGCTACAAGACCTATCAGTTCATGCGCAAGCATCACATCATAGGCGACAGTGGCAAGGGCATTGTGCTGCGTTTCAACAACGCCATGAAATCGCTGCTCACCGGTCAGCAAAACATCTTTGAGGGACTGAACATTCGCTACTTTGGTCCCTTCGACGGCCACGACGTGAAGAAACTTGTCAAGACCTTCCGTGACATCAAGGACATGACCGGTCCCAAGCTCATTCACCTGCACACCGTCAAGGGCAAGGGCTATGAGCCTGCCGAGAAAGACCCAACCACCTGGCATGCGCCAGGCAAGTTTGACGAGGACACCGGCGAGCGCATCAAGGGCTCGAGCAGCGGCAAGCCGCTCAAGTTCCAGGATGTGTTTGGAAAAACACTCGTTGAACTGGCACAGGAGAACGAGAAGATTGTCGCCATCACAGCGGCGATGCCCAGCGGCACCTCGGTGAGCATGATGCAAAAGGAGTTGCCCAAGCGCACCTTCGACGTGGGCATCAGCGAGGGTCATGCCGTGACCTTTGCCGGAGGCTTGGCACGAGAGGGTCTGCAGCCCATTGTAGCCATCTACAGTGCCTTCCTTCAGCGTGCCTACGACTCGATTATCAACGACGTGTCGATAGCACGCCTGCCAGTGACCTTCTGCATCGACCGCGCAGGACTTGTGGGAGAGGACGGAGTGACTCATCACGGCCTCTTTGACCTCGCTTTCATGCGCGCCATTCCAGGCATGACGGTAACGGCTCCCATGGATGAACACACCCTGCGCAACCTCATGTACACCGCTCAAAAGCGCAATGATGGCCCATTCTCCATTCGCTATCCCCGTGGCACAGGCAAGATGGTAGACTGGCACAACGAGGTGGCAGAGCAGCCCATTGGCAAGGGTCGCAAGCTGCACGATGGCACCAAGGTGGCTATCTTGAGCCTGGGTACCATAGGCACCAATGTGGCAGAGGCCTGCCAGTCGCTGCATGAGCAGGGAATTGACGTGGCTCACTACGACATGATTTATCTCAAGCCCATCGATGTGGCGATATTGAGAGAAGTGGCACAGAACTTCGACAAGATTATCACCATTGAAGAGGGAGTGGTGCGTGGCGGCCTGGGCAGCGAGGTGGCCGAGTGGATGACACAGGAGGGCAAGCAAGTGCAGATTGTGCGCATGGGCGTGGGCGACCATTTCGTCGACCAGGGCACCGTGAAGCAACTGCATGAGCTGTGTGGCCTTGATGCTGCATCAATAGAGAAACAAGTTAAACAACTGCTAAACATGAGTGAGAAATGAGAATCGTGATTGCTGGAGCAGGCGAAGTGGGTACTCACCTTGCCAAGATGTTGTCGTTTGAGGAGCAAGACATCATTGTCATCGACAACGATGAGAAAAAACTCTATAACCTCGACAACTACAACCTGATGACAGTGCGTGGCAGCGCCGTGTCGCTCGACGTGCTCAAGAACGTGCAGGTGGGCATGGCCGACATCTTCATTGCTGTCACTCCTCACGAGACTATCAACGTGATAGCATGCTCCATGGCCAAGAGCATGGGATGCAAGAAGGCGGTGGCACGCATCGACAATTATGAGTTCATGAAGCCTGCCTCGAAGAAGTTTTTTGCCTCCTATGGCATCGACACGCTCATCTATCCCGAGTATCTCGCTGCACGCGAGGTGATGACCGCTATGGAGCACACATGGGCCAGAAGCTGGTTTGAGATGCTCAATGGCGAACTCATTGTGGCAGGTGTTAAGATTAGAGAAAACGCTCGAATCCTGGGGCACAAGCTCAAGGAGTTGAGCGGCCTGTCGAGTTTCATGCACATCAACGCCATCAAGCGCAACCGCGAGATCATCATTCCTGGTGGTGACGATGAGATTCTTGCCAACGATATCATCTATGTGGCAACCACTCCACGCAATGTGGATGATGTGGTGGCTGCTTGCGGCAAGGAGACCCACACTGCCGAGAGAGTGCTCATCATGGGCGGCAATGAGATTGTGAAACAGCTCGCCATGGCAATCAAGGACAAGTACAAGGTGAAAATCCTTGACAGCGACCTGGAGCGTTGCCAGAAGCTTGCCGACGAGTTGCCCTATTGCAACATCGTGTACTATGAGGCAGGAAACAACGACGTGCTGGAAGAAGAGGGCGTTGAAGACTACGATGTCTTTGTTGCCATGGGCGATAGCAGCGAGAGCAACATCTTGAGCTGCGTGATGGCAAAGGAACTGGGCATGCGCAAGACTGTGGCGCAGGTCGAGAACCTGCAGTTCATCAACGAGGCCGAGAGCCTTAACATAGGCACCATTATCAACAAGAAACTCATTGCCTCGAGCACCATTTTCCAAATGATGATTGACGCCGATACCGACAATGCCAAGTGCCTGGCGCTTGCCGATGCCGAGGTCGCCGAGTTGGAAGTGGCAGCCGGTGCCAAGGTCACCAAGGCTAAGGTTAAAGACCTCAAGCTGAGCCGTGACATGACAATCGCTGGCCTGGTGCGTAATGGCGAAGGACAGCTCGTGACTGGCGACACACAGTTGCAGGCTGGCGACCGAGTGGTAATCTTCTGCCTCTCGGGTGCTATTCACAAAATCGAGAGAATGTTTGGATAATAATTTAAGCGACAAAAGTTACAAAAAACTGCTATGCATCTACTGGTATCACCTCGCAAGTACACACAAACCATCAACTTCCCCATAGTGTTGAGGGTGGTGGGCTGGCTCCTCATGATAGAGTCGGTCTTCATGCTTGCGCCGCTGGTGGTGGCAATAGTCTATGGAGAGGAGTGGATAGTTCTCGACTTCTCCATAGCAGTGGTTGTGACTTTCCTCGCGGGATTGTTTATGAACTACCGCATCAAGCCCAAGAGCAAGACCATGCGCAAGCGCGAGGGACTGCTGCTCACTGCCACGGTGTGGGTGTTCTTCTCAATCTTTGGCATGATACCGTTCCTGCTCTCGGGAACAGTGACAGGGTTTACCGACGGATTCTTCGAGACGATGTCGGGATTTACCACCACTGGCGCCTCGGTGATTTACAACGTCGAGGCATTGCCGCGAGGCGTCCTGTTCTGGCGCTCGATGATGCAGTGGATAGGTGGCATGGGAATCATCCTCTTCACCCTTGCCGTGCTCCCCATGCTCAACTACAAGGGCGGAGTGTCGCTCTTCAACAGCGAGGTGACAGGAATCACCCATGAGCGCATGAGGCCTCGCGTGAGCCAGACGGCTAAGAGCCTGTGGATGATATATGTGGTGTTTACCGTTGTGCTTGCTTCGTTGCTCATGCTGGGTCCCATGGACTGGTATGACGCCATTTGCCACACGATGAGCACCGTGTCGACCGGTGGATTCTCGACCAAGAACAACGGGCTCCACTTCTGGCACGACTACTATAGCGACATTGTGATAATGCTGTTCATGCTGCTGTGCGGTATTAATTTCACCATCATCTACAATGTGGTTATCAGGGGCAAGTTCAGCGAGTTCAAGCGAAGCGACACCTTGAAGTGGTATCTGTTCATAGTGTTGTTTGGCGCGATAATAGTCTTTGCCCGCATATCTCACATGGGATTTGTCGACTCCTGGCATTTTGGTGCCATCCTTGCGGCTTTCGACACAATCTCGGCAATAACATCGACGGGTTTTGCCACCTACGACTATGAGCATGAGGGACAATTCATTTTCTTCTTCCTCATCCTGCTCATGTTCTTTGGTGGCATGGCAGGTTCTACTGCTGGTGGTGCCAAGATTGACCGCTTTGTGGTGCTGCTCAAGAACGTGAAGAACGAGATGTATAAGGTTGTTCACAGCAATGCCGTCACCACAGTGCGCCTCGACGGCAAGTCGGTGCCTCACATGATTGTTGAGAAGGTGCTTGCCTTCCTCTCGGTCTATGTGGTGGTGATGATAGTAGTGGCGGTGGTGCTCACGCAATTTGGAATGCCGGCATTTGACGCGCTGTTCAATTCGCTCTCGGCAATAAGTAACATAGGATTTGGATATGGCGAGATGACTGGCGGCCCCGACAAGTTTGCCTCTCTTCCCGCGTTGTGCAAGTGGCTGCTGGCGTTTGAGATGCTGGTGGGACGTCTTGAGATTTTCACCGTCCTGGCGTTGTTCACGCCCAGTTTCTGGAAGAAAGACTGATGTGCTGTTCTCTCTTCCTGCTACCATTGAATAATAAAAACACGAGTATATTGAATATAGAAAAAACTGAATGAAATGAAAAAAGAAAGAGAAATTGATGAGTATGGCGTCGACACCTCGGCAATCACTGAGCGAGAGAAGAAAAAACGCCAGGCTCAAAACAAGCATCAGGAGGAACAGGAGAACCTGCCGGCATGGAAACGGTTCCTGAACTTCTTCAAGAATGGGCGCACGCAGTTTGCTTTTGGCGTGGTGCTCATGATTCTGGGAGTGTATTTCCTGGTAACTTTCCTGTCTTTTGTGCTCTTTGCCGGAGGCAACGACCAGGGAAAGGTTAACAACAACCCCATTATAGTGAATGCCGATCCCGCCAACGCCACACAGGCGGTAGACAACCTGGGTGGCTCGATAGGGGCTGCTACTGCGCAGTTCTTCATCAGCGATGGTGTGGGACTGGCGGCATTCATCATTGTGGTGTGGTGCTTTGTGCTGGGAATGAGGATTATGCGACGCAGGAAAGTGCAGTTCTATACCTACACCCTCATCTCGGTCTACAGCATCCTCACCTTCTCGATGGTGCTGGGCGCTTGCACCTATAATGCCAATTTCACCTTCTTCAGGATGGGTGGCAATCTGGGCTACTATGCCAACCAGTGGCTTGTGGGCCTGGTGGGAGTGTATGGCATGATAGCCGTGAACATAGTGCTGCTCATCTTCTGGATACTGGTGTGCTACAACACTATCATGTATGTGATAAAGCAGTTCAAGAAGATGCGTGATAACAGGCCCAGGTTTAAAAGAGACACCGTCGACAGCAAGACCGACGGTTATGACGATGGCGAACCCACATCATTCATGGGCGATGACCAGAGCAAGCCCAAGAAAGAGAAGCCGTTGAAAAAACTCTTTGAGAAACCTGCCGATTCAGCAACCGAGAAACCCGCTCGCCGAAGCATGAAAAGGTCTCCACGCAAGAAAAAAGACGATGAAGCCGAGTTCACTATCGAAGGGGCTAAACAGATAGAGCGCGCCAAGGGCATCACTAATCCTGGCGACCCAACGGGTGAATACATGCATTACCGCTTCCCAACCCTCGACTTGCTTGCCGACCTCAAGACCAACGTCGACAATGTGGACGTTGCCGAGCAGGAGGCCAACAAGCAGCGAATTGTAGAGACCTTGGGACAGTATGGCATTGCCATCAAGAGCATCAGCGCTCATGTGGGACCCACCGTGACGCTGTTTGAGATAGTGCCCGAGGAAGGTGTGCGCATCAGCAAGATTCGCACCCTCGAAGACGACATCGCACTGAGCCTTGCGGCACTGGGAATTCGCATTATCGCGCCCATGCCCGGACGCGGCACAATAGGCATTGAGGTGCCTAACCATGAGCCTCAGGTAGTGCCCATGCGCGAGGCCATCGCCTCGAGGGCATTTCAGGAGAGCAAGGCAGCCCTGCCCATGGTGCTGGGTAGCACCGTGAGTAACGACGTCTTTGTCGCCGACCTTACCAAGATGCCTCACCTGCTCGTGGCTGGTGCCACAGGTCAAGGTAAGTCGGTGGGACTTAACGCCATCATCGCTTCGCTGCTCTACAAGAAAGGACCTAGCGAACTCAAGTTTGTGCTCATCGACCCCAAGAAGGTGGAGTTCAGCCTCTATGCCTCGCTCGAGAAATACTTCTTTGCCAAGGTGGAAGGTGAGGATAAGGCTATCATAACCGATACTGCCAAGGTGGTTCAGACCCTCAACTCGCTCGTCCAGGAGATGGAGAACCGCTATCTCGTGCTTGAGGAGGTGGGAGAGCGCAAACTCGAAGACTATAACCGTCGCTGGCGCAAAGAGCTGCGCCACAAGATGGACGAGAACGGCAAGTTCTACCAGTATATGCCCTACATTGTGGTGATTGTTGACGAGTTCAGCGACCTTATCATGACCGCTGGCAAGGAAGTGGAGACACCCATCGTGCGCATCGCACAGAAGGCACGCGCTGTGGGTATTCACATGATTATCGCCACTCAGCGCCCGTCGTCCAATGTTATTACTGGTCTTATCAAGGCCAACTTCCCTGGCCGCATCGCATTCCGTGTGTCGCAGCTTGTGGACAGCCGCATTATCCTTGACCGTCCTGGAGCACAGCAACTCATTGGTCGTGGCGATATGCTCTTCTCGGCCAACGGTGAGATTACACGCCTGCAGTGCCCATTCATCGATACACCTGAGATTGTGAACATTTGCTACTACATCAAGGAACAAGAGGATGCCGACACCGAGGTGAGCCACGAACAACCCTACATCCTGCCCGACTATGAAGGCGACTCAAGCGGTGGAGGTGACTACGGTGGCGGTGGCAGTGGCAGCGGTGGCTCGACCAACGACCGCGACCCGCTCTTTGAGGAGATTGCGCGGCTTGTGGTAACGAGCGACACGGCTTCTACCTCGGCGCTGCAACGGCGATACAACATAGGCTTCAACCGTGCCGGCCGCATCATGGACCAGCTTGAGGCAGCAGGCATCGTGGGACCAGCAGCGGGTGGCAAGCCTCGCAAGGTGCTTATGGACCCCATGGACCTCGACCAGTTGTTCTAAAGGTTTAAACCTCACGGCACAGTTGAGGGTCTAAGAAAGAAAAAAAAGAAATTATGAGAAAGATATTTTTAATGTTACTGGCTATGATGGCGATGGGCGCTAGTGCGCAGTCGCCAGCAAGTGTTGTTGACAAGGTCCTGGCTGCACTCAAGGGCGGCAAGGCAGTGAGTGCCAGCTATGCAGTGGCGTCGCCTCAAGGCTCGTCGCGGGGTACGCTGGTAATGAGCGGCAAGAAGTTTCGTGTGCTTGCCAGCGACGTGAAGTGCTGGTACAATGGCACCACGATGTGGTCCTATTCACCAGCCACCGACGAGGTGAACATCACCACTCCCACGGCTGCCGACCTGCAGATGACCAATCCCTACAGCGCAGCACAGAACTTCAAGAGCGGTTACATCATCTCGAAGGGAGGTACTGGCGCTGGCACCTATACCATTCGCTTCACGCCCAAGAAAAAGAGCAACATGAAGCACATGCTGGTCACGGTGTCGACCAGCAACTGGTTGATAACCAAAGCGGTGATAGTTCAGACCGATGGCACTAAGAGCACCATCACCATTAGCAACTACAACCGCAATGCCTCGGCACCGGCATCAACCTTTGAGTTTGACAAGACCCAAGTGCCACAGGGCACCGAGGTGGTCGACCTCAGGTAGATAAAAACGGCTTTCATTCAGTGTAATATAACTTAAAATACATTTTCGCTTTGCTGAAGACATTGCTCCAACAGATAGGCAGTTTCAAGACTGCGTCGATACTCACTCCCATCTTCATCTCGCTCGAGGTGGTGATGGGTGTGCTCATTCCCTATGTCACATCGTGGATTATCGACGATGGCATCTCGGCTGGCAACATTGGCAATGTGTATAAGTATGGCGCGCTGATGCTGGTGCTTGCCGCACTGAGCATGACGTTTGGCATCCTGGCAGGACGCTCGTCGGCCAAGGCGTCGTCGGGATTTGCGCGCAACTTGCGTGACGCCATGTTCCGCAACATCCAGACGTTCTCGTTCTCCAACATCGACAAGTTCAGTTCGTCGGGGCTGGTAACGCGCATGACTACCGACGTCAACAACCTCCAGAATGCATTCCAGATGCTGCTTCGGGTGTCGGTGCGTGCACCTCTCAACCTGATTTTCAGCATCTTCATGTGTGTGTTTATCAACACCAAGATGAGCCTTATCTTTGTGATAGCGCTTGTCATCCTGGGCACAGTGCTCTACTTGATTGTGAGCCGCACCGTGAAACTGTTCACTCAGGTTTTCAAGAAATATGACGACCTGAACAATGTGGTCCAGGAGAATGTCTCGGCAATCAGGGTGGTGAAGGCGTTTGTGCGCGAGGACTTTGAGAACAAGAAATTCAGCAAGGCAGCACGGGCGCTCTACAGCCTCTTTGTGCGCACCGAGAGCCTGATGGCGTTGAACCATCCAGTGATGATGGTGGTGGTGTATGGTTGCATCATCGCCCTGTCGTGGTTTGGGGCAAAAAATATCGTTGGCGGCGAACTCACCACAGGTCAGCTCACGTCGCTGTTCACCTATGTGATGACAATTCTCTCGGCACTGATGATGCTGTCGATGATATTTGTGCAGCTCACCATGAGTGCCGCCAGCGGCAAGCGTGTGGTAGAGGTGATCAATGAGAAAGCCGACATCGTCAATCCCGAGAATCCCGTCATGACAGTTGCCGACGGCAGCATCGACTTTGAGGACGTGAGTTTCAGCTACAGGAAGGCCGACGGCGATGAGAAAGGCGCTAATGCCATTAGCGACATCAGTCTTCACATCCACAGTGGTGAGACCATTGGAATCATTGGTGGTACGGGATGTGGCAAGTCGACGCTGGCAATGTTGATAAGCCGCATGTATGACGTGAGCGAGGGACGTGTGAAGGTGGGTGGCGTCGATGTGCGTGACTACGACCTGGAGGTGCTGCGCAACAATGTGTCGATGGTGCTGCAGAAGAATGTGCTCTTTACTGGCACCGTGCTCGACAACCTGCGATGGGGCAAGAGCGACGCTACGCTCGAGGAGTGCCAGCAGGCTTGCCGCATGGCGTGTGCCGATGAGTTTGTCGAGCAGATGCCTGATGGCTATGACACCATGATAGAGCAGGGTGGTGCCAACGTCTCGGGAGGTCAAAAGCAGCGACTGTGCATAGCGCGTGCCTTGCTCAAGAGCCCCAAGGTGCTGGTGCTTGACGACTCCACCAGCGCTTGCGACACCGATACCGACGCCCGCATTAGCCGCGCTCTGCGTGAATATATGCCCCATGTGACCAAGATTATTGTTGC
>ODAI012151643.1_pt1 | contig 11912 bp, 6 predicted proteins | sample 1539321 | NCBI WGS metagenome assembly ODAI01 (sample SAMN02144231, study PRJEB22623) | gut metagenome | biome: sheep rumen | host: Ovis aries | place: New Zealand
GCACTCGTTGCCCATGGACCAGACCAGGATGCTGGGGCGGTTGCGGTCGCGCAGGACCATGGACCGCACCCTGTCCAGCGTCGGCTCGATGAAATCCGGGTTGTCCGCGATCCTGACATGGGCCAGGCGCATCCGCTCCGCGTAATCGTCTTCGCCAAAATAGAGCGGCGCCGTACCGTGGCTCTCATTGTCGGCCTCGTCGATCACATAGAGCCCGATGCAGTCGCAGAGCTGGTAGAACCAGGGCACGTTGGGATAATGGCTGGCGCGGACCGCGTTGAAGTTGTGGGCCTTGATCATGCGCAGGTCCAAAAGAGCCTGGTCCATGCCGCAGACCGCCCCGGTGACCGGATCCGACTCGTGCCGGTTGACACCCCGGAACTTGATCGGCGCGCCGTTCAGGGTCAGGACGCAGCTGCGCACCTCCACCTTGCGGATGCCCACCTTCTCGGTGATGACTTCCCTCCCTGTGTCCATGATCAGTGTGTAGAGAAAGGGCTCCTCTGCATTCCAGAGAAGTGGCTTGTACAGGGGAATGCTGAGTTCTGTCTGAGCGCCCTTTCCGAATAAAGCCTTTTGTTCAGCGAGGATTATCTCGCCGTCCGGTCCGATCAGGGTCAGGGTGACGGGGATCGGTTTCTTCGAGAAGGTGAAGGCTATTTTGACATTAGCGGACTGAAGGTCCTCTGACAGCTCCGTCGTGATGACATAGTCCGAGATCCGGTCCGCGGGCCTTTTCAAAATATAGACATCCCGGAAGATGCCGGAGAAGCGGAACTTGTCCTGGTCCTCCAGATAGGAGCCGTCGCACCACTTCAGGACCAGGACGGCCAGCAGATTTTCGCCCTCCCGCAGGAGGCCTGTCACGTCGAACTCCGCCGTGTGATGCGAGATCTGGCTGTAGCCCGCGAAGGACCCGTTGAGCCAGACGTAAAAACAGGAATCCACACCCTCGAAATTCAGGAACGCGCAGGGCGCGTCCGGATCCCTGTGCCATGTAAAGCTGTGCAGGTAGGCGCCGCAGGGATTGTCCTGAGGGACAAAAGGAGGGTCAAAAGGAAAAGGATACCGGATATTGGTGTACTGCGGGCTGTCATAGCCCCTCAGCTGCCAGCAGAAAGGTACCTTCTCCTTCTTCCACCACTTGCCGGGCTCGTAGTCCGGCAGATAGAAATGATCCTGCAGATCGTGAATGCTCGGAAAATAGGCAAAACGCCATTCACACCCGCTGAGCATCTGCAGGCGGTCAGAGCTTTCCCTGTTCCAGATCAACATGTCGTTGCGGGCGGAGGATGGAATATAGTAGGCCCGGTCCGGCATGGTGTTCCGGTGAAGGACAGTGAGATCTTCGTAGAAACCTGGAACGATCAAAATAAGAACCCCCTTTCATTAGCAAATAGCGAAGCGGATTGCGAATGTCCGCTTTACTGCAGCCACTTCTCCTGATAAAAGCATATCGAAAAAAATTTCGGAGCCATATGAACGAAACGATACAAAATCTGCACAAAAGGACCTGGCTGAGAAAGCATGTAGAAATGAAGACTACGAATTAATACAATAATGGCATATTGTAATTTGTGTGATCAGAAGTCAAAGGGATCAGCGCAAAGCGCTTCGACATGGTGGTGAAATATGACAGAAAATACAAGACATGAAGGAATATCGGAAAAAGATCTCTATGTGAATTCCGGCTATCTCTATGGGACAAGAGTGCCCTTCAAGGAGAAGAAAAGACCGCTTCGGATCCTGAGCGCAGGAACTTATCAGCTCCACAGCTGGCCCAGGCTTCCGACTTTGCGGCCGAGGGGAAGAGTAGATTGGCAGATCATATACATTGCAGCCGGAAAAGGGCATTTTATGCTGGACGGTAAAGAAGTGGTCGTCAAAGCCGGAAGCATGGTCCTGTATCAGCCCAGGCAGGTGCAGGATTATTACTATTTGGGCAAAGACAAGACGCAGGTGTGGTTTGTCCATTTCACCGGGAGAGAGGTGCGCAATATTTTGAAACATTATGAGATCCCCACGGACGGGTATGTCCTCCGCACGGGGATTTCCAAGGAGTACGAGGACCTCTTCCGCAGGATGCGGGATGAGCTGGTGAACTGCGGGTGGGGATATGAGGAGATGCTCACGTATCTGTTCAGGGAGCTGCTTCTGACCATGCATCGGCGGATGACGGAGCAGGCACCGCGGATCTCGGGCTTTATCCAGGATGAGATCGACAGGGCCAGAAAGTATTTTGAGGAGCACTATAACGAGGACATCAGCATCGAGCAGTACGCGGTCTCGCGCAACATGTCTACGAGCTGGTTCAACCGGAGCTTCCGCAATGCGGTGGGGAGCCCGCCCATGAAGTATGTCCTCGATATCCGGATCCGCAACGCGCAGGCGCTGCTGGAGACCACGGACTATTCGGTAAGCGACATTGCGGCGCTCGTCGGGTATGATAATCCGATGTATTTCAGCCGCCTTTTCAGCAAGGCGAAGGGGCTGTCGCCCGCCAAATACCGCAAAACCTTCCGGGAAAGCTTCATGGAAGGGATCAGAGATGACATTTGATCCTTAAAGCGAAGATCCGTCCATCAGCCCTTCTTCACAGATGCTGCGCATATTGGCCGCGATGAGGTCAAGGCAATGATACATATTCTCGCGCATCTCGTCCGTGATGCCCTGACCGGCAAGGTCGAGAGCCACCTCGGCGCGGGCGCGGATCTGCGCCGCGAGCGCGTGACCGCGCGGAGTGAGCGTGGGCGTGATCCTGTACCTGGGGCCTTCATAGGGCTCCAGGATTCCTTTTTTCTGAAAGTCAGCGAGGGCCCTGGAGACGTCAGCCTTGTCGCGCTGGCACAGGTCAGCGAGACGAGCGGCCGTCATTTCACCCTCATAACCGTCGAGGATCAGCAGATACAGGGCGTACGCGCCGCGCAGTCCGTACTTTTTCATCTCATCGGTCGCGATCTTATTCCAATACTTGGAGATATTAAATATATCCAGCGTAAAATGCTCAAACCGGTTCTCCATTGTGCCGTCCTTTCCGGTAAAGATGGGGGAGTCTCCGCTTCTATAAGCGGCGGGATGTGTAACAAGTCTAACACGGTTATTGTACCGCACCGGATTTAAAGTAGGCAACTGCAACGGCGCCGGGCCCCGCATGCGTGCCTATGACGCTGCTGAGCTGCACGCAGTCCAGGCCGGCGACATGGCCCTTCCAGAGGCACTGGCTGTCCTCGATGTACTGGCGGAGCATCTCATCGGACAGGCCGGTGTAGCCCAGCTGCAGAGGCATGGAAAAGTCGACGCCGTCGCGGCGGATCTGCTCAACGAGCAGGTTGTTCGCTTTTTTAGAGCCGCGGGCCTTGCCGAGGACGGCAAGCTCACCGCCGCGGGTCGTGACGACCGGTTTAATATTCAGGACACCGCCCGCGAGAGCGGCAGCGCCGGAGATCCGGCCGCCCTTCTTCAGGTACTCGAGGGTGTCGACCATAGCGACCAGACCGATCTCATCTCTCTTTTTGGACAGATGGCGCGCCAGCTCGTCCAGGCCCATCCCTTCTGCGGCGCAGCGGAGCGCGTATTCCGCCAGAATTCCGGAAGCGATCGAAACGTTCATGCTGTCCACGACGCGGATATTGTCAAAATCCTCCGCAGCAATACACGCGCTCTGATATGTTCCGGACAGGCGCGAGGAGACTGTGATCACAACCGCTTCTTCGCCCTTTTCCTGAAGCTCCCTGAAAACCTTTGCGAACGCATCCGGCGTCGCCTGGCTGGTCTTGGGAAGCACCTTGCTGGTAAGGAGCTTCTGATAAAAAGTCTGCTTATCCAACGTGACGCCATCAATATAATCTGTATCTCCAAACGAAACGGTGAGCGGCACAACGGTCACATCACTTCTGTATTTTTCAGCAATATCCACTGTGGAATCGATAATGATCTTAACGGACATTAAAATGTTCCTCCTGTTTTTTGAAAAGTTGATTTATCAACGTCTTGACTGACAAACGGAAGAATAGCACCAACCTGTTGAAATGTCAACAACTTTTCGGAAGGGGAAGTGAATAATTTGTCTCCAAGGAAATCAAGGAGCTTGGCCTATGTCGACGGCCCAGAATCTTCATAACATGATAATAGGCTGACGCACTCCCCGGGGCGCGTCAGCCTAGATGTTTCAAACCATAAAAGTAGGCCGTCACTCTCGATGTTGCCCGCAAATGCGCGTCTGTACCATTTCATTCGACCTCAGCTCAGATCACAGGTTGCCCAGTAGGAAATCTTTGCTCAGGCCAAAATATTCCCGCAGCATATTGTTGGGCAGATACAAAGGATTCGAAGGCGCAGCAATGGCATAGACGTTGGTCAAACCCTGCCTGCGCGCCAGAGCGAGCCCGCGCGTGACGTGGAAATCGTTGGTGACGATCGCTGTCGGAATATCCGGAGAGGGCATAAGAGCCATGCTGTACTGAATATTTTGAACAGTGTTGAGCGCCCGGTCCTCGATAATAATTCTTTCAGCGGGAATCCCGGACTTGACAAGGTACTCTTTCATGCCCTGGCCCTCGGAAAAGGGCTCGGAGCTTCCTTTCCCGCCTGTCACAATGCAGAGGGTGGAAGGGTTGTCCCGCATGTACTGCGCGGCCGCGTCGAGACGGTATTTGAGAACGGCGCTGGGACCGTCTTCGCGAACCTGGGCGCCCAGCACGATCAGGTAGTCGAGCCCCGCCGGAGCGCGGCTGCCAAAGCCACGCAGCACAAATCCCTCGCAAACGGCAAGCGAAATAACGCCGGCGCACACGGCGACGAGAAAAAGGGCACGCAATATTTTGGGGACTTTCTCGTAAAGATGGTTCTGAAACACAACTCCGAGCAGCAGGAAAAAAGCGCCAAGAGCAAACCACACGACGAAAAAGGTCGTGCCGCTCCGGATCATGAGAACCATGATCCCGTACAAAATGCACAGCGCGCCGATGACCATGCATAGAATGAAAGCTGGTGACATAAAGGATTCCTCCGGCAAGAAACTCTATTTTGCTGAGGTGTCATTGGACCTCAGATCTCAAATGAACGTCCCCCCGCTTATAGTACCATAGATACTCTTATGCAGTTACCGGGAAATGACAATTGACCCCAGAGCTCGAATTTCATGTGATATACTTAATTAATCTTGAAAATCACTGATATACTGATCGTCCATCGGGCTGAGACAAAGAGAAACCTATGCGCAAGAACAACAAACAAGCAGGCCGAATACGGAGAATACTGGCTGTCTGCGGGGCAGTTCTCTTATTATGCTCGTGCGCTTCAGGGCAGGGGACGCAGGGCGGCAATGCAGGAGCCGCGGGAGGAACCGAAAACATGCAGGGATCAGATAATACTTCCGGCGCTGCGCCGGGAGAAGCTCCGGCGGTCAACACGCCGGCCGTGGAAATCAACGCGTGGGGCGATTCGATCACGGAGGGATACGGGAGTGACGGGGACACCTATCCCGATGTTTTGGAGCGGCTGACCGGGATCCCCGTCAGAAATTTTGGAGTCGGAGGTGAAGAGAGCGTCGATATTTTGGCGCGAAGTATCAGGTACGGGCGGCAGGAGGAGGACATTCTTGTCATCCAGATGGGCGACAACGGCGGCTGGCGGAACCTGGACGAGCTGATCGAGCAGTACCAAACGCTGATCCGGGAGGCCGGAACGGAGCGGTATATCATAATCAGTTCCACGGATGACCCGGATGATTTCGACCAGATTTGGGGGTATACGAAGCAAAAGGTCGGCCTTGAGGACACCCCGTATGAGGCAAAATACAGGGAGGCCTTCGGTGACCACCTCCTCGCGGGGAGGAAATATTTGATCGAGCACGGGCTTGCGATCAACGGACTTTCGGAGACGGAAGAAGACCGGGCGCGCGCGGAGCGAGGAGATATATCGCTGCAGCTGCGAAACCCGGAGGTCGATAACACGCATTTGAACGAATATGGCTATACGGCTCTGGCACACGGGGTGTATGAAACCGGGAAGATGCTGGGGTACTGGTGAGGTAAAATCGACCTCTGGGGTAGTTTGTCCCCACTTGTGGACAAATGCCTACTCATAGGCCGCCAAACCAAATTTGAGGACAATGCAAATGAATTACATTAAAGGAAGGTATCCTGCCAGAGAAGAGGCTGAGAACATATTAAAGGAAGCGGAGAGCTGCAATCCCGGGCCCTGGGGAAACCACAGCAGAACAACAGCGCATTGTGCGGAAGCAATTGCCGCAAGAGCAGGAATGAATGCTGAAAAAGCGTATGTTATGGGCTTACTTCATGATATTGGCAGGAAGTTTGGAAAAAGACACTTGGGGCATGTATCTGACGGTTATTCCTACATGATGTCTCTTGGGTATGATGAGGTTGCCAGAATCTGTCTGACACATTCATTTCACGACAAAGACATATCAAAGTATGTCGGTAATTTTGATACAACTGAAGAAGAGACCAAACTGATCGTTGAAGGATTAAAGAATCTGGAAATGGATGATTATGACCGTCTGATCCAGCTTTGCGATTCAATCTCCGGAGCAGAAGGTGTCATGGATCAGATTGATCGCATGACAGACGTAAAAAACCGCTACGGGAATTATGATCAGGAAAAATGGGACGCCAACATAAGGCTCAGGGAATACTTTGAAAGCAAGATGGGGGAGGACCTTTACGCGGCGGTGGATAAGGAGAATTTCAACCCCAAACCGTGAGTAAATCGATCTCGAGTAAATCGACCTCTTAAATCGACCTCTGGGGTAGTTTGTGTACACTTGTGGACAAACGACCCCAGAGGTCGTCTTGTCCTCCCGTATTCCCCTGTTCTTTTTTGAATTTTCTGTGAATTCATGATTTTTTGGTCCTTAAATAGATGAAATGTAGTCTATAATTATATATAAGCAGAGTACTGAGCATTTGCAGCAGCAACAGGATTAGTAATAACAGACGCATAAATATTGTTTCAAAAAAGGGAGAACAACATGAGTAAGATGATCAAAAGACTCCTGGCGGCAATCCTGATTACTTCTCTATTATTGGGGTCGAATGGGGTCTCCTTCGCGGCTGTGGCTGCGGAGTCAGACAGCGCGATCGAGGCAGAAGTGGCGGCGCAGGAAGCCGAAACCGGGGAACTGAGCGAGGAGCCGGAAGCTATAGACAGCGGGCCGGCCTCAGAAGAAAGTGTGGAAGAAGCTTCGCAGGTCCAGGAAGTACCTGAAGAAGCGAATGAGAGCGTTGAAGCAGAAGAAGCCATTCCGGAGGAAGATATTTCAGAAGAAGCGGTTTCGGAGGCAGATGCTTCTGAAGAAGTAATTCCGGAGGCTGATGCTTCTGAAGAAGCCATTCCGGAGGAAGATATTTCAGAAGAAGCGGTTTCGGAGGCAGATACTTCTGAAGAAGGTGCTTTAGAGGCAGATACTTCTGAAGAAGCTATTCCGGATGAGGCCGTTTCGGAAGAAGGCGCTTCGAAGACGCCTGCAGAGCAGGCGGCGGCCGAGACAGAGCTGTTAGCGCCTAAGGCGCAGGAGGAAGTCTTTACCGCCGGCGAGCTTGTTCATCACGGCGCGGATTATGACGTGACGCTGGCCTATGACGAGACTGCGAAGATCCCTGCGGGGGCAGAGCTCAAAGTCCGTGAGATAGGAAAGGGAACGTCCGAATACGAGTCCTACCTGGCAGGCGCGGAAGCGGCCGCAGGGAAGGGCGTGGCGGAAGCGCGCTTTTTTGACATCTCGATCTGGGCGGCCGGAACAGACGGACAGCAGCGGGAGATTCAGCCGCAGAGCCAGGTCCGTGTGAATATTTCCTATCACAGAGCGATCGAAGTTGCAGACGAGGGCGAAGTCCGGGTCATGCACTTCGAGGATGGCACGGCGGACGCCGAGTCGGTCCACTCCGATACCAACGGCGGCAGTGAAGTGAGCGAGATCGCCTTCGACGCGGACTCCTTCTCCGTCTACGGCGTCGTGTACACGGTTGACTTCACTTATGCGGGATACACATTCTCCATGCCCGGTGAAGGCAGCATTTACCTGAGCGAGCTGGCAGAGATCCTCGGTCTGTATGAGACAGACCTCAACAAGGCTTTTTCTGTCAGCAATGTAAGTAATGTAACGTTCACCATGAATGATTTGGTCAAAATAGAGAAGCAGGCAGACGGAGACTGGCTGCTCACATCTCTTGCGCCTTTTACGAGCGAGGAGACTCTGACCATCAAAATGAATGACGGCGTGACATTTATTGTCGACGTGACGGATGCGGCGATACCGTCAAGCAGCGATCTCAGGGATTTCATTACCGCAGTTGCAATTGACGCACCTGTTAATGAAGACGGCGCGTATGTGGTCACTCCCGGAACAAGCTATAAAATCAGTCTTTCTCTGGCTGAGGGCGCGGGCATGCAGTTCGACAATACTGCTTTGACTTACAGCATTCCTTCAGGGCTTAATGCGGACGGTCAGGAAGGCACTTTTTCCGTTACCATTGAGAAAGACGGGCAGTCCTACGTTATTGCAGGAAACACATATAAGATCGAGAATGATACACTCACTGTCACCTGGAATAAAAACAGTGGAAATTACAGCAAACTGACTGCGGCGGGTAATGTGAAATTCTGGCTGTATTTTGAAGGAGATTTCGACGAGAGCGCTTCAGAGATCGTATTCTCCGACGGAATTACCAAGAAGATCGAGATTGACAATTCAAGCAGCGTAACAGCGAGTAAAAGCGCGGCGGTCGACCTTGCGAATAAAAAGGTAAACTATACGGTCGCAGTAACTTCAACCGGCCACAGCACAAACGTCCGCATAGAGGACGTGATCACGGCTGATGCGGAAGGCGTTCTTATTCTTGATCCCGACAGCATCGCAGCGGAATCGAGCATGACGGGCGAAGTCAGTTTTGTGAAAGAGGTCGACGGCAATTCTTTCTCGTGCGTGATTGACGAGATGAAGGACGGTGAAGTCGTCACTCTCACTTACAGCGCGGACATTGATACTTCCAAAATACCTGTTGACGTAAACAATAATCCGACAGTTGTTATTGGAAATAACAAGGTAAAAGTCAGTAACGAGTATGATCCCACTCCGGTGGAGAGAGAAGTCAATACACGTATTGATTATACTCCGAAGATCCAAAAGGACGGTATGGTCCTCAATGAAGACGGAGAGACGTTCGACTGTCGATTCACTTTCAATACGGACGCGGCGTACTCAGGTGCCAATCATCAGATTACGGACACTCTGGGTGAATATCTGACGCTTGAAGGAACAACCGGAGCCAGGATCACGATCATAGATTCGGAAGGAAGCAGCACGCAGAAGTTCCTTAACTGGGGCGAAACCGATCCGAATTTCGGCACGCTGAATAAATCCGGCGGAAATGATTCTTTCGTATATATAACACCGAATATTCCCGGTGAATACAAATATATAGTGGAATACCAGGTTAAGGTTACCGGAACAGAAGGCCTTGTAGAGCAGATCACAGTAGACAACACGGTGCGCACGGATGGAGGCGAAAGCAGTACCGGAACCGGCACGTATACACCGGCCACAGGTGAGTTAAAGCTTTATAAGACTGCCGATCAGATCGATTATGCGAACAAGGAGATCACATGGACGGTCAGTATAGATGTTCCTGAGACAGGACTGTCGGAGGCATATGCAGCGCTTGTCGACCAGCTTCCTCAGAGCGGCTGGATCGCTGAGATCGGCGGACCGGCATGGGATACGTATATAGTAGACAGTGAAACTGTCACCGGACTGATCGGAACAGAGAGTTATACTTTGGAAAATGATCCGGAAAACCATACATTTACGGTTCATTTCAAAAAATCCAGCGGTGATCCTGGTCTGGATGCCGGACGGAACCGCATAGTCAAGGTGACTTTTAAGACGGCTATTAACCCGGATTGGCTCGAGGCCGCAAAGACAAGCGGATGGCTGGCAAATCATACGAATAGAGTTACACTCGGCACAAAGACCGGCTCTGCGACAGCTGTTGTTGCAGGAGCAGGTGTCTCCAAGTCAGGAGAATTGGCGGGATATCGTATTGTAGATGGCGTGAGGCTGCCGATCTATAGATTTACATTACTGCTCAAGAATGTAACGCAGGATGACAATACAATAAAAGATACTTTTGACCGCGAGCTGTTAGTACCGCTGTACGTTGATCAGCTGGAAGCAACGGAAGGACTTACCAGCGACGATAAATGGTATGGATGGCACACTACAAATGAATATATGAGCGGTGTCCGATCGGGTTCTGCAGTGTCCTATGTGGATACGGCGTATGGTATGGACATTGTCACATCCAGTGACAGCATGGTTCATAGCAGCGCATCGACAACCGGCTTCTATGAGGTTACCAGAATCGATTACTTCCTGACGGTCAAAGATGCAGCCGCGCTGAAGAAGATTCAGGATCTGGCGTATGCAGATAAGGATAACAAATATACGTTCAACAATAAAGCGGAATGGGAGGACAACACGGGAGATGTAGATGTCACTTATGAGTTCAAAGGGCTCAAAAAAGAGCTGTTAACGCCTGATGATCAACTCATAAAGACAGATGAGAACGTTACAGTTCAGTTCCGCATTACTCTCAATCCCGGCGGGCAGACGCTCAACGGCGGTGAACCGATGACTATGACGGATACAGTTACCAACCTCAGTGTGGATGTATCAACGATTCAGTCGTCACCATCGGCCGGTGTCAGCTGGGATATGACAGGGAATACGGTGACATACGTAATTCCTGACTCTACGCAGGTTGTCATAACGTACTCTGCAACGGTGATCTTTGACACAATAGGTGAGCAGGGAGAAACAGTAGATTCTACTTTCAGCAATGTGGCTGAAATGAAAGGATATACTGACACGATCGAAAAAGAGGCCCATCGGAAAAACAACGGCGGCGGCGTCGGATCTGTTTATAACATACATCTTTTGAAATATAAAAAGGGAGATATGACTCAGAAGCTTCAGGGCGCAGAATTTGCGCTGCTTGATGCTGACAAAAACCCGATTCAGGACAAGGACGGAAACAATGTTACTTTTGTGACCGATGAGGATGGCCTGATCACAGTTGAAGGAGATGTGGAGGACGACGGCTGGACGCTTTTCGCAGGTGTGGACTATTACTTGAAAGAAATCAAGGCGCCTGAAGGATTTGTGCTTAAGAGTACTTATTATAAGTTCATCATTTCTGAAGACGGGCTTCCGGACTATGACAAGAATATTTATTATTCCGGCGATACAATGACATGTAAGAACGAAAAGCCCTCCGTCACGCTGGAAGCTGAAAAGGCTCTTGGCGAAAGCAGCATATGGCCTGAAGACGAGATCGTAGTATTCACGCTGGAAAGAGTGACAGAAGGGGCTCCCATGCCTGAAAGCGGAGGAGAGACTGTCATATTGTCCGCCCCCGGAAAAGGCACCTTTGGAGAGATCGAGTATCCTGTCAGTGACAAAGAGCAGACATTTGAATACAAGATCACCGAGACCGATGGCTTCGGAGAGGGCTGGACAATAAGCGGAGATATTACAGCTACCGTAGTGGTCAGCCCGGACGACGGAAGCGGAAATGTTACAACGACAGTCACGTACTCTCCTGAGAATAAAACGATCACGAATACCTTTGGAGAGACCACAGACGTCGAAGTCGACAAGGTCTGGGCGAGCGCGGACGGAAGCAGCACGTGGCCTGAAGGAGTGGAAGTAACGTTCCAGCTGAAGGCAGACGGAGAAGAAGTGCCGGGCAAGACGCTGACCCTTACCGCAGCCAAGACGAGCGGCAAGTTTGAAAAACTGCCGAAATACCAGGCAGACGTAAAGACAGAGATCGAATACAGCGTTAAGGAAGCGGATGTAGCGGGTTACAGCAGCGTAGCCAGTGCAC
>ODAI014588537.1_pt1 | contig 11912 bp, 9 predicted proteins | sample 1539321 | NCBI WGS metagenome assembly ODAI01 (sample SAMN02144231, study PRJEB22623) | gut metagenome | biome: sheep rumen | host: Ovis aries | place: New Zealand
CCTGCCTAAAGCCTAAAGTCAAAAAGCGCCCCGCACATTTCGTGCAGAGCGCTTGATCATTCTTTCCGAGGCCGTATCACAGCATCTTCTTCAATGCTTCAAGTCCGGCCACATCTGTAGCTTCCTTGTTCTCGTTCTGGATCTGTATGTAAACTTCCTTTCTATAGATGGGAATCTCCTTGGGAGCTGAAATGCCGAGCTTGATCTGATCTCCCCTGATGTCCAGAACGGTGATCTCTATGTTGTTATTGATAACGATCGCCTCGTTCTTTTTTCTTGATAATGCTAACATAATCAGCCCTCCTTAGCTTCCTTATTTTTCTGCAGTATCTCGTAGATGGGGAACTTAACGGGATAATCCTCGTTCTCAACTATGCACTGAGCAGCCTTCATCTCTTTTACATTGATGATGAAAGGTCCCATCAGGTTTACTGACATCTTCTGGAGGTCATGAGGAACTGTTACTGTTACAAGAATCAGGATCTCCTCATCGTCAAGCTCGCCGATATCCTCAATTTTGCCTTTATCAATGTCCGGTTTGTAGTCGGGACAAACAACAAGAGGATCCATTACCGGCATTGCAAAGTCGGGTTCATCAATGGACTGAAGCCATTTTATTGTTCCGGTTCCCTGCTCTTCATCAAAAAGAAGAGTGAATCTCTTAAGATCAGGGAATCCGATTATGCCATTGGGAAAATTGATTATCTTGCTATCATCAATGTTAACTTCACCAAATATTCTTGTAATAAGTTTCATTTTGTAACCTCCATTGCTGTGGATTTATGCTACGTATTAATTATATCGCAATATCGTTAAATTGAATACACAATTTATATTTTTTGAGACCTTCTGCCATAAACTTGCTGCCACGATCGCGTCCTCATTCATCATTAAATATAATTCATAAGAGATGTCTGACTAATCTTGCCAGTTGCCATAAGGCTGGCCTCATAGGTAACCTGGGCTGTTGTGAGCTGCGTTGCAGCCTCCGCAAGGTCGATATCTTCGTTGTCGGACTGCAGTGTCTTAAAGGTTGTGGTCTGATCCATGAGACGGGAGTTGATAAGGTCAAGTCTCTTTGATCTTGTTCCGTTGTCTGTAACCGCAATGTTGGCCACATCCAGTGACTTCTGCATGGAAGTGATCTTGTGCTCGAACTCCTGCTGGATCTCCTCTCTTAGGTAATCGTATGCCTTCTGGGCCGATGCTATCTCCTGATTTACCTTTACCTTCTGATCGTCTCCGAATGCTGAACTCAGCTTGTCCTTAAGGGTCTTGAGAGTGGTATTAAGCTGCTGCAGTTCCCCAAGCATCCTTGAGAGGTCATCCACATCTCTTTTCACATTGGTGGTGAAAACCGCGTCTGCCGTTGTGTTTACCACTACCGACTGTGCGAAGCCCACATCGTAGGCTATATCGTGGCTGGCTGTTCCCTTGTTATATAGGATTTCTTTTCCGTTCTCATCTATATAATTTGTTGAGAACAGGTTCTCGGGTCTGATATCGCCCTTTATCCACTCCTTCTTGTCGTAGACCACGTCGATGCTGTTGGCATTGATGATGTCGGGAAGGGTGGAGAGCTTGTTTCTGAGATTCTCGTTTAGGAGCACCTCGCCGGTTGCTGCATTGAGGTAAGCCAGCATTCCGTTAGGATTGTTGTAAAGATCTGCGTAGGCATCGTCAATCTGCTGCTCTGTGCTGGTGGTATAGAGGATATGCTCCTCATCCATCACCAGGGTGGTCTCTATATAAGAAGAATGAACGCTTCCGTTTCCTGTAAGCTGAACCACCTGATTGCTGTATGTGCCGTCGCCGTTGTCGGTGGCGATGTTGTTCTTAACCGTAAATGTGCCGTCAGAATTAACTGTGGCAAAATATCCCTCGCGGCTAAGGCTCATGGAATAGCTCTGTCCGATGGCCGGAAGAAGCGGTACCTCAAGAGGCGGGATCTGTCCGTCCTCAGTGGTGTAGGTAACAGTTGAAACCTGCCTGTTCACGATCTCTGTGTTTGCCGACTGGATAACTGAAGGGCTCTTTGTTCTCTTGTTGTCATCAAAAAGACCTTCCGATGTGAGGTAGAATTCGTAGGTTTTTCCGTTTACCGCGTCGATTCCTGTGATATTGTAGGTGCCGTCGCCGTTTTTAAGTGCCTTGTAGGTAATACCCTCGCTGGTAACCTGGAAGTCCGTGGCCGGCGTGTTGATGGGCAGTGCCACATATCTCGTAACGCCCTCCTCATCCTTGAAGGTGAGGTCGATGGTGGGCTTTGTGGTAGAAACACTGCTGGTGGCGGGCTGCTTCATGTCCTGTCTGAACTTGAGCTCAACCTCGCTTCCCTCGCCGTATCTGTAATTCAGGTTATCATAGGAAAGTCTGATCCTTCCCACGGTGGTCTCAACAATCTGGCTCTCCAGCGTAGCTGAAGTATCGTCGTTTAAAATATTGGAAGAATCCAGAAGGTGCTTACCGATGATCCTGCTGGAGGTACTGACAGCCCCTGCTCTGAACTCGTCGTTGATATCCCTGTAATCAGCGGTTGTGGCCCTGTCAAAGGTCAGCGCCGTGTCTGTTCTGTATCCGGTAAAGATATATCGGCCCGCATAATCCACATTTCCTGTGGCGTAGTATTCATCCGAAAGAGCCTCCATCTGAGCGATGATGGTGGAAAGATCATCCAGCGTCAGATCCTTGTTGGCTCCCTTGGTCGCCTGCTTAACGCTGTCAGTAAGAACTGCGGTCACAGTCGAAAGTGCATCTGCAGTAACTTCCAGCCAGCTCTGAGCATCCTTGGCATTTTTCTCATAGTACTGTGAAAGCTGCGTAACGTTGCTTCGAAGCCTCAGAGCTCTTATGGCAATAACAGGATCATCGGAGGGCCTCGTTATCTTTTTTCCTGTGGCCATCATGGTGTTGAGCTGGTCCTCCGAAACCTTGTTGTTATTTATGTTGTACAGTGAATTATTCTGCATGATCTTGTTGGTGATGCGCATTTAAAGCTCCTTTCACAAGGTAGTTCCGCTCTCGCTTTGCTCGCCGGAACAAACTTCGATCACGAAAATCAGAGATGACCTATCTCAGTTTCGGAAAAGGACAGTCCATTGTCCCAAAACAAGCGCATCCGTGCAGATTATTAGATTTACACATATAATATCGGCAGTTTATACTCCGGTCTGAAGAATCAGTCTGTCGTAAATTTCCGTAAGTGTCTGGATCATCTTGGAAGAAAGTGTATATGCGTTCTGGTATTTAACCAGGTTCGAAGCTTCCTCATCCTCATCAACGCCGGCATCCGACAGTCTCTGATTCTTGATGGTCTTTTCAAGTGACGAGTACGTATCCTCAAGCGTGTTGGAATTGCTCTTGTTAAGCGCCACATCCGCAAGAACCTTAGTCAGGAACTCGCCGGAGGAAGCTCCTCTGAAAATCTTCTGTGTATCCAGCATTTCCTTGAGGCTCTTTAAGTTTCCAAACTCCGATTCGCCCTCGGTGAGGTCGGCCTTTGTTGCCAGCCTGTTGGAATTATCAAGAACAACGGAATTAACCGTGAAGTTTCCGCCCTTGATGAAGTAATATTCCTTGTACTCCGAGAGGGAAGTCAGCTGCTCGTAGCTGTACTCTGCTGCCGAGTTTGTATCCATTGCTCCGGTCAAAAGATTCACGCCCTGGAGGGAGTCTGAGGTGTAGCCGGTCACCATGATCTTGTTGACTTCCTCAGAGAAGTGTCTGATCCACTCGTTCATCTGCTCCATGTAATAGGGAATTCCCTGGTAGCTGTTGGCATAGCCGATGGACACGTTGGTTCCCGGATCGGGAATACTGGATATGTTCTCCGGATTCAACCTGAATTCGTAGGTTGAATCTCCGTTGTAACCCCAGCTGTCGTATTTGTAATACTTGGCGCCGATCTTGATGGAGCCCTCAGGGGGAAGAGTACACTTTGCCATATCCTTAAGATAGGAGTCCGTGACGTTAACAGTTACCACCACGGTGCCGTCTGTCTTCTGCTCAACACCGCCTGCGGAGCATTTGCCGTGGAAGTACTGGCTGTTGTTTCCGTCCCTCATGGCCAAAAGACCCTGCAGCTCTCCTCCTATGAGCTTTGAATCAAGTGAGAAATTGGCAAGCTCGGATACCTTGTCTCCGTCCTTGTAGTTACTGCCTGCCCACTTTATATCGAAAAGTCCGTTGATATCGTTCTGATTGGTAGGGGCTCCCTCTGCTCTTGAAACGCAGATCATCTGCTTGAACTCGTAGGTATCAACCAGCTCGTATCCGCCTGCAACCCACACCTGGAACCTTGTGGCGCCTGTGTCTCTGTCGGGCTGGTTCTCATCGATTATAGGAGATTCCTTGGTCTCTACCGAAACGATCTTAGACAGGTCGTCCACCAGCATATCTCTTTTGTCCCTGAGCTCGTTGGCGGTAGTGCCTGTCATCTCGATTATATTGATCTGTTTATTTATTGAAGCGATCTCTTTTGCCATTGAGGTCACTCTGTCTGCACAGAGCTTAACCTCAGCGTTGATGTCAGCCTGAAGTCCCTGAATGCTGTTGTATACGTTGTTAAAATACTCGGTGACACTCTTAAGGCTTGACATGAATGCCGACTTGCTCTCGGTTGTGCCTGCAGCGGTCATTACCGACTGCATTGTGGCCTGCATCTTGTTGAAAAGAGATGAGAATCCGGTAGTTCCGTCGTCCTCAAGATAGTCCTCTATAAGTCCGTTGTAGTAGTTCTTCTGAGTTGCCTGCCCGAGAAGCGTCTCATTGTTCCTGAACTTCACATCGTAGAAGCTGTCCCTCACTCTCTCGATGGCAAGAGTATCAACGCCCGCGCCGGCGCAGCCGTAGGTGGCAAAAACCCTGAGGGCGTCTGTCGCTTCCTGCTTCACCTGCTGCCTGCTGTAGCCATCGGTGTTGGCATTGGATATGTTGTTTGCTGTGGTATTGAGAGCCGCATTTGCTGCCCTAAGTCCCGATGCTGCAATATTCAGTCCAAAGAATTGTGATACCATATCTTCTCTCCTTATGCCCTTTCGGATGTATTAAGATCCCAGGGTGGATACAAGGTGTTCAAGCATTTCGCTTACTACATTTATATATCGGCTGGATGCGTTGTAAGCATTCTGGAACATGATCATAAATTCAAGTTCTTCATCGCTGGAAACTCCCACGATCTGTTCTCTTGCAGATTCCACGGAGGAAACCGTCTGATCCTGCGCATCCTTGATGCTCTTATAAACATCTCCCGAATTGGCCACCTGTGAAACCAGGCTGTTATAGTAGGTAATGAAGCTGTTCTTGGTGGTCACGTTGGGATTGAGCACATAATTCTCTTTTGTAAAAGCCTCTTTTATCTTTGTGGTGGTGGCGTTGTCTTCGTTTCCGTCTATTGTCCTGAAGGTGAAAAGAGTCGGCTCCTGAACCATCAGCGGATTCACCTGGGAATTCTTGATGGTGAAGCCTGTAGGGATCTCGCCTGCCGGATACTTGACATTGCCGAGCTCATCCTTTCCTATGTTGTAGATAAGCCTGTCTGTAGGGTTTGCACAGACGAAAAGAGTAAAATCCGAAGCCGCTCCCTTTGAAGGATCCAGTATTGCGGGATTACTCTCCGCCGTTTCCATGATCTCGTTGATGGCCGTCATCATGTTGTGGACCATGGTGTCGAACTCAGCCTGAACGTTCATTATTACCGACTGGGAGATATTGTCGCTGTAGTGCTGCGGATCTTCTGAAATATCATGGTAGGTGGCCTGGTGATCGCCTCTGGCAAGAAGTACCGATTTGAGCTTGCCGATGTCGGTATTGGTAACTGTGGAAACGGGCTGGGACAGGTCAAATACATGTGCTCCTTTTATGGAAACAACTTCTTTGCGTCCGTCCGGCTTGATCTCTGTCTTTGCCGCATATTCCCAATAGGGTGTTGCATATCCTGCAGCTGTTCCGCCGTCATCCTCCGAAAGGGTTGTATCTATTCCAATATGGTTGACATGATCGGAAGTTATAAAGGATGATCCCTCGAAAAGAACCAGTACATTTCCGAAAATGTCTTCCTGATAATCTATCTTTCCGTATTCTGCCAGTTTATCGAGAAGAAGATTTCTCTCATCTCTAAGGTCATTGGCCTTCTCCTGCTTTCCCGACTCGATATCAACGATATCAAGGTTGAGCTGCTGTATCCTGTCGCCGTACTTGTTGATGTTATCCACCATCTCTTTTACTGTGGAATCCAGATTCTTCTGGTAATCAACCATGCCGTCGTAAACGCTCTTGGCTCTTGTGAGGAACTCGTTCGCTCTTGTTACAAAAGAGCTCTGTGTAACGGCTGAGCACGGATCTTTTGCCAGCTCCTGAACGGAAACCCAGAGGTTATTCATGGACTGGGCGAATTCCGATCCGTTCATCTCCTGCAGCTGATCCTCGATCTCCTCAATGGCCTTCAGAGAAACATCATAAAAGGCACCTCTTCCGGTCTCTGTCCTATAGGAAAGATCCAGGAAGGTGCTTCTTACCTGCTTACAATTATTGTAGTTAACACCGGTTCCTATCTGCTTTAAAGCAATGGTGTTATATTTTCTTTCTATGGTCTGGTACGCCCTGGTTCCCTGGGAAACCTGCTGCCTCGTGTAGCCTGTGGTATCAAGGTTCGCCATGTTGTGGGCGGTGGTATTCAGAGCGTTCTGGGAAACAGTAAGTCCTGAAGCTCCCACATATAAGTTAGCCATGAGTGCCATGTTGATGGTCCTCCTAATATATATGTGCGTGATAGGGATTGAGTCGCTGTGCTACCGCAATCCCACGTACATTCGGAATCCGCACTGCGTGCTACTTCCTCATGTACGTTATCTCGCTTCACGAATCAAACATTTTGCACAAGTGCAAATGTTTGTTCGCTCGCTCAATTTATCGCGCAAAAAAGACACTACCGCGATTTTACGGTATTCACCCGGGTGGATTATCTACATGCATCCGTACCACTTTGGAAGTGGTACGTTACTGCTTTGCATCAAACCCGCCCGATGTGTAACCTAAACATTCGCCTGTAGTGCCTGCAGCTCTTGAGTAATTTGCCGTCTGTGGAGCCATTTTAGCCGCCTGGATGATGTTCATTTCGAACTGAACCATTTCTAAAGAACTTTCCAGTAACTGCTGGTTCTGTCCGTTTACACGTCTGACATTTTCCGCAACGCCAACGAGCCTATCGCGTTGGAATGCCAGTTTCTTCTGATCCACAGGTCTTTTGTCCAATATCTGGATCAGCTCGGTCAGTTTTAATGAATTAACATCCTTGTTAAGTACATTTGCAATATCCTTCATGGCTGTCTCGCGCTGTTTCTCCAGCCCCTGGATACTGCCGATTATGCACTGCTCCTCATCCGTGATTCCTGCAAGTGCCTCAAGATCACCTTTAATGATTATGGTTGTCTTGCGGCTCGATAATCCCAGTAATTTCTCATATAATGTGCATTCCCGGTCAAGTACTTCAACCAGATTCTCGACTAAACTAGCCACTGAGATCATCCTCCTGTATTAAATTGATGTAGTGCTTTAGAAAAGCTCGTCGTACTTTGCCAGTAACTTATCAGCAAAAGCCTCTCCACTCACATCATAAGTACCATTTTTAATAGCAGCTTTTAACGATGCAACCTTATCTTCCCTGATGTCGGGTGCATTGTTCACAGCCTGTTTGGCAACCTGGATATCTTTTCCGATCGAAGAGAATGATACTGTATCACGTACATCACCGGTCTTCTTAGCTGCCTGTGGTTTGCTTACTTTGCTGTTTGAGTAAATCTGCTGAACCTGACTGTATGCTTCTATTCGCATATCTTTTCCTCCTTCCCTGGAAGATTTTTGTTATCTACTACATTTATCGGTAGATGTCCTCATTACTTTAGCTTTTTCCGAAAAGTTTTCCCCAAAACCTCCGGGCCGTTAGTAATGATCTAAAAACCTTCAGGGTCATGTATTAAAATGTTATCAGTTGCGCTTGTATCCTTACAATTCCGGGCTTTTTCATCTTGCCCATTCGTTCCGTCGTTAAATATATCGACCCATTCAAAAAAAACTTTAGGGCATTTTTTATTTTTTTTTAAGATTCTCTGTTGTCTGAATATTTAGTCTTTTTGTTTAGATGTCATGAGTTAAAGGAGCTGTGTCGATATATATTCTGACAGCTACGGAAAGCATGGATCTTCATGGATGAGTAAATCTTCATCAAACGTGAAGGTTCATTTTTTGTGCCATGGACCTTCGCAGAAAGATAAGGAGGCACCATGAAAATTGCACAAAGTAACGTAAACCTGGTCTCCAACCGGACCTACTATGAGGAGAACACCGTGACCATCCAAAGCGGAGTGGTGACCCGGGGCTCCTTTATGGATAGTCTGCTAGACCAGGAAAAAAAGCTGGATTCCGCGGATATAACAGAGTCCGGCCGGGGTAATCTGCCCCTTGGCAGTGAAAACTACACATCCCTAAAGCCATCAAAGTCGGATTACCTCTCTTCCGTGGAATCGTCCCTTGAGGAACAGATTTCCAATCTTCGAACAACTCTTCTGGAGCGGATCCTGCGGCTATTGCAGCTCCTTGACACAGGCGGGAGTAAACGCGGCTATCAGGGGGCTCTGGAGAACACCGCAAATATGCTAAGCGGTGGCTCCTTCGTCCGAACCACCACAGTAACTGCTGTCCACATGGAGGAAGAATCCACCACCTTTAACGGCAGCGGAACAGCCGTCACCGAGGACGGCCGGGTTATCGACTTCGGAGTTCAGTTCTCAATGTCCAGACGCCTGTGCGAGTATGCCGGCATCAGCACCAGCTCTTCGATGAACCTCATCGATCCTTTGGTGATCAATGTGGACAGCGGCGTTACACACATCAGCGACCAGTCCTTCTACTTTGACCTGGACTGCGACGGCGTTGAAGAGAAGATTTCAAACCTGGGCGCCGGCAGCGGGTTCCTTGCCTATGATCGCAACGGCGACGGCAGGATCGGAGACGGCGCGGAGCTCTTCGGAACAAAGAGCGGAAACGGCTTCGAGGACCTTCGCGGATATGACAGCGACGGCAATGGCTGGATCGACGAAAGCGACGAGATCTACGACCATCTGCAGGTCTGGCTCCGGGGCGAAGACGGCACCGACACTCTGCTTAGCCTCAAAGAAGCCGACGTAGGCGCCATATATCTTGGCAGCGCCGAAACTCAGTTCAGTCACTTCGGCGGATTTGGCGGTGGATTTGGCGGCGTTAATGGCCTTGGCGGATTCGGCGGATCAGGTCTTGGCGACGAAGGTGCAGGGGCTGCTGACTTCAGAGTCACCGGCGTGACCCGCTCCTCCGGCATCTTCCTGAAGGAGAGCGGCGGCGTTGGCACCGTCCAGCAGGTGGACCTTGCAGCACTGTAAACCTAGGTGTCATTATCTCAACCATATGCTTATTTACACGATTTCCTAATTAAAAAACTCCCCACCATTCAAGCTTAATGTCATGAGTGGTGGGGAAAACTTCATCTGTTCAGTTCACTGACCGGCCCCGTAGCCTTGTGGTTTCTGATGATACCGTCAATCTCGCCAAGATCGCTGGCCGGAAGATCTCCAGGGATCGTGTTCTTCACACTGGAAGTTGCATTGCCGTATTCAAGAGCCTTCTCCACATCATTGTATTTAAGAAGGCCGTAGAGAACGCCGGAAACATAGGCATCTCCTGAGCCGATCCTGTCGATCACATCGATGTCTTTGTAGGGCTCCTCGGTAAAAAGCTTATCACTGGCGGCATCGTAGATGGTAGACGTAAAATTGTGCTTCCTGGGACTTATGACCTCTCGCTGGGTTGTGCAAACCACCTTGATGGGGTACTCGGTGGTGTAGCTCCTCATAATGTCCGCAAGAGTGCCCTCCTTCTGCATCATGCGCCTTGAAGTCTCCTCCGACACGAAGAGAACATCCACATAGGGCAGAATCTTCTTTATAGCTGCCCTGGCCTCTTCCTCACTCCAGAGGTTCGCCCTGTAGTTGCAGTCAAAAGAAACAGTGGCTCCCCCTTCCTTGAACCTTTTTATCATCTCGGTAGTCACTTCGCAGGTGTTCTTATTAAGAGCCAGCGTTATCCCGCTGGTGTGGAACATCCTCGTTGAAGTAAACATGCTCTGCGGCAGTTCATCCAGAGAGATCCTGGTGATCGATGAATTTTTTCTGTCATAGACGATGGAAGGCTTCCTTGGCGCCGCACCGTTTTCATAATAGTAAATGCCAAGCCTTGCATCATCGCTGTCATCGTAGATAAGGTAGTCGTCGGATACCCCTTCGAATCTGATCCTGTTCTTGATGAAAGTCCCGAGAGCGTTCCGGGGTATCCTCGAGATCACGCCGGTTCTAAGTCCTAAAAGCGCAACGCCCGAAGCAACATTAAACTCGGAGCCTCCGGCTCTTTTGTCAAAAACATCTCCTCTGGTCATGCGCTCGTAATTGGGCGGAGATAGCCTGAGCATGATCTCTCCAAAGGTCAGTAGATCGAATTTACCCTCACACATAGCAGATCCCCCTTTTTTGGTGAAAAAATACAGTGGCTTCCCTCGACATATTGTCGAAAGTTTCTTGTACTCTCATCTTATAATATAGGATATTCATGTGTAAGGGCTTACATTTGCCTTATTGTGGAATATCATGAACCTTTTGTGGATCCTCCCCTGTTTAATTTGCGCGTAATGTGAATTTTTAAATCGTCTATTTTGCCTTAAGATCGTTTATGAGGTTATTATTGTTCTTGGTGTATGCATAAGGTTCTTTTCTGTAGGAATCAATACACTCATCCAGTTTATCGGAAATCTTTTTATCTGTTTTGCTCTTCTTGAAAATCCCCAGATACTTTCTAATGAATTTCACCACCCTTCCCCCACGCCAACGGCCCCGAGGGCTGCTCTTCGCAGCCCCCGGGGCCGGGCTAAAAATGAGGTATGTGTGTGAGGAAATAAGCTTGATTTAATCAGCGGTTTTGGAAGCACGGACGGTTTTGCTCCATGCTCCGTAAACCGGAGTGCCTGTTGAGTCTTTTATAAACTTTCTGACTCTCACATAGCACTTGCTTCCGTTGAATGTAATGTTGCTTATGGAATTCGAATTATATGGTATTTTAGTAGTATTACTGCTGTTAAGGAACAGCATGTTCGTTGAGTACTGTACCTCATACCCAACGTTACTATTTTTCTCTTCATTAACATAAACTGACAGTTTGGTACCGTTTACTTCATTAAGTTGTGCAGTCACTTTGTCGGGCTTAGTGGGATTTACCTTCTCCCATATTGCATAAAGAGTAGTTGTTCCGTTATTCTTAGCTGAAGGAAGCCTTAGTTCTTTATGCTCCACGTCATTATTATCAGTGTACTGTAGGTTGTAATAAACGGTTCCGTCAGCGTCCACTACAGGTTTTTTACCGGCTTTATCAGCGGCAATGCACTTAAGTGTATAGCCAGATTTCCGCAAGTCGTCTATGTAATATGATACTTCTCTGCTAACATTACTGTAATAGCCAAATGAATTATAGGTGGTATAAGACTTACGGCCGTATATTGTGCCACCATTTGCATTCATGGAAATCTTATACTTATACATGCTAAGTTTCGCACTCAGCGTAATATTACTGATATTATTGGCATTAATCGAAGTAACAAAGCCCTTATTATTTACCGTTACAGCCTTTGCACTAATTAGATCGACTGCATTCTCATTTGCCAGCTGCCATCCTTCAAATGCATAGCCCGTAAGATTGAGCTTTCCGGGAGTAAGCTTCTTTCCGTAGCTCTGCTGCACACTGGTTCCCATAAGTCCCCATGTTCCATTGACAGTCATGGTTCCATCATCCAGTGAGGCCTTATTGGAGTAGGATACTGTGTTTGACTTAGGAGTCCA
>ODAI010240124.1_pt1 | contig 11911 bp, 10 predicted proteins | sample 1539321 | NCBI WGS metagenome assembly ODAI01 (sample SAMN02144231, study PRJEB22623) | gut metagenome | biome: sheep rumen | host: Ovis aries | place: New Zealand
ATGTTGTGCGTGTTCCTGCCTCTGACCATGGTCTCCGGAATGGCTGGTATCATGTTCAAGCAGCTTGGTTGGATCGTCTCGATCATCATGATCATCTCGACAACCGCCGCCTTGACCCTTGTCCCGATGCTTTGCTCCAGGATGCTTAAGGCAGGCCCGAAGAATGGTAAACTGCATAGGATGATTTTCGATCCCATCGAGAGTGGGCTTGACAAGCTTTCGGCTTGGTATTCCAGGATCATCGCTTGGGCTGTCACCCATAGGAAGACGGTGATCTTAGGTGCGTTAGCCATCTTCGTGGGCGTTCTGGCCCTTCTGGCTCCAGGCCTCAAGACAGAGTTCTTCCCGACGATGGACGGAGGACGTCTTTCCGTCTCGATTGAGCTGCCGGTCGGAACAGAACAAAGTGTCACTGGTGCCTTCGCCAAGCAGATCTGCGATCGTCTGGAGGAGGAAATCCCTGAGATTGAAGTGCTTCAGTACCGTTACGGCCAGGCCAGTTCGGACAACGTGATCGGAAGTATGCAGAACAATGGTTCCTATATCATCTCGATGAACGTCAACATCGGATCCATGGAGAACCGCAAGCGCTCCTCTTCTGAGATCGCGGACATCATCCGAAAAGATCTGAGGGAGTATCCCGAGGTGAAAAAAGCCACTGTCACGGAAGGCATGGGTGGAGTCGGAGGCGCGGCCTCGCTCCGTCTTGAAATCTATGGCTATGACTTTGACGAGACTGACAGGGTCGCCAAGGAAGTCCAGGCGAAGATGCTCGCTGATCCCGCTTTCACCCAGGTGATCCTCAGCCGTGATGACTACACTCCTGAGTATCAGGTCGACTTCGACCGCGAGAAACTTGCCTTGAACGGGCTCAACTCAACCACCGCCGCTGCCGCTTTCAGTGCGGCCATGAGCGGCTCCGTGAACTCCTTCTACCGGGAGGACGGAGATGAGTACAACATCCGTGTCATCTACGACAAGCGTTTCAGGACTAGTGTCGAGGATATCGAGAACATATTGATTTACACCCCTTTGGGTGGTGCTGTGAGGATCAAGGATCTGGGTACTGTCGTGGAGTCGAAAGTGCCTCCGACGATTGAGAGGAAGAACCGTGAGAGGTACATCTCGATCACCGGTATTGTCACCAGGGGATATGCCCTGAGTGACGGAGTCGCCGCGACGAACAGGATCCTGTCGCAGACTGAGATCCCGAACAACATCTCCACCGAGATAACCGGAGATTTCGAAGATCAGCAGAGTATGTTCAAGGATCTCATTATCCTCATGATCCTGATCATTATCCTGGTCTACATGGTCATGGCTTCCCAGTTCGAGTCATTCATGAGCCCGCTCGTCATCATGTTCTCGGTTCCGTTCGCCTTTATCGGTGTGATCCTTGGACTTAGGCTCACTGGGACCGCTCTTGGAGTCATGGCGATGATCGGTATCATTATCCTTTTGGGAATTGTCGTCAAGAACGGTATCGTGCTCATTGACTACACCATCCTCATGAGGGAGAGGGGAATGAACGTGATCGACGCCTCTGTCACCGCTGCCAGAAGCCGTCTGAGGCCTATCCTCATGACCACGCTCACCACCGTTCTCGGTATGCTACCTATGGCATTGGGAAGGGGCGAGGGCTCAGAGATGTGGCGTTCCCTTGGTATGACGGTTTGTTGGGGTCTGTCGTTCTCGACCCTGATCACGCTCGTCCTGATTCCGGCTGTGTACTGCGTGTTTGCCGCCCGCCAGGAGAAACGCAAAGCTCTCAAAGGACAGGAGAAGCTTCAGGTTTCCAAGTCTTGAACTAATTAATATTCAGAGATATGAAAGCGATATTCATAGCATATAACCAGGCCTACGGCGACGAGATCGTCGAGCTGCTTGACCTTCATGGACAGAGAGGATTCACCCAATGGATCGACATCGAGGGAAGGGGAGAGTACGAGGGTGAGCCACATTACGGCAACCATGCCTGGCCGACCCAGAACTACGCGATCCTGACCATTGTCCAGGATGATGCCAAGGCTTCCGACCTCATGGACGCTTTGGCCGCGAAGGACAAGGCTTATCAGGATCTTGGCCTCAGGGCTTTTTGCTGGACAGTAGATAAGATGGTCTGACGTATTTTGGTAAGACCCGGTTTTTTATTATATTTGTGTCTACTCGTTAATTTTGAATTATTATGGAAATCACAGCTACCAATGAGAATTTCGCGGGGATCCTCTCCGCCAATAATGTTGTCCTTGTTGACTTCTGGGCCACCTGGTGCGGTCCTTGCCGCATGCTCGGTCCCACTGTTGAGACTGTTGCCGGTGAATATGAAGGCCGTGTCGCCGTCGTCAAATGCAACGTCGATGACTGCGAGGACATCGCTGTCGAGTACGGAATCAGGAATATTCCTACACTGCTCTTCTTCAAGGGCGGTGAGCTTGTTGACAAACTCGTAGGCAATGTTCCCAAGGCTGAGATCACTGCCAAATTGGACGCTATCCTTTAGTTATTGTCGGTTATTAATCAGTATAGGCGATGAAAAAGATATTTATAGCTGTCGTGGCCGGAGTTTTCGCTTTCTGCGTTGGTTCCGCTGCCCAGAGTTACACTGATTCCCGCCTGGGAATCGTCGCTGGTTTCACTTCATCTTCATCCACTGTCAAGGATGTGGACACCAAGTCGATCTCATTGTATCATGCCGGACTTGCCTTTGAGATTCCCCTCGGCGGCGGATTCGCCATCCAGCCGGAAGCCATTTACCAGGTTAAAGGTATGAGTCTCAGCAATTGGGGTAATTCTACCAGTAAGGATGTCCGCAACTCTTTCGAGACTAAAGTCGGCTATTTGGAGGTCCCCGTCCAGATCCAGTGGGGTCCGGATCTCCTGGCTTTCCGTCCGTACGGATTCATCGAGCCATTCATCGGTTACCAGATTTCCGCCAGTGACAAGAGCCACAACAACACGATCAACGAGGAACTCCAGAGGATGGAGTACGGATTGAGCCTCGGCGCCGGTCTCGAGATTTGGAAACTTCAGGTCTCCGCCAAGTATTTCTGGAATTTCGGCTCTGTCTACAATAGCGATGTCGCCAAGACTGGTGAGACGATCGGCGGTGTCTTGGATGGAAACAATTTCAACGGAGTCGCCGTTTCCGTGGCCTTATTCTTCTAATGGATAGTTCTATGGCCAGGGAGCGCAAGATAGTTTTCTTCTGCTCGGCCAGCCGCGACATTGACGAGAAATTCAACCAAGCCGCTAGGGAAGCTGCCCGGGCGGCTTGCTCGCTTGGTTACACCATTGTCTCGGGCGGTACGGTCAAGGGCACAATGGGATGTCTGGCTGATGAGGTGGTACGTTGCGGAGGGTCTCATGTCGGGATCATTCCCCGTTTCATGGGCGGGGTTGTCTACCCGGACCTGACTCAGACCATCTGGACCTCCTCGATGGCGGAGCGCAAGGAATTGATGAGGGAAGGGACGTGTGCCGCTGTCGCTCTTCCTGGGGGAATCGGCACTCTGGATGAGCTGATAGAGACCTTGACCCTCGCCAAGCTGGATCTGTACGGCGGGAAGATATTCGCCTTGAACCTCGATGGTTTTTATGAGCCTCTTAAGGCCCTTCTGGACCATTATGTCTCGACTGGGATGCTTGACTTAAGGACAAGGAACATGATCTCTTTCCCTGAGACTGTCCATGAGCTTGAGGAAGCCCTTAAAGTGCTTGAATAACAATGCTTGACGAGATCCGAAAACTGCTTGGTAAGGATTGGACGGACACGCTGGATCTGATCCGCGCGACCCTCAAGAGTGACATCCGTCTGCTGGATGCCACGAATGAGTCAATCCTCTCGAGCGGAGGAAAACGCGTCAGGCCGATGTTGTCGCTGCTTGTGGCGAGAGCTTGCGGGAGCTTCGCCGGGAAGGCCCTCCCGGAGGACAGCATCCGTTTTGCCGCCTCGTCGGAGCTGCTTCACAATGCGACACTCCTTCATGATGATGTCGCTGACAGCAGTGCCCAGAGAAGGGGAGTCCCGACCGTGATGTCTATTCTTGGTGGGCCCGCTTCAGTGTTGATCGGCGATTATTGGCTTGTCAGGGCAATGGAGATCATTCTCGCGTCGGGGATGTACGGCCATAAAGTCATCAGGATATTCGCCAAAACCCTCAGTGACTTGGCAGAGGGTGAGATGCTCCAGCTTCAGAAGGCCTCCAGCTGCGACACCACCGACGAGGACTATTTCAGGATCATTTACAGCAAGACGGCATCTTTGTTTGAGGCAACCGGCGTGTCCGCGGCGATCTCCGTGGGAGCTTCGGAGGCGGTGGTTGAGGCGGTCAGGGAGTACTGTGTGAGCCTGGGAATCGCTTTCCAGATCAAAGATGACATCATGGATTATTCGGAAAGCCATTCGATCGGGAAACCTGTCGGGGCTGACCTGAAGGAGGGGAAGATCACTCTTCCGCTTTTGGAAGCCCTTGCCGCAGCTGGGAAGGCTGAGGATGAACGGGTCAGGGATCTTGTCAGGAATATTCCTTCCAGTCCTGACAACATAAAGGAAATCAGGGATTTCGTCTTAGAATGGGATGGCGTCGGGCGTGCCACTTCTCGTCTTGAAGACTATGTCAGGAAGGCCATTTCCGCCCTTGATTCTCTTCCTAATTCGGAAGAAAAAGATTATCTTGCGAAAATAGCGGTGTTCACCGCGAGCAGAGACAAATGACGCTGAAGGATGTCATAGGAAACAAAGAGGCCCTGTCGGCCCTTGAGGGCATGATCCGCGAGGGTCGTGTTCCCCATGCTATGATGTTCTATGAGAATGATGGGTGCGGGGCGATGGAGATCGCTTTGGCTTTCCTTGGGGAGCTGATGTCCAGCGAGCGCAAAGTCTGCGGACTGATCCATCCTGATGTCCATTATGTCTATCCTGTCGCGGCGGGCTCGAAGGTCAAGGAAAAGGTGGACAAACTCAGGGCTGATCTTTTCCTGGGCTACTGGAGAGACTTGATGAAGGCCAATCCTTATTCTTTGGAGTCAGAGGTCAATGATGCCTTCGGAGTAGAGGGGAAACAGACTGTGATCAATAACGCTGAGGCTAAGGAAGTGCTTGAGACTGTTTACCTTTCCCCGGTTGAAGGCGGTTGGAAGGCTGTGGTGGTCTACCTGCCTGAGAAAATGAATGCCACTGCGGCGAACCGTTTGCTAAAAGCGGTCGAGGAGCCTCCGGAGAAGACCGTTTTCATCATGATCACTCATGCTCCGGAAAAAGTCCTTCAGACAATATCCTCAAGATGCCAGGCCCTTCGGATCCATCCTGGGACGAAGGAGGAGGTAGCCCAGATCCTTGTCAGCCGTTTTGGAAAGGATCAGGGTGAAGCGGAGCTGGCCGCAGCCATGTCTGGAGGCAGTGTGGGCGCCGCACTTTTATATTTGTCAGGTGAAGAGGGGAGGAAGGAGTATGAGGAGATCTTTGTTGGATTGATGGAAGCCATTGAGTCAAAAGATCTTGTCACTGCTCTGACTTTTGGTGATGCCATGGCGGCACTGCCTTCTAGGGAAAAACAGAAAGCTTTTTGTAAATTCGCGTCGGACGTCCTTCGCAAGGTCTTCCTGGTCCAGCAAGGCCTTCCTGGGATAGCCGGATTGATGCCCGGGGAAGAAGAATGGGTCGCCAGGGTAGCCTCAAATGGGAAAAAGAGTTTCCCCAGACAGGCACTGTCCTGTCTTGACAGGGCCCGGCTCATGATCGACCGGAATGTCTCCCAGAAGATTGTCTTCAGCGATCTTGTCGGGAGGATGTACACTTTATATTGACGACTGGGATGGAGAATATAGACAACGAGAATGTGAAGTTTGATTGCAGCCGCGGCTGTGCAGTCACTAAGGACAGCGAGACCGGCGAATATGATTGCGGGTACCGCCTCGGGTGCTGCAAGCTTGAGTCTTACAACTGGCTCAAGGGTGTCACCCAGGAGCAGTTCAAGGATCTTTTCGAGGTCCGTTTCAAGAACACCCGTAAAGGAATATATGTCAATGCGTCCGGGCAGGTGATCAGGACGGGCGACCTTGTCATTGTCGAGGCGGCTAATGGCCATGACCTCGGGATAGTCACCCTCGAGGGACCTGTTGTGGGACGTCAGATGAAGTGCAAGGGTGTCGACCCTGAGACCACTCCGCTCAAGAAGATATACCGCAGGGCCAAGCCATTCGACATCACCAAGTGGCAGGAAGCCATCGCCAGGGAGACTGAGACCATGATCCAGGCGCGCAGGATAGCCGCTGAGCTTGGGCTTGACATGAAGATCGGGGATGTGGAGTTCCAGGGAGATGGCACAAAAGCGATCTTCTACTACATTGCCGACGGCCGTGTGGATTTCCGCCAGTTGATCAAGGTCTATGCTGAGGAGTTCCGGATCAGGATCGAGATGAAGCAGATTGGAGCCCGTCAGGAGGCTGGCTTGATCGGTGGGCTTGGAGTCTGTGGAAGGGAGCTTTGCTGCGCCAACTACATCACCAATTTCCAGTCGATCTCGACTTCCGCCGCACGTGTGCAGGATCTCTCCCTCAATCCGCAGAAACTCGCCGGACAGTGCGGTAAACTCAAGTGCTGCCTCAATTACGAGGTCGCCAATTACATGGACGCCCAGTCCAGAATTCCGAAAGTCGTTGAGCCTCTGGAGTTTGAGGATGGACCGGTGTACCTGGTCAAGACCGACATACTCCAGGAGACGATGTATTTCTCCTACGAGAAGGGTTCTTTGTCCAATGTGTTCCCTCTCACCGCCGAGGAGGTTCGTGAGGTCATCATGATGAACAGGAACGGACAAAAACCGGAGTCCCTGAAGAATAATCCTGAGCCGATCGGTCCGCAGTTCATCTCTGCTGTCGGGGACGACAGCATCACAAGGTTCGACAAGCCTAAGAAGTCCAAAGGGAAGAACAGGGGTCGCTCAAGGGATAACCGCGGTGGTGGTGGCAAGGGCCATCGTCCCCGCAGGGAGCAGTCTTAAGGTGTCATGCGCGGCCATTTCCTCGCATTTGTCCTTGCGGTCGTGGCTGTGGGTTGTTCCCAGCCGCGGTCCCGTGAGTTCTTTCAGATGAGAGAGAACGCCGAGTACGGCGACACATATTCATTCAGCCTGGATCTCTGTGACTCTACCGTCACGTATTCAATGGATTTTTTCACAAAACTGGAGAGGGCTGCCTTCGAACGCTTCTCCTCTGAGGATATTGTCTTGGACCTCAGGTGGTTTTCCCCCTCTGACTCGATCATCACCGACACGGTCAGGGTGCTATCTTCTTTGCCTGCGGGAGGGGACTATTACACAAGAGACCTGATCACACCCTACGAGGGGGTGCAGGGGCTGACTCCCGGAGAGTGGAGACTTAAAGCGAAAGTTGTGAATTCCCCCGAGGCGGTCAGGGGTGTGGGTATTATATTACGAAGAGAAGATGGGACACGATAAACTTAGAAAATTCGCCGAGAATGAGACATTCTCATGCCTTCTTCAGCCGGATGCCTCGAAGGTGCTCGACAAAAGCGGAGACCCTTCAGAAGGGCTGAGGCTGCATGACCATCCTGTCAAGGGCCATTGGAACGAGGTGATGTTCAAGGCTGATCAACCGATTGTCCTTGAACTCGGGTGCGGTAAGGGCGAGTACACGATCGACCTTTCGAAGCGGATTCCGCAGAGGAACTACATCGGGGTCGACATCAAGGGTGCCAGGCTTTGGAGGGGTGCCAAGACAGCGACCGAGGAAGGCCTTGTTAATGTCGCTTTCCTCCGGACAAGAATTGAGTTTATCGAGGCGTTTTTCGGTCCAGGGGAGGTCAGTGAGATCTGGCTGACGTTCTCGGACCCGCAACTCAAAAGTGAGAACAGCCGTTTGACGAGTCCTCTTTTCCTGGAACGTTACCGTAAGTTCCTTAAGCCGGGAGGCATTATCCATCTCAAGACAGACAGCCGTTTTCTTCACGAATATTCAAAGGCCGTTGCCCTCGAGAATGACCTCACCATCCTCGATTCCACTACTGACCTTTATGGGAACACCTCCACTGCCGGGAGGTCATCGGCGTTGTATGAGGTTCAGACGTTCTACGAGAGGATGTTCCTGTCGCAGGGGTACAAGATAACGTACCTTTCGTTCACGATCGACCATGAAGGACCCTACAGGCATCCTTCGGACTTCGATTCGGATTATTGGCGCTCAATTGAGGGGCCGAGAAAGTTCGTTCACTCTCCTGTTTCTACCCAGAGGTAGATCCGGTCGCCACGGCGCAGCTTGCGGTCGCCTTTCCAATCGTCCGGGAATGACACCGGAATTGAACAGAGATCTCCTTTGACAGCCTCCGGGACTTGTTTCAGGTCGACACGTATCTCGTCTATCTTGCCCTCGTACACCCCCGTGGACTGTCCTATGGCAAGGAACTCATCCCCAATCTTGATGGAATATGACTCGATCTGGATCTCCGCCACACTGAGACGGTCATACCAGTTGATGACTTTCCCGACGTAGGTTTTGCGCCGGGTCGCATGGCTTCCGTAGATCTCGCTCCATTGGGCCATCTTCCCTCCTTGGTACCAGCCATCCCAGAATCCCCTGTTGAACACCTCTGACAATTGTTCTTTCAAGCTGGCGGCAAGTTCGGGAGTGAAGGTCCCGCCGCAAATCGCGTCAGCGGCTTCCCGGTAGCATTTGACCGCTCTTTTCACATATTCGGCGGACCTTGCCCTACCCTCGATCTTGAATACCTTTATTCCGGCGTCTATCATCTTGTCGAGGTATTCGATCGTGCAAAGATCCTTTGGGGAGAGGATGTAGCGGTTGTCTATCTCAAGCTTCTCTCCAGTCTCAATGTCAGTCAGCTTGTAGCTTCTCCTGCAGATCTGGTAGCAGTCGCCCCTGTTGGCTGAGTGGCCACAATTGTGGAGGCTCAGGTAGCACTTCCCTGAGATAGCCATACAAAGCGCCCCATGGGCGAACATCTCAAGGCGGAGAGGCTGCCCTGACGGACCTGTTATCTTTTCAGCCTCAATGGCTTCCGAAATCTTTTTCACTTGCCCAAGGTTGAGCTCCCTGGCAAGGACCACAACGTCGGCGAATCCGGCCCAGAACCTCAGGGCTTCTATGTTGGAAACATTGAGCTGGGTCGAGGCATGGACTTCAAGCCCGACTTTGCGGCAATATGAGATCACCGCCATGTCCGAGGCGATGATGGCGTCTACCCCTGCCTCCTTGGCGGCGTCGAGAGCTTCCCTCATCGCTTCAAGATCCTCGTTGTAGAGGACGATGTTGAGGGTCATGTAGGTCTTGACTCCCGCTTCCCGGCAGATGCTAGTGATCTTTGGGAGGTCTTCCGGAGAGAAGTTATTGGCGGAGTGAGACCGCATGTTGAGTCTCCCCACGCCGAAATAGACTGAGTCAGCCCCGCCTTGGATCGCTGCCGCAAGACATTCGAAGTTGCCTGCGGGCGCCATTATCTCAATATCCTTTCTGTCCATTGATTTGTGATTGTCCGCCGCGAAGATACTCATTTTCGGATATTTTGGCTATATTGCGGTTTAATGGCGGAATAAGGCCGCCGTAGTTTTTGTTATGCGTATTTTAATAAGTATTGAATATTTCACCGTTCCCGGAGAGTCGCTTTACTTGGTGTCTCCGGACAGCAAGCAGACTCCCATGAACTACATCCATGATGGAATCTGGAAGGTGGATTTCAGTGTCCCGGCATCCTGGAAGACAGTGGATTATGGTTTCGCCCTGATGAAGGACGGTAAGATCATCCGGAAGGAGTGGGCAGGTCACACTTTGAATATTCCTTCATCAAAGAAGATCTCCTGTGTCGAGGTCCGGGAGCGCTGGAACGACAGGCCCTCGGACGCGCCTTTCTGGACGAAGGCTTTCACTGACGTGATTTTCGGAGGGAAGACCGCCCCGAAGAGGCGTGCCTTGGGGAACCTCGCTCTTCTGGTGGCTTGCCCCCATGTGCGGCGAGGGGAGACTCTTGCGGTGACTGGGAGCGGGACATTGTTTGGCGACTGGACGAAGTTCGTGCCTCTGCACAGGTCCGGAGCCCAAGGGACGCTTTGGAGTGGCTATCTTGATCCTTCGGAACCTTTTGAATATAAGTTTGTTATTATAGACGACGCTTCTGGCCGGCCAAAGTATTGGGAGGCTGGAGAGAACAGGAGGTTCTACTTTGGAACCGGTGAAGGAACCCTTCAGGTTATAAGGGAAAGGGAGCCTGTTTTTGAGCGTGCTCCATGGAGAGGAGCCGGTGTCGCGATTCCTGTGTTCTCGCTTAAGTCGGAAGACAGTTTCGGTGTCGGAGAGTTCAAAGACCTTAAAAAGCTTGTCGATTGGGCGGCCCAGACCGGGCAGAGTGTCATCCAGATCCTTCCAATCAATGACACGACAATGACCCGTACCTGGACGGACTCCTATCCCTACAACGCGAATTCCACTTTCGCTCTCCATCCGCAGTTCATCTCCCTGCCGGAAGCTGGCGTCAAGGTTAATAAAGCATACAAGGCACTCCAACAGGAGCTCAATTCTCTTCCTCAGATAGATTACGAGCGAGTGAACAACGAGAAGACCCGGCTGCTGGTGGAAGCTTTTGAGAAAGTTGGTCCGGAAGTGCTTCAAAGCGAGGAATATAAATCTTTCTTCTCGGCTAATGAACATTGGCTCGTCCCTTATGCGGCCTTCTGTGTGCTGAGGGATATTAACTGTACTCCCGAATTCGGTAAGTGGACTGAACTGAGTGTGTATTCAAGGAGCGGTGTCGAGGCTTTCCGTAAGGTCAATGGCGAGAAGATGGATTTCTACTGCTGGGAGCAGTTCTGTCTTGACCGTCAGCTCAAGGATGCTGTGGAATACGCTCATTCAAAGGGAATTGCGATCAAGGGCGACCTCCCGATCGGCATCAGCCGGGACAGCGTCGACGCTTGGCAGTACCCCGAATTGTTCAACCTTGACTCACAGGCTGGAGCTCCGCCGGATGCTTTTTCTGAGGATGGCCAGAACTGGGGTTTCCCGACGTACAACTGGGAGGAAATGGCCAAGGATGGCTATGGCTGGTGGAAGGCCCGCCTAAAGAAGATGAGTGAATACTTCGATGCATTCAGGATTGACCATATCCTCGGATTTTTCCGGATCTGGGAGATTCCGCTGGGCATCAAGTCTGGCCTCTTGGGGCACTTCAATCCGGCTTTGCCATATTCCTCAGATGAGCTTCGTGGAAGAGGATTTGATCCCGAGTCGGAACTTTTCGTTCCTGATCCGCATCGTCCCGGGTGGTATCACCCTAGAATCTCATCCCAGAAGACCGCTTCTTTTGAGGCTCTTGAAGGCTGGAAGAAAGACGCCTACAATGAGCTCTATAACGATTTCTTCTATCGTCGTCACAATTCATTCTGGAAAGAGACGGCGATGCGGAAGCTTCCCGCTTTGCTGGATTCGACCGGGATGCTCGCTTGCGGTGAGGATCTTGGAATGATTCCGGCTTGTGTGCCGGAGGTGATGGATGAGCTCAAGATCTTGTCGCTTGAGGTGCAGAGGATGCCGAAGTCGCCGGAGGATGCTTTCGGAGAACCGTCAAGGTACCCGTATCTTTCAGTGTGCACGACTGGGTCGCATGACACTTCGTCGCTTCGGGCTTGGTGGGAAGAGGACAGAGAGTTGACTTCCAAATATTTCCATCAGATGCTTCATTGCGAGGGGAATGCTCCCGCTGTCTGCGAGCCGTGGATCTGCGAGCTTATTCTCAAGCAGCACTTGGAGTCGCCTTCGATGTTCTGTATCTTGCCGCTCCAGGATTGGTTGTCGATTGACGGGACAGTCCGTTATCAGGGTGATCCGGCTGATGAGAGGATCAATGTGCCGGCTAATCCTCGTCACTACTGGCGCTGGAGGATGC
>ODAI010709652.1_pt1 | contig 11911 bp, 10 predicted proteins | sample 1539321 | NCBI WGS metagenome assembly ODAI01 (sample SAMN02144231, study PRJEB22623) | gut metagenome | biome: sheep rumen | host: Ovis aries | place: New Zealand
CTTGGCGTCATCTTCGCTGGCGAGGGACACGATGGTGCCCGACGCGTGGCGGATATCCGTGACGTTCACGTTGATCAGGCGAAGGCCAATCTTGCGAAGTTCCGCTTCTACGTTGGTGGACACGTTGGCGAGGAATTTATCGCGGTCTGCGTTGATTTCCTCGATGTCCATGGTGGCAATCACCAGACGGAGCTGACCGAAGAGGATATCCGTGGCGATATTCTGGATGCTGTCTACGCTCAGGCCCAGCAGGCGCTCGGCGGCGTTGGTCATGCTTTCCGGCTCGGTGGAGATACCCACGGTAAAGCGGCAGGGAACGTCTACGCGGATGTTCTGCTTGGAGAGGGCGTTGGTCAGGTTGCACTCGATGGAGATGGGCTTGAGGTCCAGGAAGGCGTAATCCTGGAACACGGGCCAGATGAAGGCGGCGCCACCGTGGATACAGCGGGCGGATGATATGGAACCGCCGGCATTCTTGCCGGTCTTACCGTAGATGACCAGGATCTTGTCCGAAGGGCATCGGCGGTAACGTCTGAGGATGGCGGCCAGGGTCACGAAGAGGACCGCCACGATGATGAGGATGAGATAGATCTTTTCCATATGGGATTATCAGATTATATAGGAATTCGGTTCTTCGACCAGGAGGGTATTGGCGTCGATGGCTTCGATCACCTTGATGGGGGTACCGGTCTTGATGGTGTCCCCGTCGGTGACGGCGTTGTATTCGCGGACGGCGCCCTGGATGGTGATCTGCACCTTTCCTTCTCCGGCACGCTCTCCCGGGATGGTCAGGTAGCACTTGCCCTGGCAGCCGACGGCCGCTTTGTACACGTCGATGTTTCCGCTCTGCTGCATGGTGCTCAGCCACTTGAACAGGTACATCACGGCGACGACAAGGGCGACGCCCACGAGAACGGCGAGAATGACCAGCAGGGCGGTGGATTTGACCTGGCCCTGCAGGAGAATGGCGGTCCAGCCGAAGCCCAGGAAGAAATTCACGAAGTTCCGGAAGGTGTACAGGTTGGATCCGCCTTCGATGTTGGAAAGGTCGCCTCCGTCCAGCGAGGTGTCCACGTCCACGTCGAAATCGGTATCCGTGTCCGCACCGAGGAAGGTCATGATGGTCTGGATGATGAAGATAAGCGAGGCGGTCAGGGTTACGCCCCAAAGGAGTCTCATAACCGGGCTGAGTTCAGCCCACCAGGTTGCTAACATATCGGAAACAAAATTGGTTCTGCTGCAAATGTAGAAAAAATTTATCGAAAAACAATAACTATTCATAAAAAATCAACAATAATTAGAGATCGTATGAAAAGGGTGCTATTTCGGCGGTTTTTTTCTATATTTGTAGTCTATGGAACAGGAAAGAAGCATCGACCGGCTGGCCCGCTACCTTATTGCCGCGGGAACCATCGCCATCCTGGCATGGTTGTGCAGGTATTTCAGCAATGTGCTTGTTTACATCATTGCCGCGTTTGTCGTATCCCTCATCGGACAACCGGTGATGCGGCTGTTCCGGATGGTGAAAGTCCGGGGAAAGTCTGCTCCGGATTGGCTGCTCGCCCTGCTGACCATCCTGGTGATCCTCGGAGTGCTTCTCCTGATCGTCACGCAGGTCATTCCGGTCGTTACCCGGATCGTCCGGGAGGCCTCGGTGCTGAATACCGGCTCGATGTCCGGAAATCCGCTCGAACGCGTCAATGACTGGATCGTCGGCCTGTTCCCGGCACTCGGACCGGATTTCGACATCATCAAGATCCTGATAGACAAGCTCAAGGAGGTGACGAACGTGTCCAACGTGACTGCGGTCATCAGTTCCGTGACATCCTTCGTCAGCAGTTTCGCCGTCGGCCTGTTCTCCATTGTCTTCATCTCCTTCTTCTTCGTGCGGGATGGGGAACTGTTCCGGAAGATCGTCTGCTCGCTGGTGCCGGACCGTCTCGAAGCGAAGGTAGGGAAGGCCCTGGGCGACATCGAAGGTCTCCTTTCCCGATACTTCGTGGGGCTGCTCATTGAAATGATGGGCGTGGCCCTGCTGGATTTCCTGGGGTTGTGGATCATTGCCCGGATTGGCTTCGCCAACGCGATCGGCATCGCCTTCATCGCCGGCATCCTGAACATCATCCCGTATGTGGGGCCGCTGATCGGCGAGGTGATCGGCGTCGTGCTGGCCGTTATCCTCAAGTACGGCACCGGCGTGGGACTGGGCGTGAACATCTGGGTGTTCGCGATCATCGTACTGGCAATCATGCTCGCTACGCAGTTCGTGGATAATTTTGTGTATCAACCGCTTATCTACTCTACGAGCATCAAGGCGAGTCCGCTGGAAATCTTCATCGTCATCCTGCTTGCCGGACACATCGGCGGTGTGGCCGGCATGCTGGTCGCCATTCCCGCCTATACGGTGGTGCGCGTCATCGCCAGCCGGTTCTTCCCGCATCTCAAACCGGTAAAAAGACTCATTCCGAACCTCGAGACTGAGATCCGGAATGATGATCGGCAGGGGAGAGCGGACTCTTAGAAACGGTCCATTACCTCGAAGATCCGGCAGCGGACTTCGTCAATGGTCCCGACGCCGTCGATTTCGTGGTAGCGTCCCGCTTCCTTGTAAAAGCCCACCAGGGGTTCCGTTTTCTCGTGATAGGTCCGGATCCGGTTCTCGACCACTTCCGGACGGGCGTCATCGGCGCGGCCTTCGATGGTGGCGCGGTGCGCGATGCGCTCGTGGATCATCTGGTCCGGGATCATGATGGAGACGACCGCCGTCACGGCTTCGCCGGTCTTGGCGAGCATCGCGTCCAGCGCTTCGGCCTGGGCGATGGTGCGGGGGAATCCGTCCAGCAGGAATCCTTCCACCCCTTCCGTGCCCTTGAACTTGGCCTCGATCATCCCTTCTACGACTTCGTCGGGAACGAGGGACCCGGCCTCGATGAGAGCCTTGGCCCGGAGACCGAGCTCCGTGCCGGCGGCGATCTCACTGCGGAGCAGTTCACCGGTGGAGAGGTGGCAGAGGTTGTACTTCTGGACCATAGCGCTGGCCTGGGTGCCTTTACCGGCGCCCGGAGGGCCGAAGAGGATGTAATACTTCATATCAGTTCTGGGATTCGTTGTCGAGTACGTAGATGTCCTTGTAGTTGCGGCCCAGGCCGTCGTAGTCGAGTCCGAAGCCGACGATGAAATCGTCCGGAATCTCCATGGCTACATAATCGAGGGCCAGGTCTTTCTTGTACATTTCAGGCTTGAGCAGCATTGTGCACACCTTGACTTTGGCGGCCTTCCGGGCCTGCAGGATGTCGACGAGCGTCTCGATGGTGCGGCCGGTGTCCACGATATCTTCAATGACGATGATCTCCTTGCCGGTGACGTCGCCGGTGAGTCCCATGTCCATCTTGACCTCGCCGGTGGAGGAAATCCCCTGGTAGGAGGTGAGTTTGATGGACATCAGGTCCACGTCGAAGTCCAGCCGTTTCATCAGTTCGGCCGTAAAGGGAATGGAACCGTTGAGGACGCAAAGCAGGACGGGAACCTTTCCGGTGCCGTGGTAGTCGGCATTGATCTTGTCCGCAACTTTGTCGATAGCCTCGATCAGGCGCTCGTTGGGAATGAAGCGCTTGAAAACCTTGTCATGAAGTTTGATTCTGTCTGTCATGTCCGGATGTTTTTACATACAAAAATAACAAGAAAAAGGCAAAAAATCATCGAAAACATTTATTTTGACCTGAAACAACACGCCGGGGAGAACAAATCCGTCCGGAACGCATTATTTTGGCGGCATGAAGATAGGATTTGTGCTAGGGATTCTGCTGGCGGCCGTCTTTCCGGCCGCGGCCCAGACGGAGGAAACGGTCCGTGCCGCCCTGTATCTGACAGGGGCGGACAGCGCCGAGCAGCTGGATGAAACACTGCTGGAGGAACTGGAGGGATACCGCCACCGTCCGCTTCCCGTCAACCGGGCCTCCCGTGCCCGGATGCTGGAGAGCGGGCTCCTTTCCGGATACCAGGTCGCGTCTTTGGAGGACTACCGTTCCGTGTCCGGGAACATATTGTCCTTTGCGGAACTGGAACTCGTGGACGGGTTTGGTAAGGAAGCTGTGGCTGTGCTCCGGCCTTTCCTGTCTCTGGAATCGGCCCGTGTTCCCGGTGAGGCGGTCCACGATTCACTCCGCTTCAAACAATCCGCCGTCTTCCGTGCGACCATGAAGGATGTCGGCGCCAAGTACCGTTTGACGGCAGGGCGTCTTGAAGGGGCCGGGGCCTGGAGAGGGAATACCGGTACCTTTTATGGACGGTGGAATACCCGTCGCGGCAAGGTGCTGCTAGGCGATTTCAACATCCGCTACGGCCAGGGGCTGGCTTTCTGGAGCGCGTTCCAACTGTCCGGCCTGTCCACCCCGGAGGCTTTCCTGAAAAGGGGCAACGGCATCACCCCTTCCTGGTCTTTTTCCGGAGCCGGGACCTGGCGCGGTCTGGCCTGGGATACCTCCACGGGCCCTTTCCAGTTCTCCGTTTTCGCCGCCCTGGACGGCAGGGCCGGTGTCCATGCCGGGTGGCTGGGAAGGAGCGGACAGGCCAGCCTGACCCTCGCCCGGGACCGCCTGTCCCTGGAAGGACGTTTCGGTATCCGGGGAACGGACCTGTTCGCGGAGGGAGCCTGGAGAGGCGGCTCTCCTTCCGGTTTGATGGGGGGAATCACACCCTTGGGGGAGTGCTGGAAAGCATCCTGGCAGGTCCGGGCCCTTCCGAGTGCCTATACCGGGAAAAAGAACGGAGAGTATGGCGCTGCCGTCGGGGGCCGGTTCCGTTCCGAAGACCGTACGTTCACGGCTTCGCTCACCCTGGACGGTTCCCTGATTCCCATCCCGCAGAAGGATCCGGGGCGGAAGCAATTGAAATCGACTTTCCTGACTTCGTGGACCCCGTCCGAACGCTGGAAACTGGAATCCCGCCTTGTTTTCCGGTACCGCAGCGGAGAAGATACACGGACGGACTTGAGAGTGGATGTAGCCCGCTTATGGCCCTCCTGGGCGGTCAAAGGGAGACTGAACGGTCTTCTGGACGGCCATCCCGGTGCATTGACCTATTGGGAAGGGGGATGGACGCCGCCGGCGGGCGCACTCTGGCTGCGCCTGACCCTGTTCTCTACGCCAGATTGGCAGGCGCGCATCTACTGTTATGAAAGGGATGCCCCCGGGAACTTTACGACCCCGGCCTATTATGGAACGGGTGTGTCGGCCTTTGCATACGGCGGTTGGAAATTCCGGATCCGGAAGACGCGGATCCGCCTCTATCTCAGGGCTTCCTGCCTGTTCAGAAAGGAAAAGCCCGGACAAGCCGGGCTCAAATTCCAGTTGGTGGCGGACCGCTAGCGTCTCTTGATCTTCAGGCGCTGGCCTTCCCGGATCCTGTCGCTCCGGAGGTTGTTCCAGGCCTTCAGGTTCTTGACCGTGGTGTGGTTCCTCGCCGCAATCTTGCCCAGGGTGTCCCCCCGTTTCACCTTGTAGTAGGTCCATTGTGCACCGGAAGCCTGGGTGCTCCTTCTGGCCGTCGAGGCCTGTGAGGCCGGACGGGCGGCGTACCTGCCGTCATCGACGGAGCCGGAGAACATTTCGGCGGCCTTGTGCTTGTAGATGGTGTCCTGGCGCTCCAGGAAAGCGCTGCTGTAGTTGTACGGGAGGCGGAGGACCTGCCCGCCCTGTGCACCGGGGACGATGTCCTTGTAGTACTGGGGGTTCAGGTCGCGGATGTCGTCGATGGGAATGCCCAGCACCTCACTGATCTGCCGGAAATGCAGGTTCTTGTTCACCATGAAGGTGTCGATGTGTTCGGGCATCTTCACCGCGGCCGGCTTCAGGCCATATTCTTTCGCATAGTTTACGGCGTACATCGCACCTACCATCGCAGGAACGTAACCGCGGGTTTCAGCGGGAAGGTACGGATAGATGGACCAGAAGTCCCTTCTTCCGGCCCGCTTGATGGCCTTGTTCACGTTGCCGGAGCCGCAGTTGTAGGACGAAATGGCCAGGCTCCAGTCGCCGAAGATGCGATAGGCGTCCCGCAGATAGCGGGCGGCTGCATCCACGGAGGCTTCCGGATCCATCCGCTCGTCGACGTAGGAATCGATCCGGAGTCCATAGTTGCGGGCGGTGGAATACATGAACTGCCACATGCCCGTCGCACCGGCGCGGGAGACCGCCACGGGATTCAGGGCCGACTCGATGATGGCCATGTACTTGAGCTCCAGGGGCAGGTCATACTTGCGGAAGGTCTCTTCGAAGATGGGCATGTAATACTGGGCCAGGCCGAGGATCTGTCCCATCTTGGAGGGCATCTTCTCGGCGTAGAGGACCATGTAGTTCTTCACCGTCTCATTGTAGGGAAGCTGGATGAAGGAATTCATCCGCTGCAGGCGCTCGATCATCACATTGTCCGGGACTTCGGACGAGAAATGGACGCTGTCCATGTTATAGGACGATCCCTGCTGGTTCTGGCGGGCACGGCGATGCAGGTACCACAGGCTCAGCAGGCTGTCGGTCATGTCGTCGGAGTAGTCCCGTGTATCCACCGCCCTTCTGTGGGTGGTGGTGCGCTGGGAGGAAGCCGTGCTTCCTTCCGAAGGCGTGTCGAAAAAGTCGTCTTCCTCGATGATGGCCGCCGCTTCGCTCTCGTCCTCTTCGTACAGCCGTTCCAGGGTAATGTTGAGACTGTCCCTCTCCTGGGCGTCCTTGCGGATCCAGTCCAGTTCGTTCTGCAGGGCTTCCAGCCGCTGGCGGAGCTGCAAGTTCTCGCGTTCCAGCTGTTTCCGGGATTTCCTGACGGGGACACCCGCTGCGGCCGGGAACGGGAGGGCGAGGAGGAGGGCCGCTAAAATCAGTATTGATCTCTTCATAAGCTTCTTCTTAAAATCTGAGTGTCAGTCCCATCCCCAGCGCGGGGGCCTGGGCGTATTCGAAAGGAAGGACCGCCGGTTCGAGACGGAGGGTGATGTCGTCGTCGATCTCGAAGTCCTGCATGTAAGCGAACACATTGGCATCCACGACCTGGACCACATAGAAAAGGGCCGTGGCCAGGATGGAATAGTCCCGGTAGCGACGGAAGATGTCCCTGTACAGAAGGGCGGTTTCCGCCGACACGGGAGGTTTCTCCACCGAGGGGTCGGTACTGGTGGCCTGGTCATAGATCCATTTGTATCGCTGGTAATTGCGCTTGTTGTTCGAGTAGAAGTAGATGCCGCCGGCGATGGCACCCCAGTAGATGGGAATCTTCCAGTATTCTCCGTTGTAGATCTGGCCCAGACCGGGCATCAGGATGGAATAGACGGTCGCCTTGCCGGGATCGGGGTGCAGGTCCGACTTGAAACAGGCGGTAGCGTCGATGAGGGATGCCCACCAGACGAGACCGGCCCCGACATAGGACCAGGTGCTGTACTGCTTGAACCGCTCGTCCCCGGTCGCCTTGTACTGGTTGTTGAAATGGATGCCCATGCCGATGCCGGCACCGATGCCGCCGTACACGACGGGCAGTTTCCAATACTGGCGGTTGTAGATCTGGCCGCCGCCGACGAAGACGGTGGAGCCCATGAACAGGTTCTGGACCTGTCCGGGCCGTTTATGGGCGAGACTGCCGAAGTACTGGCGGAAACTGAACAGCTTGGAGCTGTCGGTCTTCGCCTGTTTGGTGGTGTCGTCGTAATTCTGGGAGAAGGCATCCCGCTTGAACTGGTCGTCCCGTGCCTGGCCGTGTAGGACGGCAGGCAGCAGCAGGGCGGCGAGAAGGGGGATGATCCTGAGTTTCATGGCTGTTATCCGCGGTTGTTGTCGAGCGCCTGGAGGAAATGCTCCATCTGCTCGTCCGAATCGAACTTGATGGTGATGGTGCCCTTCCCGGAGGGGGAGCGGCGGAGGGAGATGTTGTCGCCGAAATAGCGTCCGACGTTCTCCAGCAGCCGGTAATACATGTCCGGCAGGTCCTGCGGTTCCTTTTCCTGGGGCTCGCCCTTCTCCAGGGCCTTGACTTTCTCCTCGAGCTGGCGGACGGAGAGACCGCGGCGGACGACCATGTCGCAGAGCGTTTCCTGGACCTTGGGGTCCTCCACGCCCAGGAGCACCTTGGCGTGGCCGACGCTCAGGAGTCCCACCTTCAGGTCATGCTGGACCTTGGCGGGAAGCTTGAGCAGCCGGAGCTGGTTCGCGACCGAGGCGCGCTTCTTGCCCACGCGGTCGGCCATCTGTTCCTGGGTGAGCCGGCATTCCTCCATCAGGCGCTGGTAGCTCATCGCCACCTCGATGGGATCCAGGTTCTCCCGCTGGATGTTCTCCACGATGGCCATTTCCAGCATGCCCTGGTCGTTGGCGTCACGGATATAGGCGGGAATCATGTCCATCCCGGCGAGGATGGAGGCCCTGTAGCGGCGTTCGCCGCTGATAATCTGATATTTGGAACCTTTCTTACGGACCGTGACGGGCTGGATGAGCCCGAAGGTCCGGATGGACTCGGCCAGTTCCTGGAGGGCTTCCTGGTCGAAGTTCATGCGGGGCTGGAACGGATTCGGCTCCATCCGGTCCACCGGGATCCGGAGGACGTCGGACGTGTCCTGCGGGTCGGCGCTTCCGACCACTTCCTTGTTGATGTAGCCGACCGGCTTGCGGATCTGGCTGAGGTCGGCGGCATCGTCTCCGAGCAGGGCGCCGAGGCCTTTTCCAAGGCCGTGCTTCACTTTCGCCATCAGATGTTTTCGTTTTTGGCCAGCACTTCCTCCGCCAGGTGGAGGTAGTTGGAAGTGCCGTTGTTGGTTACGTCGTACAGGACGATGGGCTTTCCGTGCGAAGGGGCTTCGCTGAGCCGGATCGACCGCTGGATGATGGTGTTGAACACCAGATCCTTGAAATGCTCCCGGAGTTCCATCACCACCTGGCTGTGCACTTTGGTACGCCCGTCGAACATCGTCACCACGAAGCCCTCGATCGTGAGGGAGGGATTGATGTTGTTCTGGACCAGGCGGATGGTCTGGATAAGTTTCGCAAGGCCTTCCAGGGCGAAGAATTCCGGCTGCACCGGGATCATCACGGAGTCGGCCGCCACGAGGCAGTTCACGGTGATGAAGCCGAGGGAAGGGGAGCAGTCGATGATGATGTAGTCATAGCGGTCCCGGATGGGGGCCAGGGCTTTCTTGAGGTAGGATTCCCGGTCCGGCCACTTGACCATTTCGATTTCGGCGCCCACCAGGTTGATGTGGGACGGGATCATGTGGAGTTTCTGGAGCTCGGTCTGGATCAGGGCGTCCTCCGCGGGAATGTCCCCCCGGATGACCTCATAGATGGTGCGCTTACGGTCGTCCTCCGGAGAGAAGTTCAGGCCGGACGTGGTGTTGGCCTGGGGATCCGCGTCGATGATGAGCACGTTCTTCTCGAGGACGGCCAGGGAGGCCGCCAGATTGATGGCCGTCGTGGTCTTGCCCACGCCGCCTTTCTGGTTCGCTATGGCGATGACTTTTCCCATATAAAATGATATAAGCTTACAAATGTACGAAATAATCCCTGCATCCGCAAGGATTGTTCCACAAAGTTCCACGCTCAGGCGGGGTCGACGTCGATGGCGAGATGGGCCGTGTATTTCCTTTCCTTTCCGAAGGCGGTGACGGCGTCGGCGAGGCGCCGTTTCAGCGCGGTCAAAGCCTTGTTCCGGGCGAAAGTGACGCGGATCTGGCGGATGGATTCTCCGGCGATCCGGTCCACGACCGGGGTGTAGGGCCCCACGACGGCGGGCGGGCTGTCGACGTCCACGAAGGCGGCGAGCAGGGCGGTACGAAGTTCCCTGGACAGGAAATCCAGCCGTTTTTCGTGGCTGTCTTTCAATTGGATATGGACGAGTCGGGTATAGGGCGGATATGCGAACAGTTTCCGTTCGGCCAGCAGGTTGACAGCGTCTTCCCCTTCCAGGCGGGCATAGACGGGATGGGCGGGTTCCCGGGTCTGGATGATAATCTTTCCGGGTGTTCCGCGCCGTCCGCACCGGCCCCTGAACTGTTCCAGCAGTTGGAAGGCGCGCTCGTCCGCACGGAAATCCTGCTGGCCAACGAGGCTGTCGGCCTGGATGACGGCGACGAGGCTGAGCCGTTCGAAGTCGAACCCTTTCGTGATGACCTGCGTACCTACGAGAATGTCGATCTCTCCCTTCCCGAAGTCCCGGATGATGCCGGCCTGCTCCGTGGCCGGAGTGTCGCTGTCCAGCCGCGCGATGCGGCGGTCGGGCAGAAGGGAACACAGTTCTTCTTCGATCCGCTGCGTGCCGGCTCCGAGCGGCTGGAGTTCTCCGTTGCAGGAAGGGCAGTGGCCGGAATAGGGCTCCGTGTGGCCGCAGTAGTGGCAGACCAGGCGGTCGGGATGCAGGTGCAGGCTGAGCGGTACATGGCAGTGCGGGCACCGGGGAATCCGTCCGCATTCCGTACACTGGACTGAGGGGGCGTATGAACGCCTGGCCCGGAGGACGAGGACCTGTCCTCCGGCTTCCGTCGTCGCGGTGATTTCGGCGAGGAGTTTCCGGGACAGGTGGCCGGTCATTCCCCGTTTCCGGCGCTCGGCGACCGTGTCGATGATTTGGATTCCGGCCTCCTCGCCGCTATGGAAGCGTTCCTTCAGGTCAATTTTCGCAAAACGCCCAGTTTCAGCATTGTAGAGCGATTCCAATGAAGGCGTTGCACTGCCCAGAAGGACATGTGCATCCTGGATGACCGCCAGCATGATGGCGGTTTCCCGGCCGTTGTACCGGGGTGCCGGAGCGTCCTGTTTGTAGGAGGTGTCGTGTTCCTCGTCTACGATGACGAGGCCCAGGTCTCGGTGGGGTAGGAAGAGGGCGGAGCGGGTCCCGAGAACGAGGTAAGGGCCGCCTTGGCGGACCCGGTCGGAAACGTCCGTCCGGCGGGCGGCCGTTTCACCGGAATGGAAGACCAGTATGTCCGGGAAGACGGCGGCGATCCGTTCCTCCAACTGCCGGGAAAGGGCGATTTCGGGAACGAGGTACAGGACGCTTCGCCCTTTCCGGAGCGTCTCCTGGGCGAACCGGAGATAAATCTCCGTTTTCCCGGAGCCGGTAACCCCATGCAAGAGGGCGGTCTTTCCGGCCTCGAAGGCTTTCCGGATCCCTTCCGCTGCCTTTTCCTGGGCGGAGGAAAGGGTGATCTCAGCTTCTGAAACCATCGTCTCGACCGTTTTTCCATCCAGTCTGGCCTGCACGGCTTCCGCCGCTTTGAGGTATTTCTCCCGGGTCTCGTCCTTGCGGGCTTTTCCGGCTTTTTCGCGGAGCTTTTCCAACTGGCTTTCCAAACGTTCCCGCATCCGGACTCCGGCTTCTTCCCGGTCCAGTTTCAGGGCCGGACAGGCGGCCTTGTACACTTCCCCGACCGAGCAGAGATAGTAGTCGGCGACGGCCCGCCAGAACCGGATTTCATCCGGAGAGATGTCCGGCAGCCCTTTCTCGACGCATAGGATGGGACGGATCCTTTCTGCGGATGTCTGCGGCGTGACGTCCATCCCGCCGACGACACCGATGTACTCCTTGTGGGCAAACTCCACGCGGACCCGGCTGCCCACCCGGACTTCCATTCCGTCGGGCAGCTGGTAGCAGGGTTCCCATTCCAGTTTGAGGGGGAGGATGACCGCTATGTACACCGTTATTTCCATCAGCGGTACAAAGTAACGAATTTTTATGGGACGGGCCGAAGAAAAATCGTATTTTTGTCCGGTAATCAGACTGGTCCCCTCAAATGAAGAAATTCTTGTTCTCACTGACCCTTGCGCTGGCCCTCACCGCCTGCTCGCATGAAGCCGCCCTGAAGGTGGGAAGCTACAACATCCGCTATGACAACAAGGGAGATGCCGACCGGGGCGATGCCTGGGCCGACCGTTGCCCGGTCGTC
>ODAI012568068.1_pt1 | contig 11911 bp, 10 predicted proteins | sample 1539321 | NCBI WGS metagenome assembly ODAI01 (sample SAMN02144231, study PRJEB22623) | gut metagenome | biome: sheep rumen | host: Ovis aries | place: New Zealand
ATCAACAAAATGTTGTCAAAACGGGGGCCTGGCCGTTATATCGTTTTGACCCACGTTTGATTGCAGATGGACATTATCCATTAACGATGGATTCAAATACGGATGAGGTTATGCCATTGGCAGATTTTGTAAAAACCGAAAGTCGTTTTGGTGCAGCACGCAGTGCAAATCCAAACTTTGATAAGTTGATTGAACGTGCTGTTTCTGATAATAAAAGGCCCGCGCACGGTGATCCTCCGCCGGTGGAACTCCTGGTCCTTCGCCATTTTCGGAGCCTTGGCGTACTTCGTGAGGGATCAGAGTCTGGCTTGGGGCTATTTCGCTGCCATCGTCTGCTATATCATCACCTTGGTGATGGCCGACTTGACTGCCGAGAAGTTCCAGGGCTACTACGACGATATGGACGGCATCTCTATTCCCCAGCCGTTCTGCCAGAGCTTTACGGCCTTTGCCATTGGCATTAACTGGCTGCTCGACAAGATCCCCGGCTTCTCAAAACTCGACATCGATGCCGAGGGACTGAAGCGGAAGTTCGGTGTGCTGGGTGAGCCTATCGTGCTCGGTGTAATCGTGGGAGCGCTGATCGGTGCCGTGGCCCAGCTCGACATCAAGAAGGTGCTCTTCCTGGGTGTGACGATGGGTGCCGTGATGGAACTGATTCCGAGAATCACGAAGCTCTTCATCGACGGTCTGAAGCCGATTGCCGAGAAGACGCAGGAGGTGGTACAGAAGAAGTGGGCTGGTAAGAAAGTGTATATCGGCATGTCGCCAGCCCTGGTGATTGGTCATCCGACGACCCTCGTGGCCTCACTGATCCTGATTCCGCTGGCCTTGTTGATGGCTGTGGCCCTGCCAGGCAATGAGTTCCTGCCGCTGGCTTCGCTCGCCGGTATGTTCTATGTGTTCGTGATGGTGCTGCCCTATACCAAGGGAAATGTGGTAAAGACCCTGATTGTGGGTATCATTACCGTTGGCATTGGCCTGTGGTTTGTGACCGACATGGCGCCCGCTTTTACGCAGGCAGCCCAGACGGTATATGCCCAGACGCAGGATCCGGCAGCCAAGATTCCCGAGGGATTCCAAGCTGGCGCGCTCGACTTCGCATCGAGCCTCTTCGGTTGGGTGATTTACAAGTGCGTGAACAGTCTGGCTTATGTGGGCGCTGGTGTGCTGACGCTCATCACCATTGGCATGGTGTTCTGGAACCGCAAGCGGATCGTTGCTGACGAAAAGCTGGCGAAATGAATAACAGGCACGGATTACGCGGATATAATTTAAACAGTATATAGCAATGAAAAAAACGATTCTGACTATTGTGGGGGCTGTGGCCCTCTCGCTTTCTGCCAATGCGCAGGAGGCCGACAGGTTTGTTGGTGCACAGCACGTGAAATTCCAGACAGCCTGTCATCCTGAAGACGTGAAGCACTATGACACAAAGTTGCTGCGTGAGCGCTTTGTGATGGAAAAGGTGATGGCGGCCGACTCGATCCTGCTGACTTATTCGCACTACGACCGCTTTATTTTCGGTGGAGCGATGCCCGTGAATACGACCCTGACACTGGAAAACTTCTGGGAACTGGGTCTCGACGTGGACAACACCATCAAGGAGAAGTATTTCATGTATAACCGTGAGCTCGGCGTGGTGAACTGCGGCGGAGGCGACGGCGTAGTGATCGTCGACGGCAAGGAGTACGCGCTCTCACCGAAGGAGGCACTCTACATCGGACGTGGCCATATTGGTAAGGACAACGACGTGAACAAGAAAGTGCAGTTCCGTTCGAAGGATGCCAAAAATCCTGCCAAGTTCTATCTGAACTCAGCTACGGCTCACCAGCACTATAAGACCCAGTGGATCACCCTCGACGGTCGTGGCGGCTCGTTGAAAGCTGCTGTCTGGGGTCCTGTGGGAACAGTAGAGGAGGCCAACAACCGTACCGTGTATAAGCTCATCGTGAACGATGTGCTGGAGGAAGGTCCCTGTCAGTTGCAGCTCGGACTGACCCAGTTGAATCCCGGTGCCGTATGGAATACGATGCCGCCTCACACACACGGTCGCCGTATCGAGGCTTACTACTATTTCAACCTGCCCGAGGGTCAGACCATCTCTCACGTGATGGGTCAGCCTCAGGAGAGCCGTAACGTATGGCTGCACAACGAGCAGGCCATCATGTCGCCCGAGTGGTCGATGCATGCCGCTGCTGGTACTTACTACTATACCTTCATCTGGGGTATGGCCGGTGAGAACCTCTACTATAACGACAAAGATAATATTCCCGTAATTGATATTAGGTAAATATGGCACCTGTACAAACTACAAAGATGTCCAACTTCCGCTGGGTCATCTGTGGATTGCTTTTCCTGGCAACCACTGTCAATTATATGGACCGTCAGGTCCTGTCGCTCACATGGAAAGACTTCATCGCGCCTGAATTCCATTGGACCGATGCCGACTACGGCACCATTACCGGCTTGTTCTCATTGTTCTATGCTATCGCCAACCTCTTCGCAGGTAAGTTCATCGACTGGATGGGTACGAAGAAGGGCTATCTGATTGCGATCTTCGTTTGGTCGACAGGTGCTGTGCTTCACGCAGGATGCGGTTGGGCAGCCATGACTATTGAGGGTTACGACTCTATTGAGGCGCTGCGCATGGTGCAGGCAGGAAGTGACGCCGCGGTGGCCATTGCTACTATCTCGGTTTGGCTGTTCCTCAGCTGCCGTCTGATACTGGCTGTCGGTGAGGCGGGCAACTTCCCTGCTGCCATCAAGGCAACAGCAGAGTATTTCCCCGCCAAGGACCGTGCTTTCTCTACCTCTATCTTCAATAGCGGTGCCTCTGTAGGTGCACTCGCAGCCCCTGCAACGATTCCCCTCTTAGCACGCGCCTGGGGTTGGGAGATGGCGTTTATCATCATCGGTGTGCTGGGTTATGTCTGGATGGGCCTGTGGGTATGGCTCTACGACAAACCTCGTAAGAACAAGCGCGTCAATCAGGCCGAGCTCAACTATATCGAGCAGGATGTCGACATCGCTACAGTGCAGGATCGTGACAACGTGAAAGAAGAGAAGGCCATCCCGTTCTTCAAGTGTTTTGGTTATAAGCAGACCTGGGCTTTCCTCGTTGGTAAGTTTATGACTGATGGTGTATGGTGGTTCTTCCTGTTCTGGGCACCAGCATATTTCAGTGATCAGTATGGCTATACTTCCGATTCAACCATGGGTATTATGCTCATCTTCACCCTCTATTTCATTGTGACGGTGCTCAGTATCGGTGGTGGCTATTTGCCCAAGTATTTCGTGGAGAAGCGAGGCATGAACCCTTATCTGGGTCGTATGCGCGCCATGTTGATCTTCGCCTGCTTCCCGGTATTGGGCTTGCTGGCACAGCCTATGGGGGCCTATAGCGCTTGGTGGCCCGCCATCTTGATCGGTCTGCTGGGAGCTGGTCATCAGGCTTGGAGTGCCAACCTGTTCTCTACCATCGGTGATATGTTCCCCAAGTCGACCATCGGTACGATCGTGGGGCTGGGTACTATGACTGGTGGTTTCGGTTCGATGGCCATCAACATGGGCTCAGGTAATTTCTTCACCTGGGCATCAGCTCAGGGCAGTGCCTTCACCTTCTTTGGTTTCGAGGGTAAGCCTGCTGCCTACATGGTGGTGTTCTGCATCTGTGCTGTGGCTTATCTCATCGGCTGGTGTATCATGAAGGCCCTCGTGCCTAAGTATAAGCCCATTGTAGTAGAGTAGTAGTTAAGAAGTTAAGTAGTTAAGAAGTTAAGTAGTTAAGGGGTTAAGTAGTTGGAGAGCGATGACTACTTAACTCCTTAACTATATTTGTGATTTCTGTTCGCTTGATAAGGAATTGCTTCCATTTTGTAGTTTTTTTGCTGTAAAAATACGAAGAAAAAGAGAAAAAGTAGTATCTTTGCACCCAAAATGTATTAAGATGATGGAAGAAGATATTCGTAAAGAGACTTTGAAACGCGTAGCGCATGAGTTAGCCATGGTTGGTCAGAAGCAGAATGCGCCCCTTACAGAGGAGCAGATTGCCACATTTTTGATAGAGAAACTGATGACCGTGATTCCTGAGGTGACAGAGGTAAGACCCCAGACACTGGAGTGCGATGTCGTCAGATTCCAGAATAATAAGGAAAAGTGGGTGGCTCTCGTCGGACTGCTCGACGGCTATCCCTATGAGATCTTTACTGGTCTTCAGGATGATGAGGAAGGTATTATCCTGCCAAAGAATGTCGTTCACGGCAAGATCATCAAGCAGGTGAATCCCGACGGCACGAAGCGTTATGACTTCCAGTTCGAGAACAAGCGTGGATACAAGACGACGGTTGAAGGCCTCTCGGAGAAGTTCAACCCAGAATATTGGAACTATGCCAAGCTCATCTCGGGAGTGCTTCGTTACCGCATGCCGTTGGAGCATGTAATCAAACTCGTCGGTTCGCTCTCACTGAAGGATGAGAGTATCAACACGTGGAAGGTGGGTGTGGAGCGCGCCTTGAAGAAGTATCTGCCAGGTGTGCATGACGAGGATTTAGCAGAAGACTAACACCATCATTTGCCGATGAAGTTTGACCAGGGCTATATATCGTTACACGGTATGCGTTTTCACGCATTTCATGGGGTGCTCCCTCAGGAGCGCGTCGTGGGCGGTGACTACGAGGTAGACCTGCGTGTGGGTTACCCACTGGTGAAGGCCCTCTCTTCCGACAATGTGGCTGATACGCTCAATTACGCCTCGCTCTATGCCCTCGTTGAGCGCGAGATGCAGCAGCCCTCCTCGCTGTTGGAGCACGTCTCGGGGCGAATTGCCGAGGCTGTCTGTAAAGCGTTTCCAAAGACTCTCTCCATCGACCTCACACTGACTAAACTGAATCCTCCCTTGGAAGCCGATTGCGACGGTGCCAGTGTGGAGATTCATTTCATAAACGATAATAATAACTGATGTCTAAGAAGATTATAGTATTCCTGATAACGATTATTTGCTTTGCCATGTCTGCCGACGGTGCGAACAAGAAGTTCACGCTGGTCATAGACCCCGGTCACGGCGGAAGTGACGCAGGTGCTTTAGGAGCGATCTCCAAGGAGAAGAACCTGACACTGAAGTTCGCCCTCGCTTTCGGAAAGATGGTTGAGCGTAATTGTCCTGACGTGAAAGTCATCTACACTCGAAAGACCGACCGATTCGTAGAGCTGTATCGCAGGGCAGAGATAGCCAACAACAACAAGGCCGACCTCTTTATCTCCGTCCATATCAACGCTGTGCCCAGAGGCCGTGTCGCCCGTGGTTTCCAGACTTATACCCTCGGTACCAGCAAGCGCACGGGCAAGCGTAACGGTGTAGAGCAGAATCTCGAAGTGGCCAAACGTGAGAATGCCGTCATCCTGCTCGAGAAAGACTATAAGCAGACCTATCAGGGCTACGACCCCAATTCGCCTGAGAGCAATATCATGTTCGAGTTTGTACAGGACAAGAATATGGAGAACAGTGTGGAACTGGCCAAATACATGCAGCGCTATGTGTGTCAGGCGACCGGCCGTAAGGATATGGGTGCCCAGCAGGATAACCTGGCCGTGCTGCGACTCTCGTCAATGCCGGGCTGTCTGATAGAGTTAGGCTTCATCTCCACACGCGACGAAGAGAACTACATGAACTCGAAGGCTGCTGAAGGCCAATATGCTCGTGGCATCTTTAATGCCTTCCTGGCTTATTACAAGAAGCATGGCGGCAATAAGATCACCATCCCTTATCAGCCCGAGCCTGAGAACAAAGAGGTGCGTATTCCCAGCCTGATTCCTCAGGATCAGGTGAAGGTAAGACCCTCTAAGAAGACGAAGGTGAAGGAGCCCGAACCGCAACCCGTGGAAGAGGAGCTTGTCGTTGTGCCAGTTATGACACCCCAGCAGGAGCCTGTTGTTGAGACGGCACCTGAACCGCAGCCGGAATCCGAGCAGCCTGTTGTTACGGAAGAGCAGCTCGTGGTGGCTCCTGTAGCCCCTCAGCCTGCAGCCGTCCCCGCTCCTCAGCAGCCTGCAGCCGCACCCGCTCCCCAACTCCCAGTTCAGGAGTCGCAGCCTGTTGCAGTAGAAAAGCCTCTGGTGTCAGAGCCAGTGTTCAAGGTGCAGGTGTTGGTCAGCTCTTCGCGCCTCAAGCCTGGCGATTCCCGTTTCAAGGGTCTTAAAGGGGTTGACAGCTATCAAGAAGGTAATGTCATTAAGTATACAGTAGGTGCTTCGACCAACTATAATGAGATCTATCGTCTGCGTCGTAGTATCACTGATAAGTTCCCCGAGGCTTTCATTATTGCCTTCAAGGACGGTCAGCGTGTCGACGTGAACGAGGCCATCCGTGAATTTAAGAAGAATAAAGGTATCAAATAATTGTAGATATTATGAGGAAGTTTGCAAAAGAAATCCAGATTGCACTGGTAGCCATCATCGGAATCGTTGTACTTTATTTCGGTCTCCAGTTCCTGAAGGGGCTGACTCTGTTTTCATCGGATAGTCATTACTATGTGAAATTCGATAATATCAGTGGACTCTCAGCCTCAAGCCCCATCTATGCCAACGGTTATCGCATAGGTGTTGTAGAGCGTATTATCTACGATTACGAACATAATGGCGACATCGTGGCCGAACTGGGCATCGATAACAAACTGCATATTCCAAAAGGCAGTTATGCCGAGATTGTCAGTGACTTGCTGGGTAACATCAAGCTTGAGGTGAAATTCGGTCCCGACTTCGATGATATCATGGAGCCTGGTGATACCATCAATGGCGATCTGCAGACTGGTGCTCTGGGACAGGTAGAGAAACTCATTCCTCATATAGAGAAAGCCTTACCGAAGCTCGACTCTATTCTTTATAATGTCAATGCCTTGTTGGCTGATCCTTCGCTCAAAAATTCGCTTGACAATATCGAAAAGATGACGTCAGACTTTACAAAGGTGTCGCGCGATCTGACGATGATCTCTTCATCACTGAATCATCAACTGCCCCACATGCTTGCTACAGCTAATGGCGTGCTCAACAATGCCGATACACTTACGCATAACCTCAACGCACTTGACCTCGCAGCAACTATGGCCAAGGTTAATGCTACACTGGATAATGTCCATACGCTTACCAACAAATTGAATAGCAAAGAAGGTACTATTGGTAAGTTCCTCAACGACCCGGGCATCTATGACAATCTGTACTCAACAACTGCCCATATTGACTCACTGGTCATCGATCTGAAGGCCAACCCATGGCGTTATGTTCACTTCTCGCTATTTGGCAAGAAACGTAAGTAATTTAAAAATTGTCTAAATAGGCAAGGCGGGGCGAGCGTCAGATTGTTTCATTCGGTTTCCCCTCAGTTATAGGGCATAACAGTTAAATTTTTTGTATGACACAATAGCTTTGTTGTGGTTAAGTGCTTGATTGTCATGTGATTGACGTTTTGCAAACGGCCATTTTGGCGTAATTGTACGTGAAACACCCTAAATGCCCATAGCATAGTGAGTTATGAAAGATTGTACACACAACGGATGTTTTTCGGTATTTGGAAGTTTGAAAAAAAAGTGCGACCTTTGCACCATAAATTAAAATCGACAAGCCTAAGTCTTGTAACACAAAGAATAAAAGAATAACGATATCGCCGAATGAGTAATAGTCATCAGGCGCTTTGGGACGACTGCCTTCGTCTGATCAAGGCAAACGTGTCAGAGCAGCAGTTCAAAACGTGGTTTGCACCACTCGTCTTCGAGTCCTACTCCGAGGCCGAGAAAGTCCTTTTGGTGCAAGTTCCAAGTCCATACATCTATGAGTACTTGGAGCAGTACTACGTCGTACTATTAAGTAAGGTAATCATGCGCGTGTTCGGCCCTAACGTTACACTTCGTTACAGGATTCTTACCGACAAGACTAATAATACCACGACTGATATCGAGAGTGAAGGTCCTGGTGCTAATGTGGAGGCACCTGCAGCTACCAATCGTGGCAATCTGTCGCCATCTACCCTTGATGCCGCTATGCCACAGCAGTTGAATCCTCAGCTTGATCCGAAGAAGACCTTCCAGACGTTTATCGAGGGCGACAGCAATAAGTTGCCACGTACTGTGGGCCTCTCTATTTCGGAACATCCGGGCAAGTCGACTTTTAACCCGTTCTTCGTCTATGGCCCTTCGGGTTGTGGTAAGACTCATCTTATCAATGCCATCGGCCTGCGCTGTAAGGAAACTTATCCGCAGAAGCGTGTGCTCTACGTTTCGGCACGTTTGTTCCAAGTACAGTTCACAGATGCCAGTCGTCAGAACACGGTTAACGACTTCATCAATTTCTATCAGACTATCGACGTGCTGATAGTCGATGATGTACAGGAGTGGGCTACTGCCGAGAAGACTGTTGCCACATTCTTCCACATCTTCGATCATCTGTTCCGTCTGGGTAAGCAGATTATCCTGGCAAGTGATCGCCCGCCTGTAGACCTCAAGTGGCTTCAGGACCGTATGCTGACTCGTTTCTCATGTGGTCTGATTGCCGAGCTTGAGAAGCCCAACACCCAGTTGTGCATCGATATCCTCAATGCCAAGTGTCGTCGTGACGGTCTGAAGATTCCTGCCGATGTCATCCAGTTCATTGCCGACACTGCTAACGGTAGTGTGCGCGATCTTGAAGGTGTGGTCAACTCCCTGATGGCTTATTCGATTGTTTATAACACGAATATCGATATGAAGCTGGCCGAGCGCGTCATCAAACGTGCCGTGAAAGTTGACAACCACCCACTTACCATCGACGATATTCTCGAGAAGGTTTGCCATCACTATGGCATCAGTCAGCAGAACGTGTTCAGCAAGAGCCGCAAGCGCAGTTACGTTCAGGTGCGCCAAGTGTCGATGTATCTGGCTTCAAAGTACACACGCATGCCAGCAGGTCGTATCGGGCAGCTCATCGGTAATCGCGATCACTCTACTGTCATCCACTCTTGCAATATTATAGAGCAGCGACTGAAGGTTGATCAGGCTTTCCAGGCTGAAATAGTGAGCATAGAAAATTCCTTCAAGTTGAAGAAATGAATAATCCCCGCCAATTGGCGAGGATTATTTGTTATAATGTGATACTTGCTCCGAGGATGATCCATCGCCCAGGCTGTTCCACCAGACCATAGTCGCGATAGCGCTTATCAGTCAGGTTGTTAGCCTCGGCATACACCTTCCATTTGTCTTGTTGCCAGGTCAGGCGGGCGTCGAGTAGGGCGTAGGGCTCGTAGTCGTGCGCAGTGCCGTCGAAGTCAGTGTATTGACCCACACGGTCTTGCCATCTGAAGTTCAGCCCCAGCGTTAGGCTCTTGATCAGTGGCAGGTCAACTCGGGCCGTCAGCTTATGGCGCAGATACTCCAGTGCATACTGTGACACGATATACTCTTCCAGTTCTTTGTCCTGATGGATGTAGCCGTAGTTGATTTTCACCTGACAGGCTTTGATTGCGAAGTCAATGCCGGTCTCAACGCCAATACTGTTGATTTTTGTATGGTTCACACTTTGCCACTCGGCCTCTGATCCCTTGGATGTATCCATGATCCAGTCGATCATATTCCGTCCGTTGTGGTGCCAGATGGTGGCGTGGATGGTGAATGGTGAATAATGACAGGTGAAGCCAGCCTCAAGGGCCCGCATCTCTTCGGGCTTCAGATGAGGATCGGCCTGGTAGCCCTGAAGCTTATAGTACATCTCTGTAAACGACGGCATGCGCAGTGAGGTGTTATATGAAGCGTGAAGCGTCCAGTTGCTATTGGGTCTGTAGCTCAAGTCTATACCTGGGTATACTGTCATGTTCATATTGCTCCAAGTGTTCTTCACTGCCACGAATCCTGCAGAGAGCGTGAAGTTCCTGAGCAGCACATTGTGTTCCAAATAGGCGCTGATGTTCGTGCGGTTTACACCTAACTCGTAGTCGCGGTCAGTCCCACTGATATGGTGCTTCTGTGCCAGTGGCTCCCCTAAGTTACCACTGACGAGATCCTCATTCCTCAGTTCTGCACCGAAGGCAGTACGCATCTGGATATGTCCGCCATTATAGGGCGCACTGTCTGCCCTGAACCAGTCGAAATAGCTACTCAGGTTCACGCCGTAGACGTCAGTGCGGTTATAGTTGTATTTCATCAGCTCTGGCTGGCCTCGATAACCTTCATAGCGGTCTTTGTTCTGGTTCCAATAGACGGAAGGCATCAGTCTCAGTTTGCCGAAATGGGTCTCGGCCTGGATGGCTGAATAGAGCTTTGTGGTGTGCTCATACTGGTTGTCGGCCTGCCATTTAGGCGAAGCATAGGAGGTGCTTGATCCCCATCCTTTGTCTGCAATGCCAAGGTGCCAGTTGATGCGCACCTCCTGATCCTCATACTGGCCTTGATAGAAGGCTTTCGCTCCGCTGAAGTCTGTATTCAGGTCGCCTGATTTTGAACGAGAGTAGCCATCGCTCCGACTGTACCCTGCGCTTAGCTGGTTGTTCCAACCCTTCTGTTTCAGGTTGGCTCTTCCGCTCACTTTGGCGTAGCCGTAGGAGCCGCCTTCCAGACTTAGGGTCGTACTCGTCTTCGAAGCAGGTCTTGTCACGATATTGATAGCACCCACCAGCGATGACGAGCCGTAGATGCGACCGGCTGGTCCCTCAAGCACCTCAATGCGCACAATCTCGCTCAGGTCTATGGGCAAGTCCATCGCATTGTGGCCCGTCTGTGGGTCACAGATATTGATGCCGTTGAGCAACAGGATAATCTGTTCGGAGGTGCCGCCTCGGATTGAGATGTCTGTCTGAGCTCCGATGGGGCCTCGCTGGCGTACATCTACGCCAACGGCGTATTTCAGCAGATCGTTAACACTTTGTACGGGCGCCTGCGCAATATCTCGGCGATCCAGTACAGTTACCATTCTCGCAGCCTGACTCTTTGTCAGGGGCGCCCTCGAGCCTGTCACGCTGACTTCCTCGAGCATCATCTCGCGCGCTGTCGTCATCGTGGCAGAGTCGGTCACGACGGGGTTCGTCGCAACACTCTCGGCAGAGGCATAGGTCAATGTGGCAACTGAGAGCACACTGCATACCACCTCACGTCCCAGACAGGCAAAGAGCGAGTAGCCCTTGTTTCCGAAATGTCGGAACACCAGGACTTGGCGCTTCATGTTGAATGTCGGTTTGTACATTTTTTTTATTAAAAATCAGAAATCGGATGCAAAGGTACTAATTTTTTTGTATCTTTGCAACTGCAAAAGGAAAAAAGTGTGACCCTAACACTATTTCCGGATGTAGTCGACGAAGGCATAGGGGTACTTATGGCGCTCGTCGGTGGCGTGGTCTTCGCGTGATGTCTCCTGCCACTCTTTACGATACTCGGGGAAGAAAGTATCTGCTTCTGTCGGGGTGTCGTCAATCTCCGTGAGACATAGGCGGTCGGCAAGGGGGATTGCCTGGCGATAGACACTGGCACCGCCAATGATGTAGATGTCCTCGTCATGAGTGCAGTGTTGCAGAGCCTCTTCTAATGAGGGGTAGACATCGCAGCCAGGAAACTTTTCACTTTTCACTTCTCTCTTTTCATTTCCAAAGCTCTTGCTGAGGACGATATTCCTTCGATTGGGCAAGGCACCCTTTGGTAGTGATAGGAAGGTGTTGCGGCCCATGATGATCGTATGCCCTGTGGTGAGCGCCTTGAAGCGCTTCAGGTCATTAGGCAACCAATAGATCAGCTTGTTCTTATATCCGATGGCTCTGTCCTTCGCCACCGCTGCAATTATTGTTATCATTTTTTTTGTTTACAGTTTACGGTTTACAGTAGGAACTAAACACTCACTTCCGCCTTGATGTGGGGGTGGGGATCGTAGCCCTCAAGTTGGAAATCCTCAAATTGGAAGTCGAAAA